>Ga0123335_1003495_pt1 | contig 21791 bp, 14 predicted proteins | sample BiotimSIPDNA_2_FD_89707 | JGI IMG/M metagenome (GOLD analysis project Ga0123335, IMG submission 89707) | Anaerobic biogas reactor microbial communites from Washington, USA - Biogas_R2 time_0 SIP DNA | ecosystem: Engineered > Bioreactor > Anaerobic > Unclassified | place: Washington, USA...
GCGCTTGTCGTAGTTCTTCTTACCTTTGCACAGCCCGACCTGGATCTTCAGGCGGCCGCGGTTGAAGTACGCCGACAGCGGGATGAGGGTGAGACCCTGCTGCTTGAGCTGCCCGTACAGGCGGTTGATCTCCCGCTTGTGCATGAGGAGTCGCCGTTTGCGCATGGGGTCCCGGTTGAAGATGTTACCGAATTCATAGGGCGATATGTGCATCCCGTTCACGTAGATCTCGCCCTTTTCGATACTGCACCAGGCGTCCTTCAGGTTGACTTTCCCCTGGCGCACCGACTTCACTTCGGTGCCGAAGAGTTCGATGCCGGCTTCGAAGCTTTCGAGAACAAAGTAATCGTGGTATGCCTTTTTGTTCCGGGCAACGGTCTCGAGACCGTTGTCTTTTTTCTTGTCTGCCATGAACTCTTCTCACCTCCGTTCGTGGCTTGCTTAAGTTAGATGTCCCGCCGGCCTTCCATGGCGCGGGCCAGAGTCGTCTCGTCCGCGTACTCCAGGGTGGCGCCTACGGGTACGCCGTAGGCGAGGCGGGTGGTGCGTATGCCCATCGGTTTTAAGAGGCGGGAGAGGTACATCGCCGTAGCTTCGCCCTCTACCGTCGGGTTCGTCGCCATGATGACCTCCTGGACGCCGTCGAGCCGGTTCAGCAGTTCCTTGATGGTCAGCTGATCCGGGCCGATGCCGCTCATGGGAGAGATGGCGCCGTGCAGCACATGGTACGTGCCCTTGAACTCGTGGGTGCGCTCGAAGGCGTCGACGTCCCGCGGGTCCTCGACCACACAGACTACCGTCTGGTCGCGGGCCTCGTTGCTGCAGATCGAGCAGTATTCGTCTTCGGTCAGGTTGCAGCACTTTTTACAGTGGTGGATCTTCTGCCGGGCGCCGAGGATGGAGTCCGCGAACTTCTTCGCGTCCTCCTCCGGCATGTTCAGCACATAGAACGCCATACGCTGGGCGCTCTTGTGGCCGATGCCGGGAATGCGCTCGAACTGTTCCACCAGAGTGTCCAGTGCGCCGACATTGTAGCTCATGAGAGGTCCTTAAAAGAGGCCGTTCAGGCCGGGGATGTTCATGCCGCCGGTCGCGCCGTCCATGGCAGCTTCCATGGCTTCTGCCGCCTTGCGGTTCGCCTCGTTGAGGGACGCGAGGAGCAGGTCTTCCAGCATCTCGACTTCTTCGGGGTCCATGACCTCGGGGTCGATCTTGATGCCCTTGACTTCATGGGCGCCGTTGACAGAGACTTCCACGACTCCGCCGCCTGCGGAAGCGGTGAACTCAGTTGCCTGCACTTCGGCCTGCTTCTGTTCCATCTCTTCCTGCATCTTCTGGATCTGCTTCATCATGTTGGCCTGGTTGCCGCCCATGCCGCTTCTCGGTACGTTTGCTTTCATATCTCTGACTCCTTTTGATGGATTCGTTTTTATGGGTTCACTCAGTCTTCGAGCTCGTAGTTGACGCCCAGCTTGTCGAGGTTTCCGAGGAAGTCGTCAAGGGGGTCTTCTTCCCGGGTCTCGTCGGCCGGGTCGAGGGGCTCTGCCGGAGTGTCCGCCGGCTCCTGCGCGGGAGTTTCGGCCGGACCGAAGGCGTCGCCCAGCAGTTCCTGGTCCGCGAACCGGAAGCTGACGGCTTCATCGAGTTCGGGGTACAGGTCCTTGTCCGGCGCCGGGATGTCGTTGTCATCCGGCAGCGGCGGGACGTCGTCGTAGTCCTCATCGTCGTCATCCGGCTGGTAGCGGACGTCGTCGATGTCGGGCAGAGTGAAGGTGGTCGTGTGGGGCCGGTCGGCATCCGGATCGTCCGGAAGTTCCAGGCCGGAGCCCAGTGTATTGAAGGTCGGAGCGTTCGCCGAGAAACCCTGCTCTTCGGTCAGAGGACCGTTCGGTCTTTCCGCGTGGGGCTCCGCCACTTTGACGTCAGTGTCGTCTTCGACGGGTCTCGCCTGCGCCAACTTCTCCTCGGAGAGCCGGACCTCATAGAGGCCTTCGGCGTCCTCGTCCTCGACAAGTTTGCGTTCCGGTTTGTGCTCCTCGGTGGGGTTCATGAGGTCCGCCGGGAAAGCATCGGGCGATGTGCTGTCCGCCTCCGGGGCGTCCTTCTCCGGTTCGTCGAAGGACAGGATGTCGTTCTCATCGACGAGGCGCGGAGTCAGGGGTTCGCCCAGGACCTTGCGCGTGGCTTCCATGATGGCGTTCTTATGGACGTCCTGTCCGATGACCGCCTTGAAGAGGAAATTCGTCGTGGAGATGAGGAGCGTGCGGCCGCGTTTGATGGCCTTCGCGTCGGACATGCAGCCGATGAGAGGCTTGTCGACAGCCGTAGCCTCACGGATGATGGAGTTCCAGATCGCGTCCTTCAGCGGGCCGTCCTCATAGGACTTGAGGACCCGGACATCGGCGTTCTCCGGTGCCGGCGGCTCTTCGTAGGAGAGGTCTTCGTCATCCTCATCCGCGGAGGTGGTGGGTTTGGGCTCTGCGGCAGGAGCTTCGGGTTCGGGTTCCGGCTCAAGTTCTTCGGAAGCAACCTCTACGGCGGGTTCCGCCTCTTCGGGGTTGCTTTCTTCGGCTTCTAATTCGGGTTCAGGCTCTTCCGAGGCAACCTCTTCGGCGGGTTCTGCTTCTTCCGGGTTGCTTTCTTCGGCTTCTAATTCGGGTTCAGGCTCTTCCGAGGCAACCTCTTCGGCGGGTTCCGCCTCTTCGGGGTTGCTTTCTTCGGCTTCTGATTCGAGTTCAGGCTCTTCAGAAGCAACCTCTTCGTCAGGTTCTGCTTCTTCGGGGTTGCCTTCTTCGGCTTCCGCCTCGAGTTCAGGCTCTTCGGAGGCAACCTCTTCGGCGGGTTCTGCCTCTTCGGGGTTGCTTTCTTCGGAGGCGGCCTCTTCGATCAGGGAGATCTGACCTTCCAGGGGCTCGTCCTCAGGAGTTTCATCTGCCTCGACCGGCGCTTCTGCAGGCTCTTCCGTGGGAGCCTCTTCCGCTTCTTCAGAAGCAACCGCGGCGGTGGCGGCTGCGGCGGCGATGGCGGCGGTCAGAGCTTCCGCGGTGGGGGCTTCTGCAGCGACTTCCGCTTCGACGGCGGGCGTTGCGGGAGCCTCAGCCGGCGCTGCTGACTCGGTTGCGGGAGCTGCAGGCTCCTCGGCGGGAGCGTCCGGCGCGGCCTGTTCAGCAGGCTCGGCAGAAGCAAGAGCCTCGGCCGGTGCGGGCTCGGCGGGAGCTGCGGGCTCCTCAGCAGGAGCTTCCGGCGCGGCCTGCTCGGTTGCAGGCGCCTCAGCCGGTGCAGGAGCTGGGTCCTCCGCCGGAGCCGAGACGGGCTCAGCGGCAGGAGCTGCAGGGGCAGGCATCTTCGCCCGCTCCGGGATGGTCGTGGGCACCGGGTCCTGGACGTTCTCGGTGTAGATGCCGTCGGTGCACAGGCGGATGAGGGCCATCTCCATCTCCACGCGGCGGTTCAGGCCTTTGCGGATGAGGACGAGGGCGTCGCCCAGTGCGTTGAGGGTATTCAAAATGTCGCTCATGGACGTCTTCTTCGCGACGGACTGGTACGCTGCCAGCTCGACGGCCGAGCAGACGATGAGGTCCTTCGGGTTCTTGACCGCTTTGCAGACCATGAGGTTTCTAAAGTGGTTGATGAGTTCATTGCACAGCCGTTCCATGTCGCAGGAGCGGTTGTAGAGGTCGTCGATCTGGGCGAGGGCCATCGCGCTGTTGCGGTGCAGGATGCTGTCAGCCAGCTGGAAGAGATAGTCTCTGCCGGCGAGGCCGACGACCGCGTTGACCGTGGCTTCGTCGATGTTCGTGCTCTGGCCGATGCACTGGTCGAGGATGGAAAGCGCGTCACGCAAGGCGCCGTCCGCCAGACGGGCGATGAGGTTCGCGGCGCCGGGCGTCAGCTGCAGGTTTTCTTCCTTCGCGACATACGTGAGCCGTGCGGCGATGTCCTCGGGCGATATACGGTGGAAGTCGAAACGCTGGCAGCGGGACAGGATGGTGGCCGGAAGCTTGTGGACTTCCGTCGTGGCGAGCACGAACTTGACGTGCTCCGGCGGCTCCTCCAGCGTCTTCAGCAGCGCGTTGAACGCGCCGGTGGAGAGCATGTGGACCTCGTCGATGATGTAGACGCGGTACTTGCCGCCGACGGGTGTGAAGTTCGCTTCGTCGCGGATCTCACGGATGTTGTCGACGCCGTTGTTCGACGCCGCGTCGATCTCGACGACGTCGAGGATGGAACCGGCGTCGATGCCCTTGCAGGTCTCGCAGCAGTTGCAGGGATCCCCGTTCACCGGGTGCTCGCAGTTGACCGCCTTCGCGAAGATCTTGGCGCAGGTCGTCTTGCCGGTGCCGCGCGAACCGGTAAACAGGTAAGCATGGGAATGCCGACCCGTCCGCACCTCGTTCATGAGGGTCCGGGTGACGTGTTCCTGCCCGACGACGTCCGCGAAGACCTGGGGTCTCCACTTCCGGTACAGGGCCTGATATGCTTCTGCCATGGTACCACCGACTTTCCACACTAATGTCTGATAAACGCAAAAAGAAGCGAAGCTGCTTTCACTTGACCATATGGCGAGCAGGCTTACTGTGGCGCACAGTGCTAACCGCTTAATGCTGCTCGGTTCCCCGCCTGACATGATTCACAGCGCTCCGTCGCACAGGACCCACGCGCCATATGGCCAAACAAAAGCTCACTCCGCTTTTATCAGTGCTCCTTATTATACGGGATTTCCCCCTTTAAATCAATATTTTATATAAGACAAAATATATTTTTGTAGGAATTTCAAGAAGGATGTGATACAATGTACGTTGAATTTTTCTAATCTCGGGAAGCAGAAGAGGTACATCGCCCCGGAACGCGACCCCAAAAGGAGTTATATTTACATATGGCACTTTTCAAAAACCTTTTTGATTATTCCGCCAAGGAACTCAAAAAGATGGATCCCATCAAGGAAGAAGTCCTTGCTCTGGAGGAGAAGTACGCCGCCATGTCCGAAGAGGAACTGCGCGCCGTCACTCCCGCTCTGAAGCAGCGTCTCGAAAACGGCGAGACCCTGGAGGACATCCTCCCCGATGCGTTCGCGGCCTGCCGTGAAGCATCTGTCCGTGCAGTCGGCCTGAAGCCCTACCCGGTCCAGGTCCTCGGTGGTATCGTCCTCCACAACGGCGGTATCGCGGAGATGAAGACCGGTGAAGGTAAGACCCTTGTCGCCACCCTCCCCGCCTACCTCAACGCACTCACCGGCGAAGGCGTCCACATCGTCACCGTCAACGACTACCTCGCACGCCGTGACTCCGAGTGGATGGGTAAGGTCTACCGCTATCTCGGCCTGACCGTCGGCCTCATCGTCAACGGCCTCGACAACGACCAGAGGCGCGAAGCGTATGCCGCAGACATCACCTACGGTACCAACAACGAGTTCGGTTTCGACTACCTGCGTGACAACATGGTCCAGTACAAGTCTGAGAAAGTCCAGCGCGGCCATGCCTATGCCATCGTCGACGAAGTCGACTCCATCCTCATCGATGAAGCCCGTACTCCGCTCATCATTTCCGGCCAGGGCACCGAGTCTACCGACCTCTATCAGCTGGCCGACCAGTTCGTCTGCACCCTGACCATGGGTAAAGTCAAAGAAGTCGAGTCCAAGCAGGAATACGAAGACGTCGTCGAAGGCGACTACATCGTCGACGAAAAGAACAAGACCGCGACCCTCGCCCAGAGCGGTGTCAAGAAAGCGGAAGCGTTCTTCAACGTCGAGAACCTGACCGATGCCGAGAACACGCAGCTGTTCCACAACATCAACCAGGCCATCCGCGCCCACGGTATCATGCACAAGGACATCGACTACATCGTCCGTGACGGCGAAGTCCTCATCGTCGATGAGTTCACCGGTCGTATCATGCACGGCCGTCGCTACAACGAAGGCCTCCATCAGGCCATCGAGGCGAAGGAACACGTCAACGTCCAGCGCGAGAGCAAGACCCTTGCCTCCATCACCTTCCAGAACTACTTCCGTCTGTACAAGAAGCTGTCCGGTATGACCGGTACCGCCATGACCGAAGCAGACGAGTTCTCCGAGATCTACAACCTGTACCCGGTCGAAGTCCCGACCAACGAGCCGATGATCCGTGTCGACTACGACGACGTCGTCTACAAGACCGAGAACGGCAAGTACTATGCCATCATCGATCAGATCACCGAAGCTCACGCAAAGGGCCAGCCGGTCCTCGTCGGTACGGTCTCCATCGAAAAGTCCGAAAAACTCTCGAAGCTCCTCAAGGAAAAGGGCATCAAGCACGAGGTCCTGAACGCGAAGAACAACGAGCGTGAAGCGGAGATCATCGCCCAGGCCGGTAAGTTCGGCGCCATCACCATCTCGACCAACATGGCCGGTCGTGGTACCGACATCATGCTCGGTGGTAACCCCGAGTTCCTCGCCCGCGGTGAGCTCAGAAAGTCCTTCCCGAACGACATCGTCGTCGAGGCGATGGGCTATGCGGAGACCGACAACAAAGACGTCATCAAGGCCCGCGAAGAGTACGCGAAGCTCCTTGAAAAATACAAAGCTCAGATCGCTCCCGAAGCAGAAAAAGTACGCCAGGCCGGCGGTCTCATGATCATCGGTACTGAGCGCCACGAGTCCCGCCGTATCGACAACCAGCTGCGCGGACGTTCCGGCCGTCAGGGCGACCCGGGTGAATCCCGCTTCTTCCTCTCCATGGAAGACGACCTGCTCCGTCTGTTCGGCGGTCAGAGAATGACCCGCATCATGGACACCCTCAAAGTCGACGAGAACGTCCCGATCGAGATGCGCGCCCTCTCCAAGACCATCGAGAACGCCCAGAAGAAGGTCGAAGGTCAGCATTACGCCACCCGTAAACACGTCCTCCAGTACGACGACGTCATGAACCAGCAGCGTGAGATCATCTACAAAGAGCGCGACAAGGTCCTCGACGAAGTCGACCTGAAAGACAACATCCTCGAGATGCTCGACGAGTGCGTCGAAGCCGCTGTCGAACACTTCTGTGTCGGCGAGACCTGGGAAGACTGGGACATCAAGGCTCTGCGCGAGCACTTCATGGGCTGGATCACCTCCCCGGACGACCTCCGGGAAGAGATGACCCGCGACGAGATCGAAGAGTTCCTCAAGAACAAGGGACACACCCGCTACGACGAGCGCGAGTTCGAGTTCTCTCCGGAAGTCACGAGAAACCTCGAGCGCATGATCCTGCTCCGCAACGTCGACTCCCTGTGGATGGACCACATCGACGCCATGGAACAGCTCGAACGCGGCATCGGCCTCCGTGCGTATGCACAGCAGAACCCCGTCGTCGCCTTCAAGTATGAAGCTTCTGAGGTCTTCAACGAGATGACCGAGGCCATCCGCGAGAACACGGTCCGCGACATGCTCACCGTCCGTGTCCGCAAGCAGACCCCCATCAAGAGAAAGGCCGTCGCGAAAGTCACCGGCACCTCCGGTGGCGGGGACCAGGCCGAGAAGGCCGAGGTCAAGAAGCCGGTCATCAAACAGAAGAAGCCCGGCCCGAACGACCCCTGCTGGTGCGGTTCCGGCAAGAAGTACAAGAAGTGCCACATGATGGAAGACATCCAGAACGGCGAGGTATAAATCGCCACTGCACTCATAAAGACACGAAGCCCTGTCGCAAACGCGGCAGGGTCTTTTTCTGCGCTCCGGGACTTTGCCAAAAACTGTTTTTTCTTTTCAAGAGGGCGCTTTTTTGTTACGCTTTTAGTAAGTATTGTATGTACAACTGTAAAAGGAGGGATGCCCTGTGGCGATGCACGACGACAAGCGCGGAAACTGGTTCCGGGACTTTGCCGACCGGTTCCACCGGCGCGCCATGGACCTCACTCTCCTTCTGTTCCGGGGACGGGCGGGCATCGTGTTCACGGTCATCGAGGTCCTGTACTTCTGCTTCGTCTTCTACCTGATGTACGAGCAGGACGTGACTACGGTGCAGATCTTCTTCCTGCTCCTCCTGAACATCGGCCTCGTCGGGCTGTTCATCTGCCTTCTGAGCCGCGCCGTGTTCAGCACGCTGCAGCAGGAGGTCCGCCTGACCGAAGCCGCCATCGAAGAAACCATCCAGCGTTCCCAGCTCGACGCCCTCACGGGCCTCTACAACCGGGCGACGCTGTTCCGTGAACTGGGGTCCCGCATCCGCTACGCGGAGGAGCACGGCACGCCCCTCTCCCTCATCCTGTTCGACCTCGACAACTTCAAGGACGTCAACGATGCCCACGGGCACGCGGTGGGCGATGAATGCCTCGTCGCGCTGTCGGAGATGCTGCGGGACCGCGTCCGCGGCCAGGAACTCGCCGCCCGCTACGGCGGCGAAGAGTTCGTGCTGGTGCTGCCCGGCACGCGCCTGGAGGGCGCGGTCGCACGGGCAGAAGTCAGCCGGCAGCGGTGCGCCGAGAAAGAGTTTTTCGACGGCGGCAAGCCCTTCCGCGTGACCGCCAGCGCGGGCGTCGCGGAGTGGGAGCCCGGCATGGACACCGCGGCGCTCATCGACCTCGCGGATCAGCGCATGTACACAGCGAAGGAGGCGGGCCGCGACCTGACCGACGCGGGCCCGGAGTTCGCCGCGTCGAAGATGCAGACGCCGCAGGACGACGCCGCGCCCCTGCCCCGGCCGGAGATCAGGAAGCGGCGCCGTTCCATCGTCGAGGACCCGGGCTCCAAGCAGGAGTTCTTCCACCTTCTGCTGCAGCAGTGCCTCTACGGCATCGCGCTCTGGCTCCTCCTGACGCTCTTCTTAAGCCGGTCCGTCCCGGCCTTCTGCGCCTATGCCGCCACGGGCATCTTCCTGTTCATGCTGTATAAGAGGCTGCCCCACAGTCGCAGTTTCAAAGAGGTCACCGGGCTGTATCTCCTCTACGCCTACGGTTCCCTGTTCGTCACGCTGCCCGCCATGTACTTCTTCGGCGGCGGCCTCGGCAGCGGTGTACCGGTCCTGTTCATTCTGGCGGCTTCCGCCATCACGCTCCTGTTCAACGGACCGTTCATGGTCTTCACGCTGGCACTTCTGGTGGCCCTGTCCGCCACGGTCATCGCCGTGGACCTCGGGCACGAAGGGTTCGTCGCGGGCTTCACAGACCTCGGGGACCTTTCGTACTTCTATACACTGGCCACCGTCATCTTCGTGGGAGTCACTCTGAGCCGCGTCATGCACATGCTGTACCGGAACTACCAGGAAAACCGGAAACTCTCCGAAGAGCTGATGAAACAGCTCGAGGAGACCTCGGTCATCGACCCGCTGACCGGGGCCTACGACCGCCGGTTCCTGCTGAACGACCTCGACGAGAGCATCCGGCTCGTGGAGTCCGGCGAGCTGCCGGTCTTCTCGGTCCTCATGTTCGACCTCGACCACTTCAAGCAGATCAACGACCGGTACGGTCACCTCACCGGCGATGAATGCATCCGATTCCTCGCGCGTCTCGTCCGGGAGAACCTGCGCAAAGAAGACGCCCTCATCCGCTACGGCGGAGAGGAGTTCATCTGCGTCATGCGCGGCGCCTCGGACTACACCGCGGTCAAGCGCGCGGAGGAGATCCGCGCGAAGGTCGCAGAGACCCGGCTGGCGGCCGCTCTGCGGGAGCCGATCACGCTCAGCTGCGGAGTCGTCATGTACCGTCCGGGCATGACGCCGGACGGGCTCATCCGCGAAGCGGACACGCAGCTGTACAAGGCGAAGCGCCGGGGCCGCAACCGGGTCGCCTGCCGCGGGAGTCGTTCTGCGGACAATAACTGAATCGCCAAAGGACATAGAAAAAGCGCTCTCATGCAGAGAGCGCTTTTTGTAATGCTGTTTGCCGGGGTCAGATCTTCGGCTGGACGAACTTGCCGACGTAGTTTTCCGACTTCATGACGTTGATGATGGCGTCGGGGTCCGCCGCCAGGATGACGTCCGTGGCCTCGTGGAGCTGGTAGCTCGAAATGATGGCGACGCAGAGGCAGGTGGGGGTCCCGGAGTAGCCGCCGGTGCCGTCGAGGGCCGTGATGCCGTGTTCGAAGGCGTCGATGTACGCCTTGATGACCGCGTCCGGTTTCTTCGTGAAGATCTGCAGCGTGATCCGCTTGTACCGGTTGTGGAAACTCGAGATGGTCCGCGTGCAGAGGAACTGGAAGAGGATGGAGTATCCCGCCTTGTCGAACCCGAAGAGGAATCCGAAGATGGTCAGGAGAACGCAGTTGAAGACAAAGATTTCCGTCCAGATCTCCTTACCGGACTTGTTCGCGACGTACAGGGAGATGAAGTCCGTTCCGCCGGAGGAGGCGCCGCCCCGCAGCGCGATGACGATGCCGAAGCCGTAGAGAAACCCGCCGAAGATGACGTTCAGGATGATCTCCCCGAGGAACGGGAATACCGGGATGACCTTCAGGAACAGGGACGTCAGGAGGACGTTCGCCAGTGAGAAAAAGACGAACCGTCTCGAGATGTGCCGCGCGCTGAAGAGGGCCACCGGCAGGTTGATGAGGGTCAGGAGCAGGGCCGTCGACAGGTGGAGACCGACGAGGTTGCCGGCTTTCTGTCCGAGGACCGCGATGCCCATGAACCCGCCGGGCAGGAGGTCTGCCGCGTCGAGGAACACGTTGTTCGCGACAGCCATGACGAGGGCCGACACCACGACCGCCAGGGACGTGATGAGGTTCCGCTTCGTGAACCATTCCGTTTTCGCAGACTGTTTCAGGTGCTCCATGAGCCACTCCTCCTCTCGGGAAATACCGCCGACATTCTGCCACGTTTCGGGTGACATTGCAAGCATTATTTTCCGGGTGGCGATTTACGGGTCGAGGTACGCGTCCATCGCGTGGAGCTGGATGGCCTCGAGAAGGTGCGGGAGCTCGATGTGTTCGCTCCCCGCGAGGTCCGCGATGGTGCGGGCCACTTTCAGGATCTTGTCGTTGCTCCGCGCGCTGAACTGGTGCTTCTCGTGGGCGGCCAGCAAGGCGTCCCGACAGGGTTCGTCCAGGGCGCAGAACTCGTTCATCTGCGTCCGGTTCATGGCCGCGTTGCACACGGTGCCGGAGCCCTCGAAGCGGGCTTTCTGGACCGCCCGGGCCGCGACGACCCGCGCGCGGATGTCCGCGGAGCACTCGGAGGTGCCGCCCGCGAGGAGCAGACGCTCCGGCACCGGCCGCACCCGGACATGGATGTCGATGCGGTCGAGGAACGGCCCGGACAGTTTGTCCGCGTACCGGCGGATGTCCTGGAGGGAACAGCTGCAGACGCGGCCGTTCTCAGTGTACGGGACGCCGTAGTAGCCGCAGGGACAGGGGTTCATGGCCCCGATGAGCTGGATGTTCCCGGGGTACGTGACCGTGGCCCGGTTGCGAGCGATGGTGATGCACCGGTCTTCGAGAGGCTGGCGCAGCGCTTCGAGGACCGGGCGCGCGAAGTGGGGCGTCTCGTCAAGGAAGAGGACGCCATTGTGGGCGAGGGTGACTTCGCCGGGCGATGCCTGGGCGCCCCCGCCCGCCATGGCGGCGAGGGTGGCCGTGTGGTGCGGCGCCCGGAAGGGACGCTCGACCATGAGGGGCAGGTCCTCCGGCAGGAGGCCGCCCACGGAGTAGATGTTTGTGGTCTCGAGCGCCTCGTCGTAGGTCATCTCGGGCAGGATGCCCGGGAGGCGTTTCGCGAGCATGCTCTTGCCGGCGCCGGGCGGGCCGACCAGCAGGACGTTGTGGCCGCCGGCCGCGGCGATCTCCAGGGCGCGGCGCGCCTCCCGCTGCCCGATGACTTCGGAGAAGTCCGGGGCGTCGGCGCGGGCGTTTTTCTGCACCAGGACGTCGAAGGGCACCGGCTCCACGGGCTCGATGAGCTTCTCGCCCCGCAGGTGCGCGAGAAGTTCCTTCACCGTGTGGACCGGATAAACGTCCATCGCGTCGCAGACGGCGGTCGCTTCCTTCGCGTTCCCGGCCGGGATGAAGGCCTGCTTCATCCCCTTCTCCCGGGCGCAGATGAGCATGGGGAGCACGCCACGGACCCGGCGCACATCGCCCCGGAGGGACAGTTCGCCAAGGAACACCGCGGACGTCAGCTCGTCGAGCTTGCGCTCGAGGGTCTTCTGTCCGGAGATGATCTGGTGGTCGGCGAGCATCATGGCCGTGAAGATGGGCAGGTCGTAGATGGGTCCCTCCTTGCGGAAGTCCGCCGGGGCCAGGTTCACGGTGATGCGGCTGATGGGGAACTGGAACCCGCAGTTTCGCACCGCGGAGCGCACCCGTTCCTTCGACTCCGACACCGCCGAATTTGGCAGGCCGACGAGGTCGAACCGGGGCAGGCCGCTCGACAGGTCCACTTCGACCGTCACGAGCTCCGCGGACAGACCGCGCACCCCGGCGCTTTTTACACTTGCGTACATAAGAATGTCTCCTTTCTTACATACCCTGCCGGCCGGCGCATCTGGGGGCGGAGACAAGGCCGTTTGCTGCCGCAGGGGTCCTGACTATTGTAGCGTATATCGCCCCAAAATGCACCTCCTTCCCATTTGACAGAAGCCTGTCGGCGATTTACAATGCTGTTGTTCTGTCCGGACATTTCTCGACTCGTTCTGTAAAGTGTCCGATAACACTTAATGTAAAAGGAGCTTTCCAATGAACAACCTTTTCACGAAAATAACAGCCATTATCCTCGCAATTCTCATGGCCGGGAGCGTCATGGTCGCCGGCTTTCAGATGTTTACGTAACCCGCGTGTTTATGCGATTTTCAAAACGTCCAAACCGTTTAGTAAAAATCTTTGTCATTCGGATTTATCGGTCGTTTTTTTATCCAAATTTCATATGTTTGTTTTGTGCATGACGTTGATTGACACTTTTTGAAAAATGGAGTACTTTTAATGCGTGTGTACGATTGCATACGGCAATTTTTTCAAGTGAGGTTAAGAACATGTACGAAGACAAAACTCTTGTCTGTAAAGAATGCGGCAAAGAATTCGTGTTCACCGCCGGTGAGCAGGAGTTCTACGCAGAGAAAGGCTTCGAGAATGAGCCCCAGCGCTGCAAAGAGTGCCGCGATGCCCGGAAACAGGCGGTCAGAGCCAACCGTGTCATGTACGATGCGGTCTGTGCAAACTGTGGCGCAGAATGCAAAGTTCCCTTCAAGCCGCGCGAAGACCGTCCGGTGTACTGCAGCGAATGCTTTGCAAACATGAGTGAGGCCCAGTAAGGCCCAACACATTGTCGAAAAGGACCACTCCCGCAGTGGTCTTTTTGATTTTCGGGTGTACTAATCGAACGGAATCCGATATAATGATGGTTGAAAGGACGGTGGACTGTATGATCGGTCTCGGCACCTGGGCGTTCGAACTGAAGACTCCCGTATTCAGCGGCACCCTTCACCTGACCATTTCCAACAAGGACGGTCAGTACGACTTCAAACCGGAACTCTCCGGTTACAACGGACCTCTCGAGTATGAGGTCCTCTCCGTCAAGGAAGAGGGCAACACCCTCTCCGGCGAACTCACCACATCGTTCATCCCCATGAAGAAGCCGGTGAAACTGGCCATGACCTTTCTGGACGACCGGTGTGCGGCCATCGCCAAAGTGCCACTGCTCGGCAAAGTCAAGGTGCAGGGCAAACGCATCGACGGCGGCGGTCGGTAGATCGCCCCAACACCAGGGTAAACCGCTGTGCCTGCCCGGCGCGGCGTTTCCGAATAGCTATTCTAAGAAAGGGTATATTATCATGAAGTACGTATGCGATGTTTGTGGTTACATCTACGATCCCGAAGTCGGCGATCCCGATAACGGCATCGAGGCCGGCACTGCGTTCGAAGCACTTCCCGAAGACTGGGTCTGCCCGCTTTGCGGCGTTGGCAAGGACGACTTCTCTCCGGAAGCGTAACGACTGCTTTACCACAAAAGTGAATGAGACCGGAAGGGCCCCGCGGCGCTTCCGGTTTTGTTTTTCGGTGGCGATGTGCCCTTTGTTATTTTTAAGGGAGACATTGTAGAGTATTTGGAAACATGATAAAATGTAGGGCAGTATCCCGACGGGAAAGCCCGTCGTATTAAGGGGCGATTCACCATGAGTAAAAGTGGATTTTTAAAGTTCGGTGCCGTCGTCGGCGCCATTGCCGCCACGGTGGCGGGAACGGCCGCCATCGCGAACCGGTCCGCCGAACAGAATGAAGAGGCCATGTTCGCCGGAGACCATCCGGAGAACACCGGATTCAGCCTCGGCAACCTTCCGGGACTCGACCTCCCGACCGCGACGCCGGACAAGGCGACCTCAGAGGAGGACAACATCGCGGACCTCGTCGCGAAAGCGCTGAGCGAGATCAACGAGGGGACCGAGGAGCAGAAGGCCGCCGCGCTGGAAGAGGCGAAGGCGAAAGCGGAGCTGATGGCCGCTGAAGAGCGGATCGCCGCGGCGGAACGTGCCGCTGCTGAAGCCCGCAAGGCCGCTGAGAAGGCCGAGCAGGAACTGAAGCGGATGGAGGCCGAGAAGGCCGCCGAAGCCGCGCGCAAAGCGGAAGAAGAGGAGGCCCGCAAGGCCGCCCGCGCCGCGGTCGCCGCACGACAGGAGCGCATCAGCCGGCTCGCCCGGGAAGATGAGCAGCTGGCCCGAGACCTCGAGACCGGCAACACCTCCGAACCCGACTTCGTCGTGGCGGAGAACAATGCGTCCGACCGCATCTACCGCCGGCCCCTGTCCCGCACGCCCCTGACCGACGAACTCCGCGTCGACGAGCTCATGAGCGCCGAACACGAGGCGAAGAAAGTCGACGCCACCGTCATCAAACCCTCCATGTCCCGCAAGACCCCGGAGGTCGCGCCGCTGCCCCTCGCCACCGAGACCCCGGAAGTCGAGAAGCTCAGCTACTTCGAGCGCCGGCGCAAAGCTAAGGAAGAAAAAGCCGCAGAAAAGATCCGCCTGGCCGAAGAAAAAACCAAACAGGCAGAGGAAGAAGCGCGGCTTGCAGAAGAGGCTCGCCTGAAAGCGGAAGCCGAAGCGAAAGCAGAGGCAGAAGCGAAGGCCAAGGCTGAAGCCGAAGCACGGGCGAAAGCCGAAGAAGAAGCCCGCCTGAAAGCGGAAGCCGAAGCAAGAGCCAAAGCCGAGGAAGAAGCCAGACTCGCTGAAGAGGCAAGACTGAAAGCCGAAGCGGAAGCAAAGGCCAAAGAAGAAGAGGAAGCTCGCCTCGCTGAAGAAGCAAGACTCAAAGCTGAAGCTGAGGCAAAAGCTAAAGCAGAAGAAGAAGCAAGACTTGCTGAAGAAGCCCGCCTGAAAGCGGAAGCCGAAGCAAGAGCCAAAGCCGAGGAAGAAGCAAGACTTGCTGAAGAAGCAAGACTCAAAGCTGAAGCTGAGGCAAAAGCTAAAGCAGAAGAGGAAGCTCGTCTTGCGGAAGAGGCCCGCCTGAAGGCAGAAGCCGAAGCAAAGGCCAAAGCGGAGGAAGAAGCCAGACTTGCTGAAGAAGCCCGCCTGAAAGCGGAGGCCGAAGCGAAAGCCAAGGCTGAAGAGGAAGCCAGACTTGCTGAAGAGGCTCGCCTGAAGGCTGAAGCTGAGGCAAAAGCCAAGGCCGAAGAAGAGGCTCGCCTGAAAGCGGAGGCCGAAGCGAAAGCCAAGGCTGAGGAAGAAGCTCGCCTGAAGGCTGAAGCTGAGGCAAAGGCCAAAGCAGAAGAGGAAGCTCGCCTCGCTGAAGAGGCTCGCCTGAAAGCCGAAGCCGAGGCGAAAGCCAAAGCAGAAGAGGAAGCTCGCCTCGCAGAAGAGGCCCGCCTGAAGGCAGAAGCTGAGGCAAAAGCCAAGGCCGAAGAAGAGGCTCGCCTGAAAGCGGAGGCCGAAGCGAAAGCCAAGGCTGAGGAAGAAGCGCGGCTCGCCGAAGAGGCCCGACTTGCCGAGGAAGCCCGACTGAAGGCTGAAGCTGAGGCAAAGGCCAAAGCGGAAGAAGAGGCTCGTCTCAAAGCCGAGGCTGAGAAAGCTGCGAAGCTTGCGGCTGAGGCGAAATTGATGGAAGAAGCACACGAGTTCTACGGCGAAGTGGAACCCGATGAATATATTGATGCCGAGAGGATTGAAATCTATATGGACCCGAATGTAAACACGATCACCGTTGGCGGCGCCGTCGTTTCGGACGACCCTGTGAATGAACACATTGTTGCGGTAGCCGAGGCTGCCGGTGTCAAGGTCGAGAACCTTGTCTCCCTGGTTGCCGATGGCAACGCTCCCCTGGTCTTCGAATTCGCAAACCCCAGTGAGCGCAACGAAGTCACCCTGCAGAACGTTTACTTCATCAACGGCGAAGGCAAAGTCACCATGCCGAGCCGCAAGGACAACGACAACATCCTGGCCTTCGGCAAAGCGTTCATCACCGACGTCTACGGCTTCAAAGCGTTCCTGGACCGTAAATAAGCGGAAGAGGTTCATCGCCAAAAGACTGCGACAAAACAGAAAACCGGAAGACTCTCTCGAGCCTTCCGGTTCTTTTTGTTTCTCAGCACACCTTGATGATGCGGAACTTGTCGTACGCATTGAAGTAATGCTTCATGTCGCGGTCCTTGCGGTCGTTCGTGTGCGCCGTGTAGCACCACTTGTCGCTCTTCTTCGTCACAATGGACGAGTGCTCATACCGCCCGACGAGCTTGCCGCCCTGGATGACGTACCCTTCCTTCAGGTTGTTCCGCACCTCGTTGTCGTTCGTGGAAGTCACGGTCTCGTAGTGAGGTGCGAGGTACGTGTAGAGGTCCTCGACCCGCACCCAGGAAGTGGAGACCGCCACGGCCCGTTCGTAAGGCGTGTCCGCGGTCGCGGAGGGCGAATTGTAGTAGTACCACTCCTCCGTCGTCTCGGTCGTCCCCGGGTTCGTGCCCCGGATGGAGGACGGACTCATGGAAAGCCCGCCGGCATACAACGCCTGGGACACAAAGTTCGTGCAATCGGATCCGGAGTCGGGCACACGATACTCAGAGTTATATTTTTTCGCGTACTTGTGCGCATAGTCCACGATGGCTTTCTGGTCCAGCATCGGGAAAAGCGGGTCGTTCTCAAACTCAAAACCCAGCTGCCGCAACACGTCGAGCGCATACCGCAGGAGTTCCGGCACAATGGTGTCCACGAAGTCCTGCAGCGCACTCCACGAAAGCAGCTGCGAGAGGTCCAGCCCCTCGATGGCCTTCACCGACGTGAACTGCGAATACCGAAGCACCGACGAGTCCTCCGTCGCCTCGACGAGCCACTTGCAGATGTCCTTGTACAGCGCTCTTGCCTCCGGGTTTTCCGAAGCCTTCAGCTCCTTCACCGTGCTCTGTGGCGATACACCCATCCCCTTCAGCACCTTCGTCATACGGCTGACCTCGGCCCGGACCCAGATCCGCTGCCGGGCCGCGACTGTGTCCAGAAAGTCCCTGTACACTTTCTGCTGTTTCAACGCGTCGACGGCGGAGCGGTTCATCGCCAATGCGTCTCCGATGAGCTGCTCCGTGGACTTCTCCTGCGCGGTCAGCTTTTCGGCCGTGGCTGCTCTTCCCTGCGGCGCCGATCTTGCGGGAGCCGAACTCCCCGGCACTGCCGCCAAAGCCGCCACGGCACTGGTGCAAACCATGACCAGCACCAGCAGCACGCTGACCGCCGCTCTGACCCATGTCCTTCTCTTTCTCTGCTTCAAACCGATCCCTCCTGAAGATTTCTGCCTTCAGTATAACAGAAACCTCCTCCCACGCCATAGACAAAAGATACCTGACGACCAAAGCCCCTCCAGAAACTGAAATCTATTGACGCCCTGCTGTGCGGCACATGCTTTTACAATCTGACTATCTGCACGTTTCCTTTTTGGCCGCAACAGCAGGGCTGAGCTTTTCTCCCAGCTTTATTCTAACCTCAGGAATCAATCTCAACTAATGCTTTGAAGAAATGCGACTTATCTTTTCTTGTGCCAATGCTGTTATTTCTCCCAAAAATAAATCGCAGACTAAGGTCTTCTGGAATGAGATTTATCTTTTCTTACTCTTGGAACACGTTTCTGGCAAAGAAGTAAATCGTAAAGCTCTGATTCAAGAAATGAGATTTGCTGTTTGAGGCACCCTTATCCCTATCCTTCAATAATTGCAAATCGCACGCATCGATTACAGATAATGCGATTTACTTTTTTTGGAAACAAGGCCATCACAAGGCAAATAGCGTAAATCGCGTTTGAGGTAATGGAGGGCTGAGATTTATAAATGCTCACTCACACGGCTCTCGGCAGCTCGATTTCCCCAATCGAGAGTGGACCTGCAGGCCGAAGGGCCGCAGTGCCCCTTTGGCCTGTTGTCTGCCCCGTGCCGCAGGGCGGAGGGGCTGTCATAGGGCTTGCCACACGGGATGTGGCGCTCGGGAGCGCCCTTGACAGCGCCGAAGGACTGTGGCACCCGAGCCCGGAGCGGAGTGGAGGGCGACAATACGCACGGCAGCTTACCAGGCCGCTCCGACGGCCGGCTGCCAGGGCGGATGTTTCCTTGGAAGGTTAAGATTGAAGCATAAGAAAAGACCTGCAGAGACATCTGCAGGTCTTTGGGGTTGTGTTATTCAGCGCTCAGTGCGTTTAGGCTTTGCAGGCTCAGCGCGCAGTGCCGGGTGCGCTTAGCGGCGCTTGCGCCAGTAGCTGCGGGAGCGGTGGCGGCGGCGGGACTCGCGCTTCATCTGGTAGGAGGACTTCCTGCCGCGGGAGAGTTCGGTGTTGACGCCGCGGAGGGACCCGCCGGAGCCGTCCACGTCGTGGCGGATGCGGATCATGTTGAGGTTCGAGTCCTTCTGCTGTTTCTGCTTCACGCGCCGCCAGATGAGCAGAGCGATGAGCAGGAGCAGGAGGGCCAGCGCCGCGATGCGGACGCTCCAGTAGCCGAAGCCCTTCTTCACGTAGTACCAGATGGTGGCGGGCCAGCTGCGCTTGACCTCTTCGGAGGCGGCGAGGTCGACGGTCGTCAGCTCTTCGCCGGCATAGAGGACTTTCGCTTTGCCGATCTTGTCACCGGGTTTGATGGGTGCGAGGACTTCCTTCGGCAGGGACTCGGGGATGAGCTCGATGGAGATGCCCGACGAGTCGATGCTCGAGGGGATGAGCGCCTGGACTTCCTGCGCCGGGACCAGCGTGACCTTGTCCTTCTTGCGGCCGAGGTCCACGTTCACCTGGGTGACCTTGTCCTTCGGAGTGGCGATGGGCGTCAGTTTGATGTTGTCGAACACCCATTTGTATGCGCGGATGGTCTCGTTGAATGCCGTGTTGCCGCCGGAGTACGTCCGGTTCTTCCAGCCTTCGGCACCCTGGATGATGATGGTCAGGTACGTGTACCCGTTCTGGGACGCGTAGGAGGCGAGGCAGTAGCCCGCTTCCGCGGTCGTGCCGGTCTTGATGCCCTTGCAGGGCGTGTAGGAGTAATAAGAACCCGGGACCAGCAGCGAGTTCGTGTTGTTGTACTTGGTCGCGTCGCGCTTGTTGGTCGCCTCCATCTCGTAGACGGGCGTGCCGACGATCTTCGTGAACTCGTCGTTCTGCAGCGCGTGGCGGATGATGAGCGCGAGGTCTCTCGCGGTGGTGTAGTGGCCTTCCGCGTCGAGACCGTGGGGGTTCAGATAGTGAGTGTCCTTGCAGCCGAGCTTCGCGGCATACGCGTTCATCTCTTCCACGAAGGCGGCGGTGGTGCCGCTGAACTCGTGGGCCAGGATGATGGCCGCTTCGTTCGCGCTGTGGACCATGAGCAGGTACAGGAGCTGTTCGACCGTGAGCTGTTCCCCGTCGACCAGGCCGGCCGTGGAGCTGTTGGTGCCCGCGAGTTCGTCGAGCTCATCCTGTGTGACGGTGCAGACCCGCTGCAGGTCGTCCGCCTTTTCGAGGACCACCATGGCGGTCGTGATCTTGGTCAGAGACGCCATCGGCGTCTTCTTGTCGGCGTTCTTGTTGAAGATGACCGTTCCCTGGTCAAGACTCTCCATGTACACGATGTCGGACTCGAATTCGACTTCCGCATTGTAGGCCGCGTGTGCCGGCAGGACAGGTGTGAGAGTCACAAGAAGCGCCAAAAGTAACGGGAGGATATACAGTTTTTTTAACGCTTTTCCCATAGACAATTCCCTCTGTAATATTGTATTATTACTAAAGCATTATAAGTATAACAGATTATTCACAAAAATAAAGTGCAACAAAACGACTTTTGGAGGGAACACCTTTGGTATATGTGACCGGCGATATGCACGGCGATTTTGAACGTTTCAAACTGCCTGCCATGAAGAAGCTCAAGAAGGGCGACACACTCATCATCTGCGGAGACTTCGGCTTCCTGTGGGACGGCTCCAAGGAGGAGGAGAAGATCCTCGAAAAGCTCAGCGAGAAGAAATTCAATATCTGCTTCGTCGACGGCACCCATGAAAACTTCGAGATGCTGAACAGCTTCCCCGTCAGCGAATGGAACGGCGGCAAGGTCCACCACATCATCGGCAGTGTCTACCACCTCATGCGTGGTCAGATCTTCAACATCGACGGCCTGCGCATCTTCACGATGGGCGGCGGCGAGAGCCCCGACGTGGACATCCGCATCGCGAACGACACCTGGTACCCGGAGGAGAGCCCCTCTCAGCAGGAACTCATCGAGGGCGCCGAGAACATGGCCACCTACAACAACATCGTGGACATCGTCATCACCCATGAGCCGTCCGCGAAAGTAAAGGAATTCCTGCAGATGCAGTTCACGGAAAAGTCCCGTGTCACCCTGCTCAACACCTACTTTGAAGAACTGGCCGGCGCCGTCGACTACCGCAAGTGGTACTTCGGCAGCCTGCATATGGACAAGCACATCTCCGCCACCCAGGTCGCGGTCTTCACGAATGTCCTCGAGGCCTGGACGGGCAAACCCATCTAATGTGAATCGCCAGAAAGAAGGCATTTTTCCTACATGAAGCAAGTCAAAGGAACGCCGGTAAAACCCCATTACGGCGGCGACTTTGCCACCATCAAACCCTTCGCGAAGGACCAGACCATCCCCGCCATCTGCGCTGCAGTCGGCGTGTTGCTGGTCCTCGTGCTCATTCTGCTCTTCGGTCAGTCCCGCTCCGCGCAGACTGCCACCGTGGGCGATGTACCGGCTGCAAACCAGACGGCCGTCGAAGGAGCGGACATCCAGAAGGGCGGGACCGTCGAAGTCCCATCGAACAAAAACGACTACAGCGTCGACAGCACGGTCATCATCCAGGGGAACCGCGCCATGGAGATCTTCAGTGTCTCCCAGAAGTGGCTGACCCGTTACGGTGAGAACATCAACACGTTCGCCGGCACCGTGCCGAACTCCCATGTCTACGTCCTCCTCGCCCCCACCTCGGTCGAGTTCTACGGACCGGACGACTACAAGACGAAGAACCACCTGTTCGAGACCGCCATCGACTATGCCTACACGCCGATGAAGGCATCGAACATCACCGCCATCGACTGCCGGGACACCATGGCCCGCCACACCGATGAATACATCTACCTGCGGACGGACCACCACTGGACCGCGACCGGCGCCTACTACGCCTATGTCACGTTCTGCCGGGCCGCCGGCCTCGAGTACCCGAAGCTCTCAGAGTACAAGTCCGGCGAGATCGACGGCTTCGTCGGAAGCCTCTACAGCAAGACCCAGGAGGCCGTGCTGAAAAACGACCCCGACACCGTGAAGTACTACCTTCCCCTGACCGCCTCCACCGGACGCGCCTATAACACGACGGAGATGACCGGCGGACGGAACGCGAAGGTCGTCAACCCGACGGTCTCCTCGAAGTACGCCTACCTGTGCTTCATCGAAGGCGACAACCCCATCCTGAAGTACGAC
>Ga0123335_1003496_pt1 | contig 21788 bp, 15 predicted proteins | sample BiotimSIPDNA_2_FD_89707 | JGI IMG/M metagenome (GOLD analysis project Ga0123335, IMG submission 89707) | Anaerobic biogas reactor microbial communites from Washington, USA - Biogas_R2 time_0 SIP DNA | ecosystem: Engineered > Bioreactor > Anaerobic > Unclassified | place: Washington, USA...
CTCTATCAGGTAGAGCTTGCAAAGCAACAGGAAGAATTAGCCAGAGCTGCTCAGATTGCTGCAGAAGCTGCTCAACTTGACAGTATAAGTATTGAAGATGATTCTCTTGCTACAGATCTCAGACTTCAGAAATTTGGTCAATTGTGGCCTTATGTAGAGGGAGAAGAAAGCTTCTACAATCTTGAAAATGAAAAGATAAAGCTGGTACTGACCAATAAGGGTGCCCGTATCTATTCTGTCGAACTCAAGGAATACAAGACTCATGATGGAAAACCCCTGATATTATTTGATGGTGATGCCAACGTGTTTGGTTTCCCCTTCTCACACGATACCAAGGTATTCCACACGTCAGACCTATATTTCAACAAGGTTAGCCAAAACGATAGTACTATAGTGTTTGAGATAGCCGGCAATGCAGGAGAGACGATGCAATTCAGCTATACCCTGCCTGCTGACGAATACATGGTTGACTTCGACATCAATACAAAAAATCTGGGTCAGTTTATCTCCACCTCAAGAGGCACTATGGATCTCAACTGGTACGTCGAGATGCCTGCATTTGAGAAGGGAAGGCAGATGGAACAGATGTATTCAGGTATGTACTACAAGTACTATCTTGACGAAGTCGATAATCTGAAAGCCAACAAAGATAAAAGTGAGAATCTACGTACCAAGGTTAAGTGGATTGCCTTTAAGGGACAATTTTTCTCCTCAGTTCTTATCGCTGATGACGCATTTTCAGGGGCCTATGTTGAAAGCCGCTTCGAGAAAGATAAAAACAGTCCTTATTTGTTATACAACAGAACTGAAGCAGCAGTTCCTTTTGAATTAGCAAAGGACCAGCAATTGGGTTTCAGTTTTTACTTTGGTCCAAACCGGTTTTATACTCTTGACAAATACGACAAGGAGCTTGAGCTTAACAAGCTGATTCCGCTTGGTTGGGGTATCTTTGGATGGATTAACCGTTATGCTGTGATACCCACCTTCAACTTCCTTGAAGGGTTTATTGGCAGTTATGGTATTATTATCCTGATACTAACCATCCTTATCAAGCTGGTATTATTTCCGCTTACATACAAGTCGTATATATCAGCTGCCAAGATGAAGGTGCTCAAGCCTCAGATTGACGAGATCAATGCAAAGATTCCGGCAGAAAAGGCGATGGAAAGGCAGCAGGCCACAATGAACCTATACAAGAAGGCCGGAGTCAACCCTATGGGAGGATGTGTTCCTATCTTGTTGCAGATGCCGATACTTATCGCTATGTTCCGCTTCTTCCCGGCTTCTATCGAATTAAGACAGGAAAGCTTCCTTTGGGCAAAGGATTTATCTACTTACGACTCGATACTGGATTTACCGTTTTCCATTCCGTTCTATGGTGCACACGTAAGTCTCTTTACCCTGCTTATGGCGGTAACCAATATACTGTACACGAAGATGAACTCAGAAATGACCCAGACATCCAACCAGATGCCGGGCATGAAGGCCATGATGTACATGATGCCTATAATGTTCCTCTTCCTGTTCAACAGTTACGCATCAGGTTTGAGCTACTATTACTTTATTTCAACTTTGATCACCATACTGCAAACTATGGTAATCAGGCGCTGGGTGGATGACAAGAAGTTACTGCTTCAGATTCAGGCAAACCAAAAGAAACCTGTAAAGAAAAGTAAGTTTGCTGCACGCCTTGAGCAAATGGCAAAACAACAGCAACAAATACAAAAGAATCAAAGGAAAAGGTAATAGCTAACATATCAAAGAAGGAAAGCAGACAGACCCCGTGGTCTGTCTGCTTTTTTGTCATATCCCTCCCCTATTCACGGAAACTTAACCTAAGTCCTGTTCCGGCCGGGAAGCCCTCAATACTTACAGGTAAGATACCATCGGCCTGAATAGCACCTTCCAAAAACTCAATTATAGCCTCCTGGGCCGGGCTATTATTCTTGAATGCTACCAGTATTACATCAGCTTTGCTTGCGCCTCTTGCACGCGATAAACGATAAGGATTGCCCATATATAATACCATGGTTGGACCTGCCTCATTCAGTCTGGTAACGACTGAAGCATCGACCTTCTGTACATCGCTGATTACAAGAATATGAGCCTTGTACTTCAAATCCAGTTTCAATCCCGGGTCTGTGGCTGTTCCATTAAGCTTTACAAGCTCAATACCCCTGCCCTTGAAATAACTTTCCAGCAGGGGTGACTCACCTGCAAAAACAGCTGCATAATTAGCTGCAGTATTACCGGAAGAGAGTGTAGAAGACCCAGAATCGGCTGCCCAAAATGCTTCCTTAAGCGGTATATCCAATTTGTTGACCAATGCCGTCAGTGCTGCGCCATATAAGGCCCTACTTAGGACTTCAGCCTCAGGTGTGTTGATATAATGCAGAAGTGAGTCAGCATCAATGAGATTCACTTGTTCACCCCTTGTAAGCCAGTATTTGAAAGCAAGGGAACGTCTTACCTTAGCTTCAAGCTCTGCTGGTGTAATCAGACTATCGGTCAAGGCCTTTATAACTGCCTGTATGGCGGCGGGCAGGTTTTCGGTAAACTCAACAATATCATTGCCTGCAGCAAGAGCAAGGGCATCTACCTGACCCGGTTTTCCCATAACCTTGGCTCCCTTCATATTTACAGCATCGGTAATTACCAGTCCTTTAAAACCCAGTGTATCCCTGAGCAGATTCCCTACCACTTTGGGAGAGAAACTTGAAGGAATGCCCGTTGTATCGGTTAATGCCGGCACATCTATATGAGCAGTCATTATCCCCCAGATACCTGCATCTATCAATGCCTTAAATGTAAGGAGGTCGCAACTGTCAAGTCTTTCACGGTTATGATTGACCAATGGCAGGGTATGGTGTGAATCAGTACCAGTATCTCCATGACCTGGGAAATGCTTGCCTACGGCCATAACTCCACCATCCTGCAACCCTCTCATATAGGCCACAGCCTTGGCAGCAACATTATATGGCAATTCACCATACGACCTCACCCCAATAACAGGATTATTCGGATTACTGTTGACATCAGCCACCGGAGCAAAATTGACATGAATACCAAGTAGCTTTAACTGGCGGGCTATCTCCAGACCCATCCTGTAAATAAGGCTATCGTCACGTATTGCGCCTAAGGCCATTGCATCAGGAAACTCAACGGCACCATTGATCCTCATTGCGGGTCCGTTTTCACCATCTATAGAAAACAGAAGAGGAACCCTGACCTGCGACTGCAGGTCATGCACTGCCTCATATGCCTTACGGGCACTGACCTTCAGAAACAGGATTCCACCTGGTTGGTACTTTATTGTATGCTGCTTTATTTTCTGATATGAAGCCTCATCATCTGCCTTCTCAAGCGTGATCCAGAATAGCTGGGCTATTCTCTCCTCATCACTAAGGGAGACATACACAGAATCAACCCACACACGGGCCGAGTCATAAATGGCTTCAACAGTCAATGGCTGCACCCTGATCTCCTCCTCTACCACAGGTTCAAGCATAACTCCTCTCCTCTCAGAGGTATTGCTGCAAAAGGAGGTAAGCATTGCAACTGAAAGTAAACATGGCAGCAGTGATGTTCTCATATGGCTAGTCGGGATAAATCAGATATTTTATTCTCATTGCTTTGTATTCATCAAGCTCGGCCTTCCACGAAGCACGTATCTCTTCCTCGCTCCTGCCTTCCATAATTTGAGTAGCCAGCCTGTCTGTTCCTGCCAGCTGGTTGAAGAATCGCCTCCTCGATATAAAGTTCTCTGACCTACCAGACAATTCCCAAAAACGTATCAGATATTGCAATGTAAAACGATGATCCAGATCCTCAGTCGTTCTGAGATCAATACCGTAACATCTCTTACCCATATGGAGGGGCTTAGTGTCCATGCCGGGTATGGCTTTAGGCACAAAACTGAATGAACCATAGGTTCTGTCAGGAAAGCCGATTACCTGAAAGGGATGCTCTGTACCCCGACCGACACTTACTTCAGTTCCCTCGAAAAGACAAAGTGAGGGATACAGTCTAATACTAAGGCCATTGGGCAGATTGGGAGAAGGCTTGACCGGAAGCTCATATCGCATTGAATGGGTATAGGCAGCCGCAGGAACAATAATAAGGTCACATTTAATCCCAGCCCTTAACCATCCCTGTCCATTAATCATTAGTGCCAGTTCACCGACAGTCAACCCATGCACAATGGGTATGGGATGCATACCTACAAAGGATCTGAACTCATTGCGGAGTATCGGACCATCTATGTAGTCCCCATTGGGATTGGGTCGGTCGAATATGACCATGGAGACACCATGTTCAGCACAGGCCTCCATCATATAGTGCATACTCGAAATATAAGTAAAGAACCTCACACCCACATCCTGTATGTCAAACACGACAACATCCAGATCCGCCATCTGCTCAGCCGAAGGCTCCTTGGTATTTCCATACAGGGAAACTACAGGTAGTCCGGTTCTGGTATCGAACTGGTCGTCAATTCTGGCACCTGCATCAGCATCACCCCTGAACCCGTGTTCAGGTGCGAAAACCTTTCGTACATCCACACCCAGCGCCAGCAGGGTATCAAGCAGGTGAATATTGCCGACCATCGAACTGTGGTTCACCAACACCCCTACCCTTTTATCTTTTAGCACAGGAAGCCATAGCTCTACCCTTTCAGCACCAACCTTAAACACAGTATCTGCCTGACCCGATACAGGACTCAATATTGAACCAGCCAATACTACATCGTCATTGGGCTCATCAATGGTTTGACCCTCATACAGTACCCAATCCGAGTCAGAGGAACCATTTTGCTCCAATGCCCTGTTACGGCAAGCTGCCTGCGATGGCACAAGCAGGGCCATCGCAAGTATAAGCAAGCACCCCCTTATACCAGATCTATGCCTGTCCACCGTGGCCTCCGAAAGGAATCGGGTTAAAACCTGCAGGACCTTCGTCAATATCCTTGACGGAACCAAACTGCTTTTCATAGCGGCTGATATTGTCATTTAGAGCTGCTAGAAGTCTTTTGGCGTGCTCAGGTGTCAGTATGATACGTGATTTGACCTGAGCCTTGGGCATGCCGGGCATCACCCTCACAAAGTCGAGCACAAACTCCGATGGAGAATGACTGATAACCACCAGATTGGAATACACACCCTGTCCTACTTCATCATTGAGTTCTATCTTGATCTGTTGTCCTTTTCTTTGATCTTCCATGTTCGTATTTTTTTCCAGTTTCCCTTTAAAGATATAAAATTTTTGAAAGGCTATTCTTAGCAAAGCCCCCATTATTTGTGCAAAATGGAGTCTCTCCCTTTTATGGAAAGTTATAGTCAGGTTAAAGACCAGGGATATTCATCGACGTATACCAAGAAGGCTGCATCCTGAGATTTGAGCAACAAAAAAGGCATCCCACAGGGGACGCCTTTTTCTATCTATAGTGGACTTGCTAATCTTATTCAGCAAATCTTTCAGTCTCCACTTTACCACCGACAAGTTTCTCATATTCTGCACGAGAACCGACGATTATATTTTCATATTCACGTAGTCCTGTACCGGCAGGAATAAGGTGTCCGCAGATAACGTTTTCCTTAAGACCTTCGAGGTTATCAACCTTGCCCTGAATAGCAGCTTCGTTGAGTACCTTTGTTGTTTCCTGGAAGGAAGCAGCTGACATAAAGCTGTTGGTTTGCAGTGCAGCACGAGTGATACCCTGTAGAACCTGGCTGGATGTAGCGGGAACTGCCTCACGGGCAACAACCGGTTTGAGGTCACGTCTTTTAAGTTGTGAATTCTCATCACGGAGACGACGTGCAGGGATGATCTGACCTGGACGCAGTGCCTTAGAATCACCAGCATCCACAACAACCATCTTACCCCAGATATTGTCGTTTTCTTCCATGAATTCGATCTTGTCAACAACTTGCTTTTCAAGGAAGCGAGTATCACCCGGGTCATCAATTTCAACCTTACGCATCATCTGTCTAACGATGATTTCGAAGTGCTTGTCATTGATCTTAACACCCTGCAGGCGGTAAACGTCCTGAACTTCATTGACGATGTATTCCTGAACGGCTGTCGGACCTTTGATGGCCAGAATGTCGGCAGGAGTAGTTGCACCGTCAGACAATGGAGTACCGGCGCGTACGTAGTCGTTTTCCTGAACAAGGATCTGCTTGGAGAGAGGTACGAGATACTTCTTAACCTCACCGGTCTTGGAAGTAATAATGATTTCGCGGTTTCCTCTCTTAACTTTACCAAAGGTTACCTCACCGTCAATTTCAGAAACGACTGCCGGATTAGAAGGATTACGAGCTTCAAATAGCTCGGTGATTCTTGGAAGACCACCGGTGATGTCACCGGCACGACCAAAAGCTCTAGGAATCTTGGCAAGGATTTCACCTTGTTTGATTTCTTCTCCTTCATCAACGGCAATGTGAGCACCTACAGGCAAGTTGTATGAACGCAGAACCTCTCCGGTTTCTGAAACGATCTGTACACTTGGGTTCTTTGACTTATCACGGCTTTCGATGATAACCTTTTCACGGAATCCTGTTTGCTCGTCAGACTCTTCCTTATAAGTGATACCGTCGATAAGGTTTTCAAATACTACCTTACCATTTCTTTCACTGATAATAAGAGCATTCCAAGGATCCCATTCACTGATTACATCACCTTTCTTGATTTCTTGACCAGGCTTGATATGCAGTTTGGCACCATAAGGGATCGGATGTGTGGTCAGTGCGATATTGGTATTCTTGTCAATAATACGCAATTCAGCCAGACGACCGATAACGACGTCAACTTCATCACCTGTTTCAGTTGTATAAGGTACTGTACGCAGTTCCTCGAACTCGGCAATACCGTCGTAACGTGCATACAGACTATTTTCAGTTGTGATGTTACCTGCAGTACCACCCACGTGGAATGTACGCAGTGTCAACTGAGTACCAGGCTCACCGATTGACTGGGCAGCGATCACGCCGACAGCCTCACCCTTCTGAACCATATTACCTTTAGAAAGGTTACGTCCGTAACACTTGGCACAAACACCCTTCTTGGACTCACAGGTCAGAACTGAACGGATTTCAACACGTTCAATTGGTGATTCATCAATAATAGTGGCCTCGTCTTCACATATTTCCTGACCTGCCCTGACAATGATTTCACCAGTAAGTGGGTGATATACATCGTGCACAGAAACACGACCAAGAATACGTTCGAACAATGAAACAACAACTTCTTCGTTGCTCTTGACTGCAGTAGCAGTCAAGCCTCTTAGAGTACCGCAGTCTTCCTCGGTGATGATAACATCTTGAGAAACGTCAACAAGACGACGGGTCAGATAACCAGCGTCAGCTGTCTTAAGAGCGGTATCCGCCAAACCTTTACGAGCACCGTGAGTTGAAATAAAGTACTCAAGTACCGACAGACCTTCCTTGAAGTTTGCAAGAATCGGGTTTTCGATGATTTGTCCTCCATCAGCACCTGATTTTTGAGGCTTAGCCATCAAACCACGCATACCTGAAAGCTGACGAATCTGTTCTTTAGAACCCCGGGCACCTGAATCAAGCATCATATAGATGGAGTTGAATCCTTGCTTGTCCTTGCTCAGTTTGTCCATCAGGATCTGAGTCAGTCTGGCATTAACGTGTGTCCAAATATCAATAATGGCGTTGTAACGTTCATTATTGGTAATGAAACCCATGTTATAGTTGTTCAGTACTTCCTCTACTTCCTCATAACCCTCTTTAACAAGAGCAGCCTTTTCATCTGGAATCAATACGTCGTGAAGGTTGAATGACAGACCACCCTCAAACGCCATCTTAAATCCAAGGCTCTTGATTGCATCAAGGAATTCTGAAGTCTCAGGAGCACCACATACTTTAAATACATTACCGATAATATCCCTCAAAGCTTTCTTTGTAAGAAGCTCATTGATATAGCCAACCTTGGCAGGAACAACCTCATTGAAGAGGATACGGCCTACGGTTGTTTCAATTATTCTGGGTTGACGTGTACCGTCCTTTGTAAGGTCATTGATCTTAACCTTTACAAGAGCGTGTAATTCAACCTTCCTTTCATTGAGAGATATTTTAGCTTCTTCGGGAGAATAGAAGATAGTTCCTTCACCCATAGCACCTGGACGCATCTTGGTCATGTAATACAGACCAAGTACCATGTCCTGAGAAGGTACTGTGATAGGAGCACCGTTTGCAGGGTTCAGAATGTTCTGAGAACCCAACATCAGCATCTGAGCCTCCAGGATAGCAGCATTGCCAAGTGGCAAGTGAACAGCCATCTGGTCACCGTCGAAGTCTGCGTTGAACGCAGCACAGGCAAGCGGGTGCAACTGAATAGCCTTACCTTCAATGAGCTTGGGTTGGAAAGCCTGAATACCCAAACGGTGCAGAGTTGGAGCACGGTTCAGCAAAACCGGGTGTCCTTTCAGCACATTTTCAAGGATATCCCATACGACGGGATCCTTACGGTCTACAATCTTCTTTGCAGATTTTACAGTCTTGACAATACCACGCTCAATAAGCTTCCTGATAATGAAAGGCTTATAAAGCTCAGCAGCCATATCCTTCGGAAGACCACATTCATGCATCTTTAGTTCGGGACCAACAACGATAACCGAACGTGCAGAATAGTCAACACGCTTACCCAACAGGTTTTGACGGAAACGACCCTGCTTACCTTTCAAGCTGTCAGAAAGAGACTTGAGAGGACGGTTGGCATCAGTCTTTACTGCATTTGACTTACGTGAGTTGTCGAATAATGAATCAACAGCTTCCTGAAGCATACGCTTCTCGTTACGGAGAATTACTTCTGGAGCCTTTATCTCAATAAGTCTCTTAAGACGGTTGTTACGGATGATTACCCTACGATAAAGATCGTTGAGGTCGGATGTTGCAAAACGTCCACCATCAAGGGGTACCAGAGGCCTCAATTCAGGAGGAGTAACAGGTACAACCTTAACAATCATCCATTCTGGACGGTTAACGCCCTTAGATTCTCTGAAAGACTCAACAACTTGCAGACGCTTCAGAGCCTCATTCTTTCTTTGTTGGGATGTCTCAGTGTTTGCCCTGTGACGCAGGTCAAACGACAACTCATCAAGGTCAAGACGCTCAAGAAGCATATGGAGAGCCTCAGCTCCCATTCTGGCGATGAACTTGTTTGGATCATCGTCATCCAACTGCTGGTTGCCTTTGGGTAGTGAATCAATAATATCCAGATATTCTTCTTCTGTGAGAAAGTCCATTTTCTGGATACCATCGGCTTCTTTAACACCGGGATTGATTACTACATATCTTTCATAATAAATTATAGCATCGAGCTTCTTACTCGGCAGACCGAGCAAATACCCAATCTTGTTGGGCAGGGAACGGAAATACCAGATGTGGGCCACAGGGACCACAAGGGAGATATGTCCCATGCGTTCACGGCGGACCTTCTTTTCTGTAACCTCAACCCCGCATCGGTCGCACACAATACCCCTGTAACGGATACGCTTGTACTTACCGCAGTGGCACTCATAGTCCTTTACCGGACCGAAGATCCTCTCGCAAAAGAGGCCGTCCCGTTCAGGTTTATAAGTACGGTAGTTGATAGTCTCAGGCTTCAAAACTTCCCCACTGGAGCGTTCCAATATCTCTTCAGGTGAAGCCAAGCCTATAGACATCTTGGTAAAATTACTCTTGACTTTCTGATCTCTCCTGAATGCCATATATAGTCGAGTATTAATTATTTAAAATGTGATACCGGCAAATACCGGAAGATCTATTCAAGGTTGACACTCAAACCAAGACCACGCATTTCATGCAGCAATACGTTGAGTGATTCCGGTATACCTGGTGTTGGCAGCGGATCGCCCTTGACAATTGCTTCATAGGCCTTGGCACGACCTACAACGTCATCAGATTTGACAGTCAGTATTTCCTGCAGGATATTGGCAGCACCGAAAGCTTCGAGTGCCCAAACTTCCATTTCCCCGAAACGCTGACCACCAAACTGAGCCTTACCACCAAGTGGTTGCTGAGTGATCAGTGAGTACGGACCTATAGAACGAGCGTGCATCTTGTCTTCGATCATGTGACCCAGCTTAAGCATATAGATCACACCAACTGTTACAGGTTGGTGGAACTTTTCGCCTGTGCCACCATCGTACAGATAAGTCTTACCAAAACTTGGAATACCTGCCATGTCTGTGTACTTGTTCAGGTCTTCTTCAGTAGCTCCATCAAAGATCGGAGTGGCAAACTTAACACCAAGAACATCTCCGGCCCAACCTAATACTGTTTCGTAGATCTGTCCAAGGTTCATACGAGAAGGCACACCCAACGGGTTAAGCACAATATCTACAGGAGTTCCGTCTGCAAGGAAAGGCATGTCTTCCTGACGTACGATACGGGATACAATACCCTTGTTACCGTGACGTCCCGCCATCTTATCACCAACGGTGATCTTACGCTTCTTGGCAACAAACACCTTGGCAAGCTGTACTATACCAGCTGGAAGCTCATCACCAATTGTGACATTGTACTTCTGACGTTTTTCCTTAGCATCAAGTTCCTTGTACTTGATCCTGAAATTGTGGATTACACGTGCAATAAGATCATTCTTATCCTTATCGGTAGTCCACTTGTGTGGATTGACATTCAGGTAATCGATTTCCTGTAATACCTTTTGGGTAAACTTAACACCCTTAGCTACTACATCGACTCCCATATAATCCTTGACACCCTGACTAGTCTTTGAGTTGATCAAAGTGAACAACTTGTCAACCAGGCGGGTTGTCAATTCGGCAACCCCACGGTTAAACTCTTCCTCAATCCTGGCCAGCATCGGCTTTTCAGAAGCACGAACTTTTCTGTCCTTGATAACCCTTGAGAAGAGATTTTTGTCGATAATAACACCGTGCAGTGATGGCGGCGCCTTAAGCGAGGCATCCTTCACGTCGCCTGCTTTCTCCCCAAAGATAGCCCTTAAGAGCTTTTCCTCCGGAGTCGGGTCGCTTTCACCCTTAGGAGTGATCTTACCAATCAGAATATCACCTGGTTTTACATGGGCACCAATTCTGATAAGACCATTCTCATCGAGATCCTTAGTAGCTTCTTCGCTGACATTGGGAATGTCGGCAGTAAGCTCTTCAAGACCTCGTTTTGTATCACGCACCTCAAGAGAGTACTCATCAATGTGGATAGAGGTAAAAATATCCTCTTTAACCAGCTTTTCATTGACTACGATAGCATCCTCAAAGTTGTAACCCTTCCAGGGCATGAACGCAACCTTGAGGTTGCGACCCAGTGCAAGTTCACCATTTTCAGTACCATAACCTTCAGTCATGGTAGTACCTTTCTGCACCCTCTGACCTTTCTTAACGATAGGCTTTAGGTTGATACAGGTATTCTGGTTGGTCTTGAGGAACTTGGTAAGCTTGTAACGCTTAGTTTCCGGGTCGAAGCTTACGAACTTATCATCTTCAGTAAGGTCGTAGCGAATGACTATTTCTTCAGCATCAACATATTCAACTACACCGTCACCTTCAGCAAGGATCTGCGTACGTGAATCGTGAGCTACTGTTTCTTCCAAACCGGTACCAACAATAGGAGCAGCAGGCCTAAGCAGAGGTACTGCCTGACGCATCATGTTTGATCCCATGAGGGCACGGTTAGCATCGTTGTGTTCGAGGAAGGGAATCAGAGAAGCTGCAACTGAAGCGATCTGGTTGGGAGCAACGTCCATCAAATCTACCTCTTCAGCTTCAATATGCGGGAAGTCACCTTCCAGACGGGCTTTTACCCTGGGATTGACGAAGAAACCTTCATCATCAAGGGGAGCATTTGCCTGGGCGATTACCTTGGCTTCCTCTTCCTCAGCACTCAGATAAACAACGCTGTCGTTGCTGAGATCAACCTTCTTGTTTGTAACCTTACGATAAGGAGTTTCAATAAAACCGAGGTTGTTTACCTTAGCAAAGACGCAAAGTGATGATATCAGACCAATGTTTGGACCTTCAGGTGTTTCAATCGGGCAAAGACGTCCGTAGTGAGTGTAGTGAACGTCACGTACCTCGAAACCAGCACGCTCTCTTGAAAGACCACCAGGACCCAAGGCCGACATACGGCGCTTGTGAGTAACCTCAGCAAGTGGGTTGGTCTGATCCATAAACTGAGACAGAGCGTTTGTTCCAAAGAAGCTGTTGATTACAGAAGACAAAGTCTTACTGTTGATAAGATCAATAGGTGTAAAGACCTCATTATCGCGAACGTTCATACGTTCACGGATAGTACGGGCCATACGGGCCAAACCGACTCCAAACTGATTGGCCAGCTGTTCGCCTACAGTGCGCACCCTACGGTTGCTTAAGTGGTCAATATCATCAACATCTGTCTTGGAATTGACAAGCTCTATCAGATATTTGATAATAGCAATTATGTCTTCCCTTGTAAGTATCCTTGTCTCAAGGTCAATGTCGATACCCAGTTTCTTGTTAATTCTGTAGCGACCAACATCTCCAAGGTCGTAACGCTTGTCAGAAAAGAACAGTTTATCAATAACGTCACGTGCGGTAGCATCATCCGGCGGATCTGCATTACGCAACTGACGATAGATGTAAACAACTGCCTCTTTTTCTGAGTTACATGGGTCTTTTTGAAGAGTATTGTAAATCAGTGCATAGTCGCTGACATTTGTAGATTCCTTGTGTAGCAGAATAGTCTTAGCACCTGAATCAACAATCTCGTCTATATGTTCATTTTCGAGGATAGTTTCACGATCAATGATCACCTCATTTCTTTCGATAGAAACTACTTCACCGGTATCCTCATCCACAAAGTCCTCAATCCATGATTTAAGAACCCTTGCAGCGAGTTTGCGGCCTACAACTTTCTTAAGTGCAGCCTTAGATACCTTAATCTCATCGGCCAGGCCGAATATTTCAAGAATATCTTTATCGCCTTCAAAACCGATAGCACGCAACAATGTAGTTACCGGAAGTTTCTTCTTACGGTCGATGTATGCATACATCACATTGTTGATGTCGGTAGCGAACTCAATCCAGGAACCCTTTAATGGAATAATCCTGGCAGAATAAAGTTTGGTACCGTTGGCGTGAATACTTTGTCCAAAGAATACACCGGGGGAACGATGCAACTGTGAAACAACGACACGTTCGGCGCCGTTAATAATGAAGCTTCCCTTCTCAGTCATGTAGGGAACGGTACCCAGGTATACATCCTGAACAACCGTATCAAAATCTTCATGCTCGGGATCCGTACAGTATAGCTTCAATTTAGCCTTGAGGGGCACACTGTAGGACAATCCGCGTTCGATACATTCCACGATTGAATAACGTGGAGGATCGATGTTATAATCCAGGAACTCGAGTACAAAGTTGTTACGGGTATCAGAAATTGGGAAGTTCTCCTGAAATACCGTAAATAACCCCTCTTTCCTTCTTTCCTCCGGAGTTGACCCCAGCTGAAAGAATTCACGGAATGATTTTAACTGAACCTCCAAAAAATCAGGAAACGGAAACTGACTTTTAATGGCGGCAAAGTTTATTCGTTTGGCAGTGTTTGGAGTCATCTATCAACTATTTAATTGAACTTAAAACATACAAGCATAAAAAGGTTTAGGATTCCGCAAAGCGGATTCCTAAACCACATACCTTATAATAAGGTTATCTTCTTACTTAAGTTCAACTTCTGCTCCAGCTTCTTCTAATTGTGCTTTTAATGCTTCAGCTTCTTCCTTAGTTACTTTTTCCTTGATAGCTGTAGGAGCCTTGTCAACTAATTCCTTAGCTTCCTTCAGACCAACACCAGTCATTTCCTTAACAAGCTTAACGATAGCTAGTTTTGAACCGCCTGCAGACTTCAGGATTACGTCAAACTCAGTTTGTACAGCAGCTTCAGCAGCATCACCACCAGCAGCAGGTGCAACAGCTACAGCAGCAGCAGCTGGCTCAATACCATATTCATCTTTCAATATAGTAGCTAACTCATTAACTTCTTTTACAGTAAGATTAACTAATTCTTCTGCAAGCTTCTTAATATCTGCCATTTTTGTAAGTGTTAAATTTCTGTTAGTAATTTTTTAGTTTCTCTCTTCCAAAGTTTTGAGGAGTCCGTGGATTGTAGTACCACCGGATTGAAGTGCTGATACAACATTCTTGATCGGCGATTGAAGCAGACCGATAACGTCGCCAAGCAGTTCCTCTTTAGATTTGATTGTAGCCAGAGTATCCAGCTGATTTGCACCAACGTAAACTGATTCTTCAACAAAAGCACCTTTAAGCGCAGGACGTTGAGTCTTCTTTGCAAAGTCTTTGATCAGTTTTGCCGGCAGGTTACCGGAATTGGTAAACATTATAGCGGATACGCCTTTAAGGGTAACATCAATTCCTTCGATGTTCCTTTCGCTGGCCTCGATAGCCTTATTAAACAATGTATTCTTGACTACCACCAGTTGCACGTCTTTTTGATAGCAGAGACGACGCAGTGCTGTTGTTTCAGCAGCGTTCATTCCTGAAGTATCTGTAACATAAAAGTGTGGATACTCCTTTATCTTAGACGCCAGTTCTTGGATTATTTCAGCTTTTTCTGTCTTTTTCATAGTTCCAAAATTTCTCTTTTAAGACATTAATTAAACCTCAAAAGACTTGGGTTCAATCCGAATTCCGGGACTCATGGTACTAGACAGGAATACGCTCTTAACGTAGGCACCTTTTGCAGCAGACGGTTTTAATTTCATAACCGTGCTAACAAATTCCTTTACGTTATCTACCAATTGCTCGGGGGTAAAGGATACCTTGCCGACAGTAGTATGTATAATACCGTAACGGTCAACCTTGAAGTCGATCTTACCGGCTTTTACTTCCGTTACAGCCTTACCGATATCCATGGTTACAGTACCGCTTTTGGGGTTCGGCATAAGACCGCGGGGTCCCAAAACACGTCCTAACGCACCAACCTTACCCATCACATTGGGAGTAGTGATAATCACATCTATATCAGTCCAACCTTCTTTGATCTTGTTGATATAGTCATCCAAACCAACGTGATCGGCACCGGCTTTTCTGGCTTCCTCTTCCTTGTCAGGCGTACAGAGAACCAGTACTCTGGTTTGCTTACCTGTACCATGTGGAAGGGTAACCACGCCACGAACCATCTGGTTAGCTTTTCTTGGGTCAACTCCCAGACGAATATCAATATCAACAGAAGCATCAAACTTGGTAGTGCTAATTTCCTTAACCAGTTTTGTTGCATCTTCGATAGTATATGACTTCTTCTGATCGACCTTTTCTAGAGCTAACTTCTTATTTTTTGTCAGTTTTGTCATTTTCGCAAAAAGGTTTTAATTGTTACCAGGGAATTCACCATCAACAGTGATACCCATACTTCTGGCGGTACCTGCAATCATCCTCATTGCGGAATCCATAGTAAAGCAATTCAAATCAGCCATCTTATCTTCAGCGATGGTCTTGATTTGATCCCAGGAAACGGAAGCTACCTTCTTTCTGTTTGGTTCAGCTGAACCGCCCTTAATTTTAGCTGCTTCCAACAACTGAACAGCTGCCGGAGTTGTCTTAACGACAAACTCAAATGACTTGTCCTTATAAACAGTTATTAGAACCGGCAAAACCTTTCCGGGCCTGTCCTGTGTCCTGGCATTGAATTGCTTACAGAACTCCATAATGTTCACACCCTTAGAACCCAAAGCGGGACCTACTGGGGGTGATGGATTTGCTGCGCCACCTTTGATTTGAAGTTTAATAAACGTTTCTACTTCTTTAGCCATTGTAGCAATTCATATTGGTTATTAAAATTCAGATCAAGGGAATAGCATTACTTTTGTCCGTAGAGACAATTATTAGATTGTCCTGGAAGCTCCGCTACTAAACAAACACACTATTCCTTTTCAACCTGTAAAAAGCTTAATTCAAGTGGAGTTTTTCGGCCAAATATTTTGACCATTACTTTCAATTTCCTCTTGTCTTCGTTAACCTCCTCAATAACGCCGGTAAAACCATTAAATGGTCCATCTGATACCTTAACAGTTTCGCCAACAAAGAAGGGTATATTTATCTCCTCATTTGCCTCAGTAAGTTCATCTACCTTACCCAGAATGCGGTTAACTTCAGAAGAACGAAGTGGAGTAGGTTCATCTTCCCTATCAGTAAGGAAACCTATAACATTAGGTACATTCTTCAGGATATGGGGAATCTCACCAACAAGTGCAGCCTCGATCAGTACATAGCCGGGGAAAAAGTTCCTCTCCTTGCTGATCTTTTTGCCATTGCGGATTTGATACACCTTTTCGGCTGGTATCAAAACCTGGCTGACATACTCCTGTAGCTTATGGTTTGCAATTTCGCTCTCGATATACTCCTTTACCTTCTTCTCCTTACCACCGATAGCGCGAAGTACATACCATTTTTTTTCAATTTCGCTCATTATTCCCGTGTCTCCCTATTAGTATAACTTATTGTAGAGCCAATCAAGTATAGTGTCGAATGAAACGTCCATCAGATAAACGACAATTGCAATAATAGCTGAAGCTACCATTACAACAACCGCACTGCTCTGTAGTTCTGACCATGTCGGCCAAGAGGTTTTCTTTACAAGTTCTGTATGAACTTCCTGAAAATACGTCCTAATTTTATTCATCCGTAAATGCTTTGAAAACTATTAGCAGGAATAGTCTTGACCTTGCGGTTTGATCTTGGTTAATCAATAAACTATACCACCTTGTTTACTTGCACGGGAGGAGAGACTCGAACTCCCGACACCTGGTTTTGGAGACCAGTGCTCTACCAACTGAGCTACACCCGTGTATATTTGGGAATGCCCATAGGCATTCCCAAGTTACTATGTTGATTAGTTAACAATTTCAGTAATCTGACCAGCACCAACTGTACGACCACCTTCACGAATAGCGAAGCGAAGACCGATGTTGATAGCAACAGGATAGATCAGGTTAACAGTGATAGATACGTTATCACCAGGCATAACCATTTCTACTCCTTCTGGTAGGCTGATTTCACCAGTTACGTCCAGAGTACGGATATAGAACTGCGGACGATATTTGTTGTGGAAAGGAGTGTGACGACCACCTTCTTCTTTCTTCAACACATAGATCTCAGCTTTGAACTTAGTGTGAGGAGTGATTGAACCTGGTTTGGCAAGAACCTGACCACGCTTAATTTCTTCCTTGTCAACACCACGAAGCAACAGACCTACGTTGTCACCAGCTTCACCCTGGTCAAGAATCTTACGGAACATTTCAACTCCTGTACATACAGTCTTCTTGCCATCAGCACCAAGACCAATGATTTCGATTTCTTCACCAGTTCTAATGATACCTGTTTCGATACGACCTGTAGCAACAGTACCACGACCAGTGATTGAGAATACATCTTCAACAGGCATCAGGAAAGGCTTATCCTTATCACGGGGTGGAAGTGGAATCCACTCATCAACAGCAGCCATCAGTTCCATAATCTTATCTTCCCACTTTGGTTCGCCATTCAATGCACCAAGAGCAGAACCCTTGATAACAGGAGTGTTGTCACCGTCGAATTCATAGAAGCTCAATAGATCGCGAACTTCCATTTCTACAAGTTCCAAAAGCTCTTCATCGTCTACCATATCAACCTTGTTCATGAAAACAACGATACGTGGAACGTTTACCTGACGAGCCAAAAGAATGTGCTCACGAGTTTGAGGCATAGGACCATCAGTAGAAGCTACTACAAGAATAGCACCGTCCATCTGAGCAGCACCAGTTACCATGTTCTTAACGTAGTCAGCGTGACCTGGACAGTCTACGTGAGCATAGTGACGGTTTTCAGTTTGATACTCTACGTGAGATGTGTTAATAGTGATACCACGCTCTTTTTCTTCTGGAGCGTTATCGATAGCATCGAAGCTCTTAACTTCGGACAGACCCTTCTTAGCTAATACAGTTGTGATAGCAGCAGTTAAAGTGGTTTTACCGTGGTCAACGTGACCAATGGTACCGATATTAACGTGAGGCTTTGTCCTTTGAAATGTTTCTTTAGCCATAATTCGAAATTATTTTAGACAATTAGAACAATATTGAAAACCAGTAAAACTTTAACTAACCAGAGCCAATGATGGGAATTGAACCCATGACCTCTTCCTTACCAAGGAAGCGCTCTACCCCTGAGCTACATCGGCTTTTTTAAAGAGCGGGAAACGGGACTCAAACCCGCGACCCTTAGCTTGGAAGGCTAATGCTCTATCAACTGAGCTATTCCCGCAAATTTTCGCGCCCCAAAGTTAAAACTTTTAAACTGAAACCGCCCAAAAAAATCGCACTAAATTCGGGCAAATTCTGATTAAAAATTACAGGGTTTTGATTTTCAGGTGTAATCAGGAGAGAATCAGAAAGTTGAAAACATGATCAGAATTCCGTCCCTTATAAGCTTTATTTCATTCAACAGGCTGATCATCTATGATAACCAGCCTGTTATATTGTTATCGCTTATTGCTTACACACAAAAATTGGTGTGCAAATGTATAATAATTTTCAAACAACACAAAAATAATATGTCAATTTTAGATTATTTGGCCTTTATCTTATCCTTTGTTCTGATTAGCTGTTTGCGTAATGCCTCACATGCAAGATCCACAGACTCTTCAAAAGTCTTGCTTTGCTTCTTTGCAAAGAGAGTATTGCCAGGGATCTCTAAATTGATCTCGGCAACTTTGTTCTCGGTTGTTTCCGCCTTGTCCAGACGCAACACCACTGCAGCGCTAATAATTCCATCATAGAACAAATCAAGCTTGCTCACTTTTTTTTGAATGAATTGTTCCAGCTTATCAGTAGCGTCGAACCTCAGTGATTGAATCGTAATGTTCATAAAACTCTCCTCCATCATTTTATGCTCTGGGATGAGCCTGTTTATAAATAGCATTCAGTTGTTCAAATGTGGTATGTGTATATACCTGAGTTGCATTCAGGTTGGCATGTCCCAGCAATTCTTTGATTGCATTAAGGTCTGCCCCCCTGTTAAGAAGTACCGAAGCATAAGTATGGCGTAGTACGTGAGGGCTCTTCTTGCTTAAGGTCGTCACCGTTGCAAGTGAAGAGTGCACTATCCTATATATAAGCTTTGGATATACCTTCTCACCTTTAGATGTCAAAAACAGCCAGGGAGAGGCATTGGCACCAAAGGTCTCTGTTCTAATATCCAGATACTTTTTAAGTAGAGTATAACATTCACCAGGAAGCGGGATAATCCTTTCCCTGGATCTCTTTCCCTGTACTTTTACAAATCTGCTGTTCATATCCACATCAGAAAGCCGCAGTGAAATCATTTCAGCCAGCCGCATTCCTGTATCATAGAACAGTTCAATAATAAGTTTGTTTCTTATTCCTTCGTATCCTTCACCAAAATTATTATTGTCCAAAAGCTGGGTCATTGCCTGTTCCTGAACAAACTGTGGTAAACGACGAGGTATCTTTGGAAGATTGATTATAGTAGCCGGGTTGTGATCTATCTCACCCAGTACCTGAAGATGTTTATATAAAGTACGTAGTGCTGATATTCTTCTGTGTATGGTCCTTGGACTCATACCCGATTCACTCATCGAAATGATCCAACCACGAATATCCCTGGTACTTACAGAAAGGAGGGCTGAAGTATCGCTACTGCCCAAAAAATTCAGAAAAGCCCTGACGTCGTTCTCATATGCAGCTAAAGTATGTTCAGAACAACGTTTCTCCGACCTCAGGTATCTGGAAAAACTCTTTATATGGTCCATGAAAAAAATATCTTACCTCTTTCCCTAAATATACGAAATAATAGAGAAAAAGGTAAGATACTTAATGATAAATTTCCTGAAAAATTAAGCCTCTTCTTCGCGTTGCAGCGTCTGAATATAAATAGCTTTTTTCTTCTGCTCCCTCTTGATAACAGATGGCTTTTCAAATGCCTGACGGCTACGAAGTTCCCTCATTACACCTGTCTTCTCGAATTTTCTTTTGAACTTCTTCAAAGCTCTTTCAATGTTTTCACCTTCTTTGATCGGTACAATTATCATAATTACGTGATTATTAAATTTCTATATGCAAATATACTATTAATTCGATACTTACCTCAAAAATTCAGGTTGCAAATAAAGTGAAGTTTCATGAAAGTAGCAAATATTCATCCCCAGTATTTGGTCATTTTTTTTATTTCAGACTCAGGATCTTCACTCTGTACAAAGGTAGTACTTTAATAACTCCCACTTGGCACTGTCAATATTCTCGAGGGAGTCGAGCTGTGCAATATTATTAATATGCTTTAGTGCCTTCCTCCGCTCAACAATTTCAGAAGCAATGAAAAAATCAATATATGGATGGCGCCTCAAACCGGCTACTGTAGCCTTGTTGACATTAATCCTACGGGGTACTACCGTATCCAATACCAGATATTGTTTTATTCTATTGAAATTATCCTCTGAAATCCCATAGACCTCTGCAATCTGATCGACCGAAACAAAGCCTCCGAGCAGGTTGCGATATGCAACTATCCTCCGACTATAGGTCTCCCCTATTCCCGGTAGTTCCATCCACTGTGTCTCATCAGCACTGTTAATACAAATCAATGGTGGACTATCAATATCATCTCTGCTGTATCTCTGGCGAGCACTCAATCTGATAAAATCAAGGCTGTCATAAGTCCAGCAGGCCAAACGAGTATCCGCGTACCATCCCGGAAACCATAATTCCTCACGCATTGTCATTAGTTCGGCTATCATGCAACTATCCCACCCCAATGTAATCAACTGATCCGAATCCACTTTATTGAGATCAAAATAATGTGGTTTTGGTGGCTGTGGCTTTGACTCCGGTTTCAGATCCATCTTGATATAGGGCAGTAACAATTGCAGAAGGGAGTCATTCATACCATAGATCTTACCTACATCTTGAGGTGAACGGAAATGTCCACCTGCTTTCAGATACGCAGACCAGTTGTGTGAAATTCTGGCAGGAATACCAAAGGCAACAAGCTGATCATAGCCAATATCATTGGGATCAAATACAGAAAGATTCATACCGGCAGCTTTGGCAGAAGCTGCCGGTATCTCACCGCTTTCCGGTTTAAGAGGGACTATATCATCCTGACCAAAACTCTCGTCCCTCCCTACAGGATCAAAATAGCTCAGGCCAAAACGTAGCAATATCAACATCAGGAGCAAAAGCAGGAGGACTATCAGGCCTCTCTGTTCACCCCGGGAGAGGGTCAAAAGGTCCTTCCACATCTTGACTTTTTGAAACAAAATATCAACTACGTCTCAAAAAGTCAAGCCGGCTAAAATTTAAGAAGTCCGATACTATTCAGGAATACTATTGCTATTGCAAGGGGAGCAAGGAATCTGATTACAGGGATAAAGATTCTGAAATAAAAAGCAGGTCTTCCATCTTCTTCCAGTTCGTTACGCACAACAGTCTTACCCAGAACCCATCCTACAAAGATTACCGTGAGTAGTCCTCCCATTGGCAATAATATATTCGAAGATGTTGAATCAAAGAAACCAAAAATGCTACTATTGATTGCACATAGAACTCCAAGGGCAGATATTGAACCAGCTGCAACCCAGGTTGCAACGGTACGCTTCATCTTCAGTTCTTCAACAAAGTAGAGAACGACTACCTCTAGCAATGAAATTGTAGATGTCAGGGCTGTAATCGCAAGCAGGACGAAAAATATCACTGCAAAGAAATACCCACCAACCATCTGGTTGAATATTCCGGGGAAG
>Ga0123335_1003497_pt1 | contig 21786 bp, 11 predicted proteins | sample BiotimSIPDNA_2_FD_89707 | JGI IMG/M metagenome (GOLD analysis project Ga0123335, IMG submission 89707) | Anaerobic biogas reactor microbial communites from Washington, USA - Biogas_R2 time_0 SIP DNA | ecosystem: Engineered > Bioreactor > Anaerobic > Unclassified | place: Washington, USA...
GCAAAGGACACCTGTATAGCATACTACACTTTATATCACGCGCAAACGAAAACAAACAGGTTTTTCGATTTTTTGTGCGCCTCAAGATACTTTTTTTAAGGATAATAGTGAATCAAATCAATGGGATTTTTTACATAATGCGTTGCCTATAAAGATATTAGATAGAAAGAAAGAGACTTGCTAAGCCCATAATACATATACTTCACTACACTGTACTATAGTAAAGTGTAGTGTAGTGTAGTGTAGTGTAGTGTATTAAGCGTCGGGCTGCTTTGAGCTTTGGCGTGGACAGCGTGGGCGGCTGGTGCGTGTAGTGCTAATAGCACCCTCTTCTCGCCCTGTTCTCTCCTTTCGCCCCTTACGATCCAAATAAAGTCGTTTTTCAGTGCGTTATATTATTTCCGACTGGGAAGGCGAAGTGGACAGCGTCCCTGGTTCAACGGCTTCCAAGCGTCTGTTGATATGAAAAAAAATTGAAAAAGCGAAAAAAATCGGTGTCGCTGAAATGGTTTGGCTTGCGTATGGCGACTCGGGAATTATATTGGCAAGACCCTTAGCGGAGCATGCCCGGCCGCTTGCGGCGGCCAGCGTCATTCGCTTGGAGGGCAGGGGGCGACATAACAACTAGGTGAACGATGACCGAGGCTATAAATATATACGAGGACATTGTCGTGCGGGTGCTTGACGTCAAGCGCTACTATGGCTCGGGCGAGGCCGTGACCAAGGCATTGGACGGCATTTCCCTGGACATTTATCGCGGCGAATATCTATCGATCATGGGGCCGTCGGGTTCTGGCAAAAGCACCTTGTTCAACATGATTGGAGGGATTGACTCTCCGACCGAGGGCATGGTCTTCATGGATGAAATCGACTTGGCGCAGCTGGATTCCTTTGAACTGGCCTGGATGCGCTGCCACAAGATCGGCTATATTTTTCAGTCCTATAATATCCTGCCAGTGCTCACGGCGCTGGAGAATGTCACGCTGCCGATGATTTTCGCAGGCCTGAGCGCGGACGACGCCCGCACCAAAGCAGCCAAAATCCTGACTAAGGTCGGGCTGGGCGAACGGCTCTTCCACCGCCCCTTCGAGCTGTCCGGCGGGCAGCAGCAGCGCGTCGCCGTAGCCCGCGCCATTGCCAACGACCCGGTCATCATCCTGGCGGACGAGCCGACCGCTAACCTTGACGTCGACACCGGCAGGGAGATGATCGGCCTGCTCAAGGAGCTGTGCGAAAGAGACGGCGTGACCGTCATCGCCGCAACCCATGACATGAAGATGTTAGACGTTTCGGATCGCATCCTGTGGATTCGAGACGGGAAGGTCGACCGGCTTGAACGCCGGGAAGACCTGGAGATCAAAATCGGCCATATTGATGGCAATGTCCTGTAAAGCAAGCCTAAGGAGCAAGAGACTCAATGCCCGAGACCAATCCCATTGATCGCCGGCAAGCATTGCGCAGCATCCCAGCCATCTGCCCAGGCGTGACCTTCGCCGAAGAGCCAGACGGGCGACTGATGGTGATGGTGCCAGTCCAGCGCAGACGCGGATTTTTCGGGCGCTTCCAAGCACCGGTCACGACGAAACGGATTCGGCTGGACGAGATCGGTGCTTTTGTCATCGGGCAGATCAATGGGGAGCGCACGGTCGAAGAGATCGTGGACGCTTTTCTCGCCCGCTTTCGTAGCAACCGCCGGGAAGCAGAGCTGAGCCTGGCGGACTTCCTCAAATCGTGTGCGCAACGCAACATCATAGCCATCGGGATACGCTGAGCCGTGTTTTTCCACAAACCTCTACTGATCGCATTAGTGGCGGCAATCATGCCGCTGTTGCCGGCGGTGTCGGCAGCCGACTTCAACTTAGTTGCCGAATGGGAGGCGCTGTTTGGCGGGGTCGCCAGCCGGCTGCCTGGGTCGCCGGGGAACTTAGAGGTCGAAAAGCGGGTGGCGGCTCGCTTTGAGGCCAGCGGGCTGGAACATGGCGAGATGGTCTTCACGGCGCCGACCTTTGTCCCGGGTAAAGCCTCCATCACCCTTGACAGCGGGACAGCGTATCCGCTGATGACGCTCCATCCGACTCTGTTCCGGCCAGGAAATTTCAAGCAGAGGTCATTCAAGGCACAGCTGCGAGACGGAGGTCGCGGCGGCGAACAAGACCTCGGCCGGTTGAATGGCCAATCCCTGCGGGGAGCTATCATTCTGCTCGACTTTGACTGCGGCGATGAATGGCAGCGTTTCCTGCGCTTCGGAGCGATTGGATTCATCTTTATTGATGCCAGCAATGACTCGCATGCACAGGCCGCTGCTAAAATCTTCGGCACGGAAGTCGCTGTCCCGCGCTACCTGATCAGCGCAGAGCAGGGCGCGGCGCTCAGGCAGGCACTGGCGGAACAGACGATGACCGCCCAGATTGACGCCGAGCCATCCCGCTGGGAAAATCGAGACCTGCGCAACCTCTGGGCCATTGTCCCGGGAAGCGATGACCAGCTGACCGACGAAGTGATGCTGATCACAGCGCCGCTCGACAGCAACTGCGTCGTCCCAGAACTGGGGCAGGGCGCCCAGGACGGCGCCAATCTGCTCATGCTGATGCGTCTGTTTGACGAATTCCGCGCCAACCCGCCGGCCCGCACCGTCCTCTTCTGCGCCGTCAACGCCCACACCCAGAACTACCTCGGCGAACGCATCCTTGCCTGGAACCTGCTGGTGCCGCGCCTGACCGTGGAAAAAGCACTTGACGCCATCAACAACGACCTCCGCACCGAGGAGATGCTGCTCGGCCACTATAGCACCCTGAATCTCAACCCGCCGACCCAGGAAGACGAGGATTTCCTCATCCGCCTCCGCGACTTGGTCGACGCCAGCACCGGTAAGAATTTCTCGGTCAAGGAGCCGGTCGTCGACCTGGCGCGTCGCGAGGTCAACTCCCTCAAGGCCAAGCAGCTGCGCTTGAGCCGGGAGAACCTGGCGCCAGAGGTCTTGCAGGAGCGGACAGCGGCCATCGAGGAACGCCGGAGCCACTATGTCAATGTCCTGACGCTGTTCAACAAGGTTGGCGTCAGAACCGCGCTCCGAGACCTCAATGAAATGGAAGTCGACATTCTGCGCGGCTACATCAATGAAATCATCGACACCAGGACGGCCTGGGCAGAGAAGAACCGCCAGGAGATTGCCCGCAGCGGCGCCAACAACGCCATTCGCAACACCCTCGGGGTCAAGACCGTCAAGCTGGCGCTATGCCTGGAGCTGGCCTGGACCAACAACAGCCTCGGCCTGGCCGCCAATGACGTCAACGGGGTCGCCCGCTGGCAACATAAATTCGGCATGAACGTAGCCGCCTTGGCGGCCGGGCTGCCAGAATTGGCGGAAAACCGTTCCTCGATCCGTTTCGTTGACGGCATGACGCGCCAGGGCGGTCTGCCGGAAGGGCATTATTTCCCGAAAAGCTCGAACACGGTGACCGTGTTTCAAGCCGCCAATGGCCTGCCGACGTTTGCGCTGCGCAACGCCTTCAGCGACCACGGACGCCTGTTCACCACCGGCGACACCTTTGACAAGCTGAACCAGGAACGGGTGCGGGACTCAATCAGGTTGACGGCCAGCCTCGTCCACGCCCTCCTGGCTGACCCACTGGTCACCAGCCCCTCCGAACTGCCGCGTGCCACACCGCCTGCCAACATCTGGGCAGCGGCCTGGGGAGTGCAGGTCAAGGCGTTCAAATTCGATGACTTCTCCGCCTCGGTGCTGCCGCAGCTGCCAGTGCCTGGAACCATGCTGGTCCTGCATGACCCGCGTGACTTTGAGACGCCGCTGCGCTCCGGCAATGTGACGACCGGCTACCTGGCGCTGACGGACGCGCGCGCTACCACCTCGTTCCAGGCTGTCACCGCAGCGAACTTGCAGCCTAACGCATACCATTATGATCGCGATTTTACGAAGGTGCTGCACGTCATCGACGCCGGAGACGCGGAAAACAAGATGGCTTCGACGATTTACCGCGGCACCATGACCAAGACCCTGGCCTTGTTCCGCGGCATAGAGTACCCCATCTACACCCGCGACAACCCGGCCACCATCGCAGTCACGCCGATCACCGAGCATTCGTTCCTCGTCCTCAATGGAAGACTCAACAACGCACCTAAAAAATTCGGCTTGTCAGGCATTAGTTCGACGTTTTCAAAGAAGGCGTTTAACCGCATGAGCGGCCCGGCCTCCGTGTACATGGAGGAGGACGAGCCGTTGAAGCTGCTCACTTCAGAACGAATCCTGGCCTTGAATACTACGGACGACGATCCGGAAGGCGACGGCTTCATGCGCCCGAGCCAGCTGGGAAGCGACCTGTTCGCGACCGCCGTCGTCGACATGTCGCGCCTGAATCACAGCCGCATGGAGAAGCTGCGCGGCACTTCGGACGAGTTGGCGCGGATTTTCCTGGAGCGGGGAGACGAAGCGATCACGCAATTCAAGGACGCCCGGGAGAAGCTCGACTGGAGCGGGTACCTGCGCCATCTGCATTTGGCGGTGGGCGCCCAGCTGAAAGCCTATAAGCGCATGACCGACATCACCAACGACATGCTCAAGGCCGTCGTCTTCTACCTCGCCCTGATGCTCCCCTTCTGCTTTTTCGTCGAAAAGCTGCTTTTCAAGTTCAAGCGCATCGAGCAGGAGATGCTCGCCTTTGCCGGCATGTTCGTGCTGACCTTCCTCGTCTTCCGGAACATCCACCCGGCCTTCCGGGTGGCGCAGGCGCCAGAGGCGATTTTCATCGCCTTTGTCATGGGCGGCCTAGGCGCCTTCGTCATTAAGATTCTGCATGGACGGTTCGAGGGAGAAATGCAGCTGCTGTTCCGAGCCCAGGAGGCATTTGACAGCGGCTCAGCCGGCTTCTCGACCGTCGGTCAGTCAGCCATGCTGATCGGGGTCAACAACATGAAGCGTCGGCGCATCCGCACGGCTCTCACCACCGCCACCGTCGTGCTGGTCACCTTCACGATGCTGGCCTTCACCAGCATCTCAAAGAAACTCAGCCCGACTATCATCACCCGTTCCCAGAAGGCGCCCTACACCGGCCTGATGTACCACTGGCCTGGCAACGCCCGCATGGACGAGGCGACGCTGCGCACCTTCCAGGAAATCTTCGCTGGCCGGGCCGAACTCTGCGTCCGTCGCTGGCTCTTGCCGCCGAAAGTCGCGGATGGCGAGCTGCCATTCAAAATCGCCACTGCCGACGGCAAGACCGCCAACATCGACGCATTTCTCGGCCTGCCGCCGCATGACGACGGCTTTGCCAATCGCATTCCGCTCTCGGCCGGCCGGTTCTTCATAGATGACGATGCCGACGAGGCCATCATCACCCAGAGCCTGGCCAAGGCGCTCAATCTTTCGGCAGAAAACCTCGGCGAGCCGCTCACGTACGAGGGCCGCCCGTACCAAATCGTCGGCATCCTTGATGACGCCCAGTTCTTGCAGCTGAAGGACATCAACCAACGCCCCATCATTCCGATCAAGGCGCTGTTGCAGCAGGCGTCAGGAGAACAGGACCTGGCTGCCATGGCCGCTGGGGACGAGGAGTCTGACACCGGCATCTTCTACACGGACCTGTCTGCGCTGGTGCTGCTGCCCTCAGGCGCCTGCCGGCAGATCGGCGGCCAGCCGTACAGCCTGTCCGTAAAGCTGCATGACAAGGCCGGAGTCTGGCCGGTCGTCGACGAACTCTTGACGATCACGAACGCGAGCAAATTCTACCTTTCGAGCACCGAGCCGTTTTTCATCGGCGAGTCGGCCAAGCGCTCCACCAGTCCCGGGGTCTACTACATTGGCGAGGGCTACCGCACCTCGATCGGCGGCCTGGCCTTCCTGCTGATTCCGCTGCTCATCTCCAGCACCATCATCCTCAACACGATGCTCGGCTCGGTGTTCGAGCGCAAGGCCGAAATCGCCATCTACAACGCCGTCGGCCTCAATCCGACGCACATCGGCATGTTCTTCCTGGCGGAGGCATTCGTCTACAGCGTCATCGGCTCAGTCGGCGGCTATCTCATCGGGCAGATGACAAGCATCTTCCTGACCAGAACCGGCCTGATTACGGACATCAACCTCAATTTCTCCTCGCTGAGCGTCGTCTACGTCATTCTCTTCACGGTCGGCGTAGTCTTGTTGTCGACGATCTATCCCTCCATGGTGGCGACGCGCGCCGCGGTGCCCTCCGGCAAGCGCAAATGGTCGCTGCCGCCGCATGACGGCAAGGAGATGCATGTCGTCTTCCCGTTCATCTACCAGCCTCGGCTCATCTATGGCATCAACGGCTATTTGGCCGACTATTTCAGCCGCTACACCGAGGCCTCTTTCGGCGATTTGATCGCCAACTGCACCAGCTGCGTCAAGGAGGCTGACGCGCAGGGACGCGAGGTGCTCAAGGTCACCTACGACGTCGCCTTGGCGCCTTTTGACCTCGGCGTAACCCAGAAACTCCTGTTCACCATCGCCTACGAAGACCGTGTGCAGGCGTATCGCCTGGTTCTGCTCAACACCCGGATGTCTGGCCAGGATTCCAACTGGACGGCGACCAACCAGCCGTTCCTGGAGAAGCTGCGCACCTACCTGCTGCACTGGCGCAACCTCAGCCCAGCCGAGTATGCCGACTTCAACCGCAAAGGCGAGGAGCTGTTTGCGCGGAACGCACAACCGCCGACCTCTCCCGGCGTCACGAATAACCCACCCTCTTGCTGACGACACATCATGGCACGCTACACACAAGACAAAGAACTCGAACAATATCGCCGCTTGATGGAGCCGCCCGAGCATTTCGAGTACGGCTTCACCTGGAAGACCGTTGTCGGCGCAGTATTCCTGGGAATGTTGATCATGCCTGGGAGCATGTACCTGTCGCTGGTGGTCGGCCCAGAAGCCAACATGGACACGGCCGCCCGCTGGGTGACGATCATCCTGTTCGCGGAAATCGCTCGGCGCTCCTTCAAGGAATTGAAGATGCAGGAAATCTACATCTTCTACTACATGGCGGGGTTGGCCATGGCCTCGCCATTCCAGGGGCTGCTCTGGAACCAGTACTTAGTGCAGTCCGACTACGCCAACGCCATGGGCGTAGCGCAGGAAATCCCCTCCTGGTGGGCGCCGGCGGCGGACGTCATCCGGGAGCAGGGACATACCTTCTTCACCAAGGCGTGGCTGGCGCCGATCATGCTCATCATCGTCGGACTCCTAGTCAGCCGCCTAGACCAGTACGGGTTCGGCTACGTCCTGTACCGGATCACCAACGACGTCGAGGAGCTGCCATTCCCGATGGCGCCCGTGGCAGCGGCCGGAATCACGGCCCTGGCCCAGACCAAGGACAACATGGAGCGATGGCGTTGGCGGTGCTTCTCAATCGGCGCTGTCCTCGGGCTGTCCTTTGGGGTATTCTACATTGCGGTGCCAGCGATTAGCGGAGCGCTGCTGGACAAGCCGATTCAGCCGCTGCCAATTCCCTGGGTCGACTTTACGCCGGCAGTGTCGAAATTCCTGCCGGCGGCGCCGATGAACATCAGCTTCAACATCCTGTGGTTCTTCCAGGGCATGGTGCTGCCGTTCTGGGCCATCATCGGAGGCGCCATCGGCGTCGTCTGCGTACTCACCCTCAATCCCATTCTCTACCATAAGGGCATCCTGTCCCATTGGGACCCGCAGATGGACGTCATCAACACGCTGTACAGCAACAACGTCGACTTCTACCTGTCCTTCTCACTCGGGCTGACGCTCGCCATCACCACCGTCAGCCTGGCCAAGATTTTCACGCCAGCGATTCGGGCCTGGCGAGCAAAGCGGGGCAACGCCACGGCCCTGTCCGGCAAGGCCATTGGCGAAAAACGTGTCTCCGCATGGCGGCGACTGCTCATCAATGACCCGCGCCGAGGCGACTTCTCGGTTTTCATCGCCCTTGGCATCTACATTTTCAGCAATACGTTCTGGATCAGCCTGTCCTGCTGGTTGATCGAGGGCTTTCCATGGCAGTTCTTCGTGTTCTACGCCTTGGTGCTGACGCCGCTTCTATCGTACGCGACCGCAAAGCTGGAGGGGCTATGCGGCCAAGCGCTAAGCATTCCCTACATCAAGGAGGCCACGTATATCCTAAGCGGCTACAAGGGCGTTAAAATCTGGTTTGCGCCAGTGCCGATTCCAAACTACGGCGTGGCGACCGTCAACTTCCGGGTACTGGAGCTGACCGGAACCAAGATTGTCAGCCAGATCAAGACCCAGCTGGTGACGGTGCCGATCATCATCATCGCGTCAATCGTGTTTTCCCAACTGCTGTGGAACATGGCGGAAGTGCCCTCGGCCGCATATCCATACGCCCAGAAGATGTGGGACCTGAGCGCCAAGAACTTGTGCCTGACGTACAGTTCAACGATGGAGGGAGGCTCCATGTTCATGGAAGCCTTGCGGCTCAAGTACGTCTTGGCCGGGATGGGCACCGGGGTGATTTCGTTCACGGTGCTGTCCATGCTCGGCCTGCCTACTCTGCTGGTCTTTGGCGTCGTCCGCGGCCTGGGCCAGTCGACGCCGTCCGGCATTGTCCTGGAACTCGTCGGCGCCCTGGTCGGCAGGTACTATTTCCGCAAGCGCTTTGGCGACCAGTGGATGAAATATACGCCGATCCTCTTGGCCGGTTTCTCCTGCGGCATGGGACTCATCGGCATGGTCTCGGTCGCCTTCACCATCCTCAACAAGATGATGGCGCCCCTCATCTTCTGAATACCGCTCCGCCACACCCGCCCATCCCGAACACTAAATTATTCCGTCGCCAGCCATCATCCATGAAAAAATCTGACAACATTACTATTCGGTCCCTAGTCCTGGGCGCCCTGTTCTCAGGGGCGTTCGCGCTGCTGACCGTCATCCTGGAAAACCGCTACAGCATGCTGCCGACGGCGAACCAGCTGCCGCTGTTCCCCTTTGTGATGCTGGCGCTGTTCGTCCTGCTGTTGAATCCACTTCTCCGGCTCCTGCGCTTTATCCGGCCATTGTCGCGGCCGGAGATGCTGATCATCTTCGTCATGTGCATGGTCTCCGCAGGCATCTCGACCTTCGGCCTGACCGGCCAGCTGATTCCCATTGTCGGCGGCCTGTACAACCAGCACTGGAACAATGACCAGACAGAGTGGAACCGCTATGTCGACCCATACCTGAACGACAATTTCTTCATCGCTGAACCAGGCATCCAAAAGGCCGCCCAGGCGTATGCCGAGGCATTTCGCGACTTGAACGACATCCAGGCGCAGATCAAGACCATCGCGGCCTCGGAACGCGGCGCATGGCAGGAATCCGTCGACGCCCAGGCCGCCGTCGTCCAGGAAAAGCGAGAAGCACTGCGCGAACTGGAAAAACTGGCTTTCGCCAAAGTCCAGGTGTACCGCCGCGGACTGCCGCGGGACAAACGCGCTTTCCCAGGCGTGATGTTCACCAGCGACGACGACGCCAGCAGCTATTTCAGGCGCCTCGCCCGACTCCGCCGAGGCCGCCAAGTCGCCCGTATCCTGCGGACGGCGCCAGCAGCGGGCGACGCCGCGCCGCCGACCCTCCAGGCCGCAGCGGCGCTGCTGGGACCCTCGGCTGCCGCTGGCACGGTCGAGGAGCAGCTCGCAGTCCTGGCCGGGATTGGGGAAAGCCTGGCCGCAGAAGTCAACCATATTGACGGCGAACTGATCGCCCGCTACCAGGATAAGCGCAGCGCACCCCAGATGGAAATCCGCCGGATGGAAAAGGATATCGAGAAGATGAACCACCGGCGGATGAAGATCAATAAGGAACAGACTAAGAACGCCAAGGAGCAGGAGCGCGTCCGCAGCGAAATCGAGATTTGCGGCCGGGTTGCAGAGGCGAAGACGGCGATTGAGCAGTTGGCGACGGCTTGGCCAGGGCTGGATGACGGCGCCAGGCAGACCGGCGTCGAGACTATCCTGGCGACTTTTCCGTCCTTTGACGCCTCTTTAGCGCGGTACTTTGTCGGCGATGTGCCCTGGTCGCACTGGGCGCGGCCGCTTGGACACTGGAGCGTTCTGATCAGTCTTACCTACATCATCCTGCTGTGCTTCAATGTCCTGATCTTCCGGCAGTGGGCCTATCACGAGAAGCTGATTTTCCCGCTGGCCGAGCTGCCGGAGATCATGACCGGGCTGGAAAGCGGCAAGGCCGACCCTGGCCTGATTCCACCGCTGTTCAAGAACGGCCTGTTCTGGGTCGGCTTCGCCATCGCGGGGGGGGTAATGGGCTGGAATCTGCTCTGCTACACCGGGGTGATGCCAGGGCTGAAGCCGCTTGACTTGATTAATTCGTGGACGCCGTTCATCCGGAACAGCATGTTCAAGGGCCTGCTTTACGGCGGTCGCTCGACTATTTTCTTCACGATGATCGGGGTGGCCTTCCTGATTCCGCAAAAAGTCTCGTTCTCGCTGTGGTTTTTCCATGTCCTGTACATGATTACGCTGCTGATCCTGGTCGCACTCGGCTTCGGCCAGAATGAGTCGTCATTTCCGACTGAATGGTGGTACACCCTTAATTTCCGCTCCGCTGCCGGCGCTGGCGCCATGCTGGTGTTCGCCTCCTTGGTGCTCTGGAAATGCCGCGACATGCTGCTGTGCGCTATTCGACCAAGCAAGCTCGAAAACGTCAGTCCAGACGAAAAGCGCGAGCTGCGCGTCTCCTCGGCGGTGTTCCTGCTTGGCTCCGCAGCCCTGGTTCTCGCTCTCTGGGGACTGATGCACATCAATTTCTTCTATGCGGCCTTCGGGTATGCCATTATCCTGGTCACCACCATCGGCCTGATACGAGCCGTGGCAGAAGGCGGCATCCCGGGCTTCCAGGCCCACGCCAGCCCGTTCCACTACATCCGCAACTTGTTCGGGTTTGACAAGTCGTTTACAGCGCCACACTTCGTGGCACCGCTGATGGTCTTCTACTCGATTCTGTTTCTTGACATCAAGACGTTCATCGCACCAGCCATGGCGAATGCGCTGAAAATTCGCGATGACCTGCGTCTGTCCAGGCTGCGCTATCACCTTGGCATCGTCATCGGCATTGCCATAGCCGTGGTCGTGGCACTGTCCGTGGCGATTATGCTCAGCTATGACATCGGAGCGGACGCTATGCAGGGCTGGTTCTATACCTCCTTCCCTAAGTCGACTTTCGCCCGGATCGGCGATATGGCCAAAGTCCCGCCAACGGCCACGGCGATGGGGCGCGGATGGCTGATTGCCGGAGCCATCATCATGGCGCTGCTGCTGTACTTCCGTCAGACAATGTTCTGGCTGCCGCACCCGATCGGCATGATCATGCTGATCAACCCGCTGATGCGCGCCTATTGGTTCTCGCTGATGCTTGGCTGGCTGGCCAAAGCCCTGGTCACCAAGTATGCCAATAAAGAAACCTACACTAAAGTGCGGGGCCTGTTCATTGGCCTCATCCTTGGAGAATTCTTCATCGTCGCCCTGGCGATGATCCTGTCCCTGGTCATGCAGAAGAACCTGGGCATCACTCTGAACGTGCAGTAAAACCGGCGACCGGTCGGCGATGCGCAACGCCGACGCAGCGCCAGCAACGTATTTGGACCAATTTTATGACGACCACCACGCAGACACCAGCGGCCGCAGCGTCGCCGATTATTCCCGAGCAGCGTCACGTCACTTGGGCGGTGACCCTGCAAGTCAGCTGGGCCGGCATCAAGCGGCGCTTTTTCCGTTCCCTCATCACTATGTCGGGAGTCGTCCTGGCGATTGCGTTCCTGACCTACATGCAGGTCATGAACGACATCGTCAAAAGCCTGATCCTGGCCAATGACGTGGTCCTGAATGCTATGCTGCAGAAAGCTGGCGTTGACATCTATGCGGCAGACTCCAGCGACCGGATGATGATCCTGCTGATCATCCTGTCGCTGATGGCCTGCCTGGTCGGCATTATCAATTCCATGCTGATGAGCGTCACCGAGCGAATCAAGGAAATCGGCACCCTGAAATGCTTGGGCGCACTGGATGGCTTCATCATCCGGTCGTACTTCATCGAATCCTCGCTGCAAGGCGTGGCCGGAACCGTGCTCGGGTGCATTCTCGGGCTGATCGTCGCCTTGGCAGCTGCCACCTCCAATTACCACGGCTATGTGATGAAGTGCTTTCCCTGGCTGAGCGCGGCTGGCTCGCTGGTCATTTCCCTGCTCATCGGCACGCTTCTGTCGGTGGTCGCCGCCATCCTGCCGGCTTACTTGGCCGCCAAAAAACAGCCCGTTGACGCGATGAGGGTAGAAGAATGAGCATTTCCGAGGACATCATCATCAAGGCCAGCGGCGTCACCAAAGTCTACCAGCTGGGGGCAGAAGCCGTACACGCACTGCGCGGCATCAGCCTTGAGGTGCGGCGCGGCGAATACCTGTCGATTCTCGGCCCTTCAGGATCCGGCAAGTCGACCTTCTTCAACATGGTCGGCGGCCTGGACCGACCGACCGAGGGCAATGTCGTGGTTGACGGCTATTGCCTGCAAGAACTCAACCAGAAGCAACTGGCCTGGGTGCGCTGCCACAAGATGGGCTACATCTTCCAGTCCTTCAACCTCATCCAGACCATGACCGCCCTGGAGAACGTCTCTATGCCGCGTATTTTCGCGGGCGAGACGCCGGCCCAGGCTCGTGAGGCCGCAGCGGAAATTCTCACCGTCGTCGGCCTCGGCCACCGCCTCACTCACCTGCCAAGCCAAGTCTCCGGCGGCCAGCAACAGCGCATCGCCATCGCCCGCGCCCTAGTCAACCGGCCCAGCATCATCCTGGCTGACGAACCGACCGGCAACCTTGACCTGAGAACCGGCGAGGAAATCATCCATTTGCTTGGCGAGATGAAGGAAAAATTCGGCATCACGGTCATCACCGCCACCCATGACATGAAAATGCTGAGCGCGTCGGACACGGTCGTCTGGATCAAGGACGGCCGTGCTGACCGCGTCGCCCGAAAAGGCGAATTCGAAGTCTCTATTGGCACCATCGACGGCAAGACCCTGGCCTAGGCAATATCGCCGAATCCCGGGAAAACCGAAAAAGAGAGGAGGGCGGAACATCATGCGGACATGGATTCTGCTATGTGCAGGCGTCCTGGCGCTGCTTCTCGGCAGTGGCTGCCGAACCACAGTGCGCCCGCCAGCACGCCCGGTGGCCAATCTTTTTCCCACCTTGATGCCCATGTCTAGTTTGCAGTCGTTCCAGCCGCGCCCCGCGACTTCGGAGCAGGTCGCCGCGCTTCTCGCCCGAACCGGATGCTTGGAACTCTTGCAGAAGGGCGGCATGCTCGACACGGAATTGAGCGTTTTGGCTCGCGGCATCGAAAGGCGTGGCTATGCTGAAATCGACGCTCACCGCGCCCGCATACCGCTGCGTTGGCTCATCGTCGCCAGCCCCGGGCCGGAGACCTGGATAATCGCCGCTAGCTTCCCAGACTATCCGCCTGACCAGTGCCGAGCCGGGCTTTCCGACCAGGGAGAACCGGCCGGGAAAACGCGGCTGAGCGTCAACCCAGACCAGCCGCCAGCCCCATTCTGGACCAGCACCCAAGGCGGCGTTCGCACAGAACTCTTTCGCATCCTTGCCGACGATGGCAAAAACGACCGCTGGCAAATGCGCTGGCAAATGCCAGACCAGATGAATTGAAGCCAGGGCAGGGCAGGGCAGGGCAGCATGACGTTCCCGCAGCCATCTGATGACACGTTGGCTCGCCTGACCGTCCACAATCGCCGCTGGGGCGCCAGGATGGCGATTTGGCGGCGCTATGCGCGTCCCCCGTGGTGGGGCGAGGGCCTGGTCGTTTCGCCGCGCCTGCGGGCTTTCTATGAGGCTTATCTGCCGGCTGCGTTGTTCTATGCCGACTTGCATTGCCTGGGCACTCATTTCTTGCCCTCGCCATCGTGGTTTCCGGCTGGTTTTTGCGTTTCCCAGTATCACACGGCACCGTCTGTTGGCCTGTCGTCGCCGCCATCTCTGCCAGATTTCTGGGCTGTGCTGCCTCACGTCTTTTCGGGCCGGGTGACTTTTGCGGCAACAGAGCTTCTGGCTCTTTACTGCGCTTTGGCCGATTTGCCGCGTTTTGGCACCGACTCAAGTCGCTACCCGGATCAACTGTCGCGCCTCGCCGATTATTTCCGTCAATGGCCTCTTGGCGAGCAGCCGATGCGGTTGCTGGACATCGGTTGCGGGGTCGGCCTCAACACGCTGGAGATTGCGGCGCTGGGGGTGGAGCGGCTCGGTTCTGGTCTGAGCATATTGGGGGTGACGCCAGAGCCGCTGGAGGTATGGATGGCGGAGAATCGGCGCTTGCCGCACGATCCAGTCCGTGAACTCAGGCTGCGCCGATATCCCCCTGAATTGCCTGCCCGTTTCCGAGCCGAACGCTTCCAGGAACTGAGCGGCGAAGAGGCGTTTGACGTCATCGTCTGCAATGGCCTGGCAGGAGGGCGATTCCTGCACGAATGCCAGGATATTGCTCGATTCTTGGAAAATTGCTGCCGATGCTTGCGTCCTGGCGGGACGATTTTTCTGGCGAATCATTTCCATGACGGTTGTCGTTCTGCGTGCCAGCGCCTGCTCGCAGAAGCTGCCCAGCGCGGTTTCCAGATCAGCGGCGACTGGCAGGATGCGTGCCTGCAAAGAATGTAACTTGAACAGCAAGGCAAAAGGCCAGGGGCGTCGCATTGCGCCATTAATGTCCACTTCCGTCCATTGTCCACTGTCCACTAAAGTCCACTTCCGTCCACAGTCCATCGTCTACTGAAGTCCACTAATGTCCACTTTCGTCCATTGTCCACTGTCCACTAAAGTGTCTTACCCTGGGCGCCTGACGCAGCTGCTTGCCGGAACTCTGAGTATCAATCGGTGGCCAATTAACCATCCCGCGAGTCCTGAAAAGGCATATCATACCAGTTCACGGCAACGCCCTGGGACTAAAGCGGAAATCATGGAAAGCTCATACCTTGCGTGCTATCAAAATCACGCTCAAGCACAAAATGCCTATGATTCTGCTCAAAACCACTTGAAAAAGGGCGTGCAACAGCCTATTTTTTTGCGGGTTCCAGAAATCAAGCCCCCCCACCCTGAGGGGGCCTCCATCCTATTGCCGCGCGCGAGGAAGCCAAGGTCGGCGGCAAGAATGAACATGAGCCTGTAGGAAAAGGCATTTCCGTCGGCCTCCAACCAGGAAAGACTAAGTCATGTACCGTAATTTTTCCTTTTGCCTGCTTGTCACGATTCTCCTCCCGGCAGCCTCGGCGGTGCCGCCCGCAGTTCGTATTGTCTATGGCGATCCGACTGACATATCCCCTTGGCGGACTTTTCGCGAACAGGTCGCACATCCGGCTGGCTTGCTCAAGTCGGCGGACCTTGAACGAGCCCGGCGCAATATCGCCGCCTATCCCTGGGCAGCAAAGTACGCTGAATCCGTCCGGAATAGCGCTGACCAAGCCCTCGTCAGGTTGGCCGCCCCTGACTTCCTCACCCGCATGGTCGAAATCACCACCGTCGGCTGCCATAGCCCATGCCCGGCCTGCCGGGACAAGGGCCTGCGCTGGCTACCTCACAATGTCTGGAAATGGACAGTCGAAAATCCAGACCAAATCATCTGCCAGCAGTGCAACACCGTCTTCCCTAATCCGGACTACCCGGAAACCATCGTGCTCACCAGCACCTGGGACCCGCGCCAGGTCTTCCGGTTTGTCGAAGGGCCGACTTTCCATTGCTTCGGCTACCAGCATTGCCGGGCCAATCCGGCTGGCATCATCCGCGCCCGCAAGCTCAGCTATGTTATCGGCCTGGTGGAGCCGCTGTCCACTGCATACGCGCTGCACCAGAACCCCGAGTACGCCGCCGGAGCGCGCGCTATCCTGCTTCGTCTGGCTGAGGTCGTCCCAACCTACCTGGTGCGGGCCGGCTGCCCCTATAACGAATACGCCGACTGCGACCCGCGGGAGGCCGCCCGTGATGTCAACAATCTGCCGACCGACGAACTGGTCGTGCCCCCCAATGTCCCGGACCGCAAGCTCTGGACCGGCTACTGGTCAGCCGGTCGCCTAGGCACACCCGGCATGGACGGCACGGTCGCCGTCACCCTGGCCAATGCATACGACCTGACCTGCACCGCCCGCCATGCCGACGGCACGTCCGTCTATTCTGCCGAAGACCGCCTCCGCATTGAAAAGGACGTCCTCCTGGAAGCAGCCTACCTGGCTCTTGGCGACACCGCGATCAACAACAAGTCGGTCGGCAATCGCGCTGGCGCCGCCATCGTCGGCCTGGTCACTGGCCATCCGCTCATGGTTCGCTTCGGCCTGGACGGCTTTGTGAAAACCGTGGACGAATGGTTCCTGCCGGACGGCGGCACCTCGGAATCGGCGGCCTACGCCATGATGACCATGAGCTGCATCGCGCCGTTCGCCTACGCCTTCCGCTCCTACACCGAGCCGGACGGCTTCACGCCGCCCGACCAGGCGCCCCGCCTGATCGACTTCAACGTCTGCCGCGACACCGAATACGGCGCTGCCTGGCAGGCGCTGATCTGGACCATGCAGGGCAACCTCCGTTTCCCGCCCCTGGCAGACAGCTATGTCACCACCGGCATTTCCGCCACCTACGCCGAATTGATCGCCCTCTGCTACCCAACTCCAGAACACTTCGCCTTGGTCAAGGCCAGGTCCGGCGACAATCCGACCGGTTGGGCAGCACGCTCAGCGCTCTTCTACCGTGAGCCAGCCGCCCCCGCAACTGACGACGCCCCAGTAGTCCAAGTGACGCTCCCAGATATGGTGTTCCCGTTCCTGTCCCAAGGTCTCCTCCGCCTGGGCGAATCCGGTCGGGACGGCCTGGCCCTGCTGGACGCCTCCAACTGGGGCGGCCACCATCACCGCGACTCCCTCAACCTCTACCTCTGGAAAGACGGCCACGAACTGCTATCCGACCTCGGCTACCTCTGGGACCACCCGGACAAGAATATGACGGTGCGTACCTTGGCGCACAACCTCGTTCTGATCGATGGGCAGGATCAGAAGACTACTGGCCGCGGTGGCGCCTTTGCTTTTTTTGCGCTGTCGCCGCGACTGAAGGCGATGCGTGCCTCGTCGACGGCGTACGATGCGGCCACGGTCTACGAACGCACCGTAGTTCAAGTCGACCACGGCGACCTGGGTGCGTACTGGCTTGACTTGTTCCGAGCCCAGGGCGGCGAACGCCGCGATTACCTGTTCCACGGCCCCAGCCATAATTATGTCTTGGAGGGCGCTGTCTGCCCGCCGCCCGATCAGGACAACCCTGCCGCTCTCCGTGACACCGGCGCCAACGGCCCCTGGAAAGCCGTGTGGAAAATTTCCGACACCTATCGTTTCGCCGCCTATTCGCCCGGCCATCCTGACGAAACTCTCTTGATTGCGGACGAATGGGGCCAGCGTGATAGCCGCAATGCCGACCGCGGCGCCACCCTGCCGTACTTCTTCCGCCGCCGCACTGGCGCACAAGTCGATGCGTTCGTGCAAGTGTTCGCCGGCTTTGAGGAAGGCCGCGAGCTGGTGCAATCCGTCACCGTGACGACTCCGCGCGACCATGCTGTCATAGTTGAAATCAACCACGCTGGCGGCCGCGATATCGTGCTTTTTGGCGACGGCAGCCGCTTGCAGATGACCTCCGCGCCAGTTGCTTCCGATGGCGTTCTCGCCGTGGTCGCCGGTCTGCCAGCGCCTGGCCAATCCCCGCCGACTCCACCGACCGCCCTGCTGCTGGGCGGCGCTGAACTGCAAGCGCCAGGGGTGGCCTTGAGCAATTCCCGGGGCGAGTGGTCTGGGACAATCGCGGCTCAGGCCTCGCAAGACGGCGACAGCTGGTTTGAACTGGCCGGAGACGCCCTGCCGACGCCAGATCAATTCTGCGGACAGGCTCTGATCGTCACCGGCGATGACGCCATCAGCCGCGCCTATCCTGTCATCCGCGTGGAAAGCATGGGGCAGGGTGCCCTGAAAGTCTACACGAGGGCGGCCTACCAGGGTTTTCAGGCGCGGCCGGCAACCACCTGGCGGCTGCACGCGCTTGCGGTCAAATAGGACCCATAAACCTAAACAAAGCACCTTGCCCCTAACGAATTATGAATTATGAATTATGAAATGCGCCTCAGCATTCAGCATTCAACATTCAGCATTCAGCATTCAGCCCCTCGCCCCTAACGAATTATGAATTATGAATTATGAATTATGAAATGCGCCTCAGCATTCAACATTCAGCATTCAGCATTCAGCATTCAGCCCCTCGCCGCCCGCCTCCGTCCAGTGTCGGCACTTTAGTGCCGGAACTCGTCCCTCGCTCTAAATGGTCCGCAGCCCCCCCAAGCCTCGTCGAGGCGGCACCATGAGTAACCCCGGGGGCAGCGAAGCGGAACCTGGGGTGGAGTTCCGGTGAATTGCCGAGCAAGGCGCCCAGGGTAAAGCACTTTAGTGGAAAGTAGACGTGGACGGACATGGACAGGGGCGGACAGCGGGGCGAGGCAGGCTTCTTGGCGGTTCATCCAGGCGCATCCTGGCGCCATGTCTGGGAATGGAAAGCTCATACCTTACGTGCTATCAAAATCACGCTCAAGCACAAAATGCCTATGATTCTGCCGAAAACCACTTGAAAAAGGGCGTACAACGGTCTATTTTTTTGCGGGTTCCAGAAGTCAAGCCCCCCCCACCCTGAGGGGGCCTCCATCCTATTGCCGCGCGCGAGGAAGCCGTGGTCGGCGCTGCGAATAAACATGAGCCTGTAGGAAAATGCTTTCCCGCTGGCCTCCAACCAGGAAAGAGGTACGCCATGCATCGCAATTTTTTCTTTTGCCTGCTTGCCACGATTCTCCTTCCGGCAGCCGCTGTCTTGGCGGCGCCGTCCTCAGTTCGGATTGTCTATGGCGACCCGACTGACATATTCCCCTGGCAGACTTTCCGCGAACAAGTCACACATCCGGCCGGCTTAATCAAGCCAGCTGACCTTGAACGGGCTCGGCGCAACATCGCCGCCTATCCCTGGGCAGCGCAATACGCCGAAGCCATCCGGAATAGCGCTGACCAAGCCCTCGCCAGGTTGGCCGCCCCTGACTTCCTCACCCGCATGGTCGAAGTCACCACCGCTGGCAGCACCAGCCCTTGTCCTGCCTGTCGAGACAAGGGCCTGCGCTGGTTCCCCAACAATGTCTGGAAATGGAGCGTTGAAAATCCGGATCAAATCACCTGTCGCCAATGCGGCACTGTCTTTCCTAATCCGAACTACCCGGAAACTGTCGTACTCACCAGCACCTGGGACCCGCGCCAGGTCTTCCGGTTTGTCGAAGGGCCGACCTTTCACTGCTTCGGCTACCGGTACTGCCGCGCCAATCCAGCTGGCATCATCCGCGCCCGCAAGCTCGGCTATGTTATCGACCTGGTGGAGCCACTGTCCACCGCCTACACTTTGCACGGGAATCCCGAGTACGCCTCCGGAGTGCGTGCCATCCTGCTTCGCCTGGCCGAGGTCGTCCCGACCTACCTGGTGCGGGCCGGCTACACCTACAACGAATACGCTGATTGCGATCCGCGAGAGGCAGCTCGCAATATCGACAACTTGCCGACCGACGAATTGGTCGTGCCCCCCAATGTACCAGACCGCAAGCTCTGGGCTGGCTACTGGGCAGCCAGCCGCTTTAATAGGTCCGGCATGGACGGCAGCATCGCCGTCAGGCTGGCCAATGCATACGATTTGACCTGCACCGCCCGCCATGCCGACGGCACGTCCGTCTATTCTGCCGAAGACCGCCTCCGCATTGAAAAGGATGTCCTCCTGGAAGCAGCCTACCTGGCTCTTGGCGACACCGCGATCAACAACAAGTCGGTCGGCAATCGCGCTGGCGCCGCCATCGTCGGCCTGGTCACTGGCCATCCGCTCATGGTACGCTTCGGACTGGACGGCTTTGTGAAGACCGTGGACGAATGGTTCCTGCCGGACGGCGGCACCTCGGAATCGGCGGCCTACGCCATGATGACCATGGGATGCATCGCGCCGTTCGCATACGCCTTCCGCTCCTATACCGAGCCGGAGGGCTTCACGCCGCCCGACCAGACGCCCCGCCTGGTTGACTTCAACGTCAGCCGCGACACCGAATACGGCGCTGCCTGGCAGGCTCTGATCTGGACCATGCAGGGCAACCTCCGCTTTCCGCCCCTGGCAGACAGCTATATCAGCACCGGCATTTCCGCCACCTACGCCGAATTGATCGCCCTCTGCTACCCGACTCCGGAACACCTTGCCCTGGCTAAGGCCAGGTCTGGCGACAACCCGACCGGCGGAGCAGCGCGCACAGCGCTCTTCTACCGCGAACCTGCCGCCCCCGCAGCTGACGCCGCCGCCCCGGCCCGGCCGACGCTCCCTGATATCGTGTTCCCGTTCTTGTCTCAGGGCTTCCTCCGCTTGGGCGAATTCGGCCAAAGCGGCCTGGCTCTGCTGGACGCCTCCAACTGGGGTGGCCACCATCACCGCGACTCCCTCAATCTTTACCTCTGGAAAGACGGCTACGAGCTGCTGTCCGACCTCGGCTATCTCTGGGACCACCCCGACAAGGGCATGACAGCACGCACCTTGGCGCACAACCTTGTTTTAATCGATGGGAAGGGCCAGAAGACTAAGGGCCGCGGCGGTTCCTTTGCCTTTTTCGCGCTGTCACCGCAGCTGAAGGCGATGAGTGCCTCTTCGACGGCGTACGACGAGGCCACGGTCTACGAACGCACCGTAGTTCAAGTCGACCACGGCGATTTGGGCGCGTACTGGCTTGACTTGTTCCGAGCCCAGGGCGGCGAACGCCGCGATTACTTGTTCCACGGCCCCAACCATAATTATGTCTTAGAGGGCGCTGCCTGCCCATCGCCAGATAAAGACAACCCTGCCGCCCCCCGCGACACCGGCGCCAACGGCCCCTGGAAAGCCGTGTGGAAAATTTCTGACACCTACCGTTTTGCCGCCTATTCACCTGGCCATCCAGACGAAACCCTTTTGATTGCGGACGAATGGGGCCAGCGCAATCACCACAACACCGACCGCGGCGCCACCCTGCCGTATTTCTTCCGCCGCCGCACCGGTGCGCAAGTCGATGCGTTCGTGCAAGTGTTCGCCGGCTTTGAGGAAGGCCGCGAGCTGGTGCAATCCGTCAAGGTGACAACTCCGCGTGACCATGCTGTCATAGTTGAAATCACCCACGCTGGCGGCCGCGATATCGTGCTTTTTGGCGACGGCAGCCGTTTGGAGCTGACTTCAGCGCCGGTTGTTTCCGATGGCATTCTCGCTGTAGTCGCTGGTCTGCCAGCCCCTGGCCAGGCCCCGACAACGACTCAGCCGACCGCCCTGCTGCTGGGCGGCGCTGAACTGCAAGCGCCAGGGGTGACCTTGAGCAATTCCCGGGCCGATTGGTCCGGGACAATCGCGGCCCAGGTGTCGCAGGACGGCGACAGCTGGTTTGAACTGGCCGGCGCTACCCTGCCGACGCCTGAGCAGTTCCGCGGACAGGCTCTGATCGTCACCGGCGATGACGCCATCAGCCGCGCCTATCCTGTTCTCCGTGCAGAAAGTACGGGGCAGGGGGCTTTGAAAGTCTACACGCGGCTGTCCTACCAGGGTTTTCAGGCGCGGCCAGCAACTACCTGGCGACTGTACGCGCTTGCGGTCAAATAGGACCCATAAACCTGAACAAAGCCCCTCGCCCCTAACGAATTATGAATTATGAATTATGAATTATGAA
>Ga0123335_1003505_pt1 | contig 21750 bp, 20 predicted proteins | sample BiotimSIPDNA_2_FD_89707 | JGI IMG/M metagenome (GOLD analysis project Ga0123335, IMG submission 89707) | Anaerobic biogas reactor microbial communites from Washington, USA - Biogas_R2 time_0 SIP DNA | ecosystem: Engineered > Bioreactor > Anaerobic > Unclassified | place: Washington, USA...
AAGGCTTGTGTCAAGAAAGGCTTTTCTTTTTAGAATGCGCAGTTTGCCGTATTTGGTGGGTTCGGGCGGGGTATGGACCGTATGGACGTTTATGGACGGCGCGTGCCTTGGGTGTATTCTGGGCGGATCTGCGTAGTTGTGGATGCCGGCTTTAACCGGGTACACTTATTTTGTGTGGTGTACAGCAATTGACGCACAGGGAGACCATGATGGCTGGTAGCTGGAGAATACGGATGGGGGCGCTGCCCGAGGCAACGGGGTGCGTGTTTCGTGTCTGGGCGCCCAATGCGCAGGCGGTTTTTGTGGTGGGTTCCTTCAACGGGTTTTCGGAGGAAGCGAACCCCATGAAACGAACGAAGGCGGACGTTTGGTCGGTCACCATACCGGGGGTAAAACCGGGAGACGCCTACCGGTATCGGATCGTTACGGAGAACGGTGCGTTCTTGCGCATGGACCCGTACAGCCGGGCGGCCAGCCATTCCGACGGTCATTCCATTGTGCCTCAGTTGGCGTTTTCGTGGGGGGGAGAGGCGTTTAACGCCCCTGCGCCCCATGAGATGGTGATTTATGAGATGCACATCGGTACCTTCGCCAAGAATCCAGGGGAGGAGGTAGGCACGATTGATGACGCCATTGCGAAACTGGGGTACCTGAAGGACTTGGGCATCACCGTGATTGAGATTATGCCGGTCATGGAATTTGCCGGCAGCCACTCGTGGGGCTACAATCCGGCACTTATCTATGCGGTGGAAAGCGATTATGGCGAGGAAAGGGACTTGCGGCGGTTTATTCGGTCGGCCCATGAACAGGGGATCGCCGTATGGCTGGATGTGGTCTATAATCATCTGGGGCCGCAAGACTTGGACCTGTGGCAGTTTGACGGCTGGCAGGAAAACGACAAGGGGGGCATTTATTTTTATAATGACGACCGGAGCCGCACGCCGTGGGGGGATACGCGGCCGGATTACGGGCGCCCGGAAGTGCGGGCGTTTCTGCGTGACAATGCCCTGTATTGGCTGCAGGACTATCATTTTGACGGCCTGCGCTGGGATGCCACGGCGTATATTCGGAATGTGGACGGACGGGAGGGGGACGCGGCGGGGGATTTGCCGGACGGCTGGAGCCTGATGCAATGGATTAACGAGGAGGCGCGGAAAGTAAAACCGGGTACGGTGACCATTGCGGAGGATTTGCGGAGTAATCCTGCGATAACCCGTCCCGCGTCCGCGGGCGGCGCCGGGTTCGATGCGCAATGGGACGGGGCCTTTGTGCATCCGGTGCGGCAGGCGCTTATCGGGGCCGAGGATGCAGCCCGGGATATGGAAGCGGTACGGAACGCCCTGCTCCATCGTTTTGATGACAATGCCTTCGCCCGCGTTATCTATACGGAATCCCATGATGAAGTGGCCAACGGCAAGGCACGCGTGCCCGAGGAAGTAGACCCCGGAAATGCATCGTCCTGGGCGGCCAAAAAGAAATCCGTGCTGGGGGCGAGCCTGGTTTTTACCGCCCCCGGCATTCCCATGATCTTTCAGGGCCAGGAGTTTCTGGAGGATGACTGGTTTCATGATACAGACCCGCTGGATTGGTCGAAAAAGGACCGCTATGCGGGCATTGTCCGCGTCTATCGTGATTTGATAGCCCTGCGCTTGAATCGTGCGGGGCAGACGGCGGGGTTATGCGGACAGCAGATTGACGTGTATCACATGGACCAGCGGAACAAGATGTTGGCGTATCATCGCTGGAAGGAGGGTGGTCCGGGGGACAGCGTGGTGGTCGTGGTGAATTTCTCGACGCAGCTGTATGAAAACTATGTGGTGGACTTTCCGGCGGAAGGGGAATGGAAGGTGCGTTTCAACGGGGACAGCGGGTATTATGATCCGGAATTCAACAATGGGGGCGTCTGCTGTTGTGACGCCCTCCGACAGGAGGACAACGCGATACGGGGAAGCCTGATTATTCCGCCGTATACGGCCTTGCTCCTGTCTCAAGATAAGCCGTGAACGAGCGGGTAGGCCCCGGGAACAAGCAGGTGATCACATTTAGACAAAAAGCGGAACGCTATATTATCGGGGTGGTATCCCTGGTTGCGTTTGTGCTGCTTATCGCTGAGAATACGACCTTTGGAGACGCCCATCCCGTCTTTTTCCGCACCGTCAATTTTGGGGTATGGTTTCTGTTTATCGTTGAGGTGCTGTCGCATGTGGTTACCAGCAATGACAAGGTGGCGTACCTGCGCAGTCACTGGATAGAAGGCATCGTTTTCATTCCCTTAATTCAATACCTGCCGGGCGCGCATCACCCCGGGGTCTTCAGTGTGGTGCGACAGGTGGTTATTGCCGTGATGCTGATTTCACGCATTCGCCGGGCGCGCAGCCTGGTGAAACTGCTGGAACTCAAGCCCGCCCAGTTGATGCTCACGGGCTTTCTGGCCGCGATTGGGGTGGGCACGGTGTTGTTGATGCTGCCTGCCGCCACGGTCAGCGGTGCGCGGATGCCGTTGATTGATGCCGCATTTACCGCCACTTCCGCCATTTGCGTTACCGGGTTGATCGTAGAGGATACGGCCACCTATTTCACCTTGTACGGGCAACTGGTGATTCTGGCCCTGATTCAAATCGGGGGACTGGGGATTATGACCTTTTCCGTGTCGCTGGCCGTGCTGCTGGGAAAAAAGATGGGCGTCGGCCAGCGTGCCGCCCTGCGGGATGCCCTGGATCATGATACGCTGGCGGGCGTACGCCGGCTGATACGGTTTATTGTCTTAATGACCTTCGGTTTCGAACTGGTCGGCGGCGTATGCCTCTTTTTATCCTGGCACGGCCGGTTTGATTCGTTGCCTTTGGCAATCTATCATTCCTTTTTTCATGCCATATCTGCCTTCTGTAACGCGGGCTTTTCCACCTTTTCAGACAGCCTGATGCAATTCCAGCATAATGCAGGGGTCAACGTGTCTATATGCGGGTTGATTATTTTTGGCGGGCTGGGTTTTGCCGTTATACAGGGACTTCTCGGGGTGTTCCGCGCGCGACTAGGCCGGGGCCCCGGAAACCGGATACGCCTGCAGATGCGGATCGTGCTGCGCATGACCTTCTTCCTTATTCTGGTCGGCGCCGCGCTTGTTCTGCTAACGGAATGGACGGGTCAGTTGGCGGGCCTGCGGACGGATTCCCGTGTGTTGTCGGCATTTTTCCAATCGGTAACGGCGCGGACCGCCGGATTTAATACCATGGATATCGGGGCCCTGTCTTCTGCGACCCTGTTCTTGACCATTGTGCTGATGTTTATTGGCGCGTCGCCGGGTTCCACGGGCGGCGGTATCAAGACGACTACCGTAGTGTGCCTGTGGGCGGCGGTCGTGACCAGTTTGCGTAACCGGCCACACGTGGAAATGCACCGGCGCACTATCCCGGATGAAACGGTTTACAAGGCCTTTACCGTACTCTGCCTTTCGCTGGGAGTGGTCATTGTGTTCACCCTGGTGTTATTGGTTACGGAGACAAAACCCTTTATGGACGTGTTGTTTGAAACCGTCAGTGCCTTTGGTACGGTGGGCCTATCCACAGGGCTAACCTCGGAACTTTCCAGTGCAGGGCGGATAGTGATTATGATTCTGATGTTTATTGGCCGCTTGGGGCCGCTGACGGTAACCTATGCCATGTTGCCGACCCATGCCAGGGTTAACTATAAATACGCGGAAGAGCGTATCATGATTGGGTAAGGGAGGTTTGCAATGAAACAGTTTGCGGTTATTGGCCTGGGCAATTTCGGTTGGGCCCTTGCCCAGGAACTGATGGAGCAGGGCGCACAGGTGATTGCCATCGACCGGGATGCGCAGCGCATTGAGGCGATCAAGGACCAGGTAACCTATGCGGTTACCCTCGAGGCGGGCGACGAGGCGGCGCTCAAGGCAGCCTATGTACATGAAGTCGATGCCGCTATCGTCTGCATCGGCGACAATATGGAGGCCAATCTGCTGGTTACCGTGCTGCTGAAAAGACTCGGGGTAAAGGAAATCTGGGCCCGGGCGATCAGTCCCCTCCAACAGGAGATTTTGAAGGCGCTAGAAATCGATTCCATTATCAATCTTGAACATGATATGGGGTGTATGGTTGCTCGCAGTCTGGTCCTTGAAAATGTAGTAAAACATATTTTTCTAAGTCCGGGGTATAGTGTCGCCGAGATCAAAGTGCCTGAAGGCATGATCGGCAAAACCCTGCGGCAGAGCGGGTTAAGGAAAGACTACAATCTCAATGTGGTCGGTATAAAAAGAAAAGTCCCGCAGATTACCAAGGATGGGGAAAGAACGTTTGAAGAAATTACGGAAAACGTACCCCCCTCCAGATGCGAAAATGGAGGCGGATGATGTGCTTGTGCTGGTGGGGAAAGACCCGGATATCTTGAAGTTTACGAAAACATGAAAAAGAGTATGAAAATTAAACCTCTGACCCTGCTGGCAGCAGGGTTAACAGGTGTCTTGCTGATCCTTATGGTAACCGAGGCGACGATGTCCAATCGGACCATTATATTTCGTGTTGTTTTTGAGGGGTTGCTGCTGTCAGGTGTGGTCTGTATTATTCTCGTGCTTTTCCGGCTGATTCGTTTTTATAACAAAACGTATGGCCTGCTGCGGCGGTTGGTTAGCGGAGACTATGAGGTGGGCTTTCCAGCCCCCACGTACTGGAAGGATGAATTTACGACTTTGGAGGACCTCTTAAACCGACTGGCAGATACCCTCAGACAGTATGATGAATTGCGCGTAACTAGAATTCGGCAATTACGAATGACGTTGGACCTGGTACTTCAGTATTCCGGTGAGCCTATGGCATTGCTTGATATGGAAAGAGGCGCATTGGAGTTTAACCCGGCCATGTTGGAAGTGTTGCAGACAGAACGAAACCTGGTGAAATTGGATACCTTGAAGAACTTGGAATCCAATAACCCCTTTGTAAATCTATTGACAAAAACTATCGAAACGGAAAAGTCTGCTCAAAACGGTAAGGTAAGTCTGCAGCTCCCCGGTCAGGAAGCGCCCGTAACAATACAGGTTTATATCGTTCCTTATAAGGATAAAAAAGAGCAGGTCCCATTGGCTATTGTGTTTGCCAAAGCGGAAGTTTAAGAAAATCGAATTGTGATATAGTCCTGGTGGATTGAAGTGGCAGCGGTTGCATGAATAAGTGAGACTGGTTTCCTTCAATTATGCGGCGAAAGTAACCGGGTAGTTATAATAACGATGCTGTATTACAAAGGCGCCAGGCCCGTCGGTGAGACAGGGATGCCTATAGGCACAGGAGACGGACGGCCTATGACGAAGACGGCAAATGAATTTTTGTATCGGTTATGTCTGAAGGCGACAGAAATCAATTCGGCAGGTAATGATCTTTGCGTCATGTACGACGTAAAGCGGAAACTTCTTCCCGATAGGCGACATTGCCGACGCCCATGCGTATCCGGATACCAAGTTCCCCTTCGAGCCGGATTGCCTTGAAACAGCCATTAAGGTGACTGGCATGTTCGGCGGCCACGGGTTCCCAGTGAATGGACGTCGCTGAAACCCCGATCAGAAGAACTGGGGCTATGGTAAAAAGTTGCCGGCATCTTTGGAGGAATACAAGGCGCTTTTCCGCCGCACGCTGGAAGAGTTGAACCAACTCCGCCAACAGGGAATCGCGGCAGGCGTATATACCCAGACCACGGACGTGGAGGTCGAGATTAACGGCCTGCTTACCTATGACCGCGCCGTAGCGAAAATACCGGCGCAAGAACTTGCCGGGATACGGCGGGAACTGCTCCCGAAACTTACGGATAACTGAAAATGTTGTAGGCCGGGTGGAGCGGATGTAAGGATCTTTCCTGCAATGGAAAACAGACTATATGTATGCAAAGATGCTGTTGATTAAAAGACAGCAAAGCGAAACCCGCCTTTATATTCCGCAACATCAAAAGGCGGGTTACGCTCTGCAAGTATAAATACTCAAAGATCTTTTTATGTATTCGGTTGCCAGAAGACTTATAGGTTGTTGAAAGTGTTCCGCTTCACACGGCCTACTGAAAAAACAATAGAGGAGGAGTAACCATGCATGAGGTCGTAAATCGAACGTTTGCGGATTTCCGTACGGTGGGCATAACGGTATTATATGTCACGGTAGTGGTCGTTGGTGTTTTCTGCTGTATGGCGCCATGCGTGGCGGAAGCATTGGCCCCGGACCTCGAATTGCAGGATCTGTTCACGGGTATGCGTATACCGAAGATTGACGTCGCTGAAGACGGCACCGTCCTCGCCTTCGCTACGTCCGGGAGTCTGCTACGGCGCAGCGAGGACGGCGGTATTACCTGGGGCGATATAATATCCGTGGGTGAGGGTGCGGCAGGTACGTGCGTCGTTGATCAAAGTACGGGCGACGTGCTCGTGGTGCGTCCCGAAAAAGGGCGGCTCTGGCGCAGCAAAGATCATGGAAAGACCTGGACGCCGGAAGACATTGTTGTAAAGGCGAACGACTACGGCCATGGAACGCCTGAACTCCTGCCTGTGGAAACGAGTTGCTCCGAGTCAGGGGTAACGCTGCAACATGGAAAACATAAAGGCCGCCTGCTCGTGCCCGGGCGTGTTATGGCGCCCAAGGGAAACAATGATCAGGAATGGTGGCCCTATCATTACAATACGTCCATTTACAGCGACGATGGCGGCCATACCTGGCAGGCGAGCGCTCCGGTGCAAACTGGCACCGGGGAAGGCACCCTGGCGGAAATGTCCAACGGGGACGTCTATTACAATTCCCGTTCGCACATGTCCGTGGATCATCGCAGGCGGATCGCCTGGAGTTACGATGACGGCAATATGTATGTGGATTGGCGAGTGGATGACTACTTGTTCGAGGTGGGCCAGCCTTTCTACTTCAAGTATGGCACGGAGCCCAGTTACGGGTGCAACGCCGGTTTGGTGCGCCTGCCCCTGGAAACCACAGGCGGCAAGGATGTGCTGGTGTTTAGCACGCCCGACAACCCCGGCGGTGATCGTCTGCGCATGACTGTATGGGCAAGTTTTGACCGGGGCACGACCTGGCCGGTGAAGCGGCTCGTATATGAGGGGTTCAGCGCCTATTCCTCGCTGGCCGCCGACAAGCAAGGCAATATCTACCTGCTGTTTGAAAAGGGTGAAAAGAAACTGTATGAAACCGTGGCCCTGGCCAGGTTCAATCTGGAGTGGCTCGCTGAGGGCCATGACTTGGACGCGCTGCTCGCGACCGAGGTGGAAGCACGCCGTCCCTTGGGTGAAACGAAGAAAAAGAAGTAGCGCTGCTGTGCCCTGTTTCCATTTGTCGTGCTTACCGTAAGGGCGCTCTACCCAAGCCGCCTGTGGCTGTTCCCGGTGTGGATAAACTGGTTTAAGCAAATCCTTGGATAGAATTCATGTGAAGAGCCTTATGAATGATGAAGAAAAAAAACGATACAGCCGTCTTTATCGAGATGGCCTGTTGAAAGATACACTGCCCTTCTGGTTTCCCCGGTGTGTTGACACGGAGCACGGCGGTTTCTTTACCGCACTCGACCGGGACGGCACGGTCGTTGACACGGACAAAAGCATCTGGCACCAGGGGCGCATTTCCTGGCTGCTGGCAACGCTTTATACCACAGTGGAGCGGCGTCCGGAGTGGCTGGCATGGTCCCGGTCTGGAATCGAATTCCTCCGACGGCATGGCTTCGACAGTGACGGGCGCATGTTCTTTCAGATGACGCGGGAGGGCCGGCCGTTGCGCAAGCGGCGGTACGTGTTCAGCGAGGCTTTTGCCGCCCTTGCTTTTGCCGCCTATGCCGCCGCGTCGGGGGATGAAAAAGCCGCCACGGAGGCGCGTGCGATTTTCGACAGTTTCCTGCGCTATACCACGACACCGGGCTTGCTGCCGCCCAAGAGCATTGTGGAAACCCGCCCGACCAAGGGTCTTGCCCAGCCCATGATCACCATTAATGTGGCCCAGCAACTGCGCGATACTGTGGGTGATCCCGAATACTGTACGGCGCAGATTGACCGCTGTATTGACGAGATCCGTAAGGATTTTCTCCATCCGGAAATGGAATGCGTCCTGGAAACGGTGGGGCCGAACGGGGAATTCCTGGACCATTTTGACGGGCGCACAGTGAATCCCGGGCATGCCATCGAAGCCGCCTGGTTCATTCTGCACGAAGCGTGCCTGCGGGGTGGAGATCGGGAACTTGCGACGCTGGGCTGTCAAATGCTCGACTGGATGTGGGCGCGCGGTTGGGACCAGGAGTACGGCGGCCTCTTGTATTTTATTGATGTCAAAGGCCTGCCCGTGCAGGAATATTGGCATGATATGAAATTTTGGTGGCCCCACACCGAGGCCATAATCGCCACCCTGCTGGCCCATCACCTCACGGGAGACGCGAAATATGCAGACTGGCATCGGCAGGTTCATGACTGGGCGTATGCGCATTTCCCCGACCCTGAACACGGGGAATGGTACGGGTATCTGCATCGAGACGGTAGCGTGTCGGTGCCCCTGAAGGGGAATATGTGGAAGGGAAATTTTCACCTGGGCCGCATGCAGTGGTGTTGCTGGCAACTCCTGGAGGGCAGACCGCCCGGAAAACCGCTTGCGCCCCCGTACTAGAAGGAGAATCGGATGCCGTCTGCTTGCTTTAGCCGAATTACTATTCATATTCCTTCCCGTATGTCGCTTATCACGGCGTGCCTTGCGATACTGCTGCTTTCTTTTCCCTTGACGGCGTCTCCGTTGAACTGGGAGGAACTCCCGCCGCTGCCGAACGCGGACGGCGTTGCAGGGCCTTTCGTCGGGGTGCACGGCGATGCGCTTCTTGTCGCGGGCGGCGCTAACTTTCCGAAACCTGTCTGGGAAACGGAAAAGACTTTTTATGACGCTCTTTATGTCCTGCTTCGTGAACTGAAGGACGGAAAAACGACCTACCGTTGGGTTACAGAATTCCATCTTGATCGGCCCATCGCCTATGGCGCTTCCGTTTCCACAGACCGGGGTGTGGTCTGTATCGGTGGAAACGACGCCTCACGGGTCTACGCGGATGTTTTTCTGCTCCGCTGGAATCCGAACACGCAATCGGTCGAGCGGGAATCCCTGCCGTCCCTGCCCGGGCCCCGCACCAACGCCTGCGCGGCCGTCATCGGAAACCAGGTGTACCTGGCTGGGGGAACTTCAGGCTTGGACCTGGGAACCGCTACCGCTGATTTCCTTTGCCTTGATTTCGGGAACGCGAATCCGGCATGGGAGCGTTTGCCCGCTTGCCCGGGACCGTCCCGGGCCTTTGCCATCGCCGCCGTGCAGAACAACGGTGTCGACGAATGCGTCTATGTTTTCAGCGGCCGCCGCGTGAACGAAAACGGTGGAACGGAATTTCTCAAAGACGTCTGGGAGTTCAACCCGGCCAGCCTGCGTGCGGACATCGGCGGGAGTGGGGGAAAAAGCCCCTGGCGTCAACGGGCCGATGCACCGCGCTGCATGATGGCGGGTACGGGTATTGCCCTCGGCCAGAGCCATGTTTTCCTCCTGGCCGGCGCGGATGAAACCCATTTCCATGAGGTGGATGCGCTCAAGGACGCCCATCCCGGCTTCCCGAAAGAGGCCTTCGCCTATCACACCATTACCAACACATGGACCAGCGCCGGCGCCACGCCCGCAAACCAGGTGACCACCACGGCGGTGCGGTGGGGAAGCGATACCGTCAAGGACCCCATTATCCTGCCGAGCGGGGAACTGCGGCCCCGGGTGCGCACGCCGAAGGTGTGGCGAATCACACCCGTTCCGGGCGTGGAGCATTTCGGTTGGACGGATTTCTCCGTGCTGGGTCTGTATCTGGCAGGCGTGATCCTGGTGGGTGTCTTTTTCGCGTTCAGGAACAGGACAGCAGACGATTTCTTCCGGGGCGGTCAGCGGATTCCCTGGTTCGTGGCGGGGATGAGCATTTTCGCCACCATGCTGAGTTCCATCACGTTCATGGCTATTCCGGCAAAAGCCTACGCTACCGACTGGGTGTATTTCCTGGTGAACATGACGGCGGTGGCGATCGCGCCGGTGGTGATCCTGCTTTTCCTGCCCTTTTTCCGGAATATCGACGCTACAAGCGCTTACGAGTATCTCGAAAAGCGTTTTAACCGTCTTGCCCGGCTGTTCGCCAGCGCCTCCTTCACCCTGTTCCAGGTGGGGCGCATGGCGGTGGTCCTGTACCTGCCCGCCCTGGCCCTGGCGGCCATCACCCCCCTGTCGGAACAGCAGAGCATTCTGCTTATGGGCGTGTTGAGCATCATCTATTGCGCCATGGGTGGCCTGGAAGCGGTGGTATGGACGGATACCATTCAGAGTTTTGTGCTGCTGGGCGGGGCCCTGTTCAGCCTTGTGTTGATTGTGACCCAGGTGGACGGCGGCCTGGCCGGGTTTTGGGATACCGCCATGGCGAACGACAAACTGCATTTCGCCAACCTGGATTTTTCAGCGCACAGTTTCGCCACCACCGCCCTGTGGGTGGTGGTGCTGGGCGGGCTTGGCCAAAGCCTGGTGCCCTACGCGTCCGATATGGCGGTAGTGCAACGGTACATGTCGGTGCCGGATATAGGCCGCGCGAAAAAAGCCATCTGGACCAACGCCGTGGCCGTTATTCCTGCCTCGCTGCTGTTCTTTGGTATGGGCACCGCCCTGTTCGTTTTTTACGCGAACCACCCGGACCGGCTTGATCCTACCTTCAAGACCGACGCTATCTTTCCGCTCTTTATCGCCCGCGAACTGCCTGCGGGTATCGCCGGACTTGTCGTGGCAGGGATTTTCGCCGCCGCCCAGTCCACCATCTCCACCAGTATCAACAGCATGTCCACCGCCGTCGCCACCGATTTCATCAAACCCTTAAACCTGATCAAAACGGAACGGGGCTTTCTGTTCCTCGGCCGGGTGCTCACGGTCCTCTTCGGGACGGCCGGGGTGCTCCTGGCGCTGCTTTTCGCCTCCTCGGACATCATGTCGCTGTGGGATCAGTTCATGAAAATCCTCGGTCTCTTCGGAGGCGCCATGTGCGGCCTGTTCTGCCTGGGCATCTTCACGACCCGCGCCAACAGCAACGGCGCAATCATCGGCGCCTTGGCCGGCGCAGCCGGGCTTTTCCTCGTGCAACAATATACACATGTCCATTTGCTGCTGCACGCCTTTGTGGGCGTTGCCCTTTGTTGTATCATCGGATATGCCGCCAGTCTGCTGTTCCCGCCCATGAACCGTTCGATCGAAGGGTTGACCATCTATACGCTTCGCGATGCTGAAAAGACGGTCCTGGAAAATACTAAGATGTGAAGTGCGCCTACCTTTTTACGGAGAAGTGCCAATGTCAATTTCCAAAGAAGCCCCGGGTTTGAAGATGATTCCTATCTCAGATCGGACGGCAAACACCTGTGGGAGATTTATTGCTGTCCTATTGCTCCTTATCGGTGTTATGCAAGGGGCAGTATCCGAGGATACCTGGAGGCTGGAAGCGCAGCAACGCATCGAACAGATTCGAAAATCTGATTTGACGGTTCGCGTAACGGACGCTGACGGGAAGCCGTTGTCCGGTATGCCTGTGCATGTCACCATGATCCGCCACGCCTTTCCCTGGGGTACCTGTGTGAAGGCGCAACGTATAACCGGAGATTCGCCGGATGATGCGATCTACCGGGGAAAAGTAGTTGAGTTGTTCAATTGCGCGGTCCTTGAAGATGCGCTGAAGTGGAACGCGTGGCATGGGGCGTACGGCCCGAGTTTTACCCGCGAGAACACGGAGGCGGCGTTAAAGTGGCTCAAGGAAAGGGCCTTTCGCCTCCGGGGACATTGTCTGGTGTGGCATGGATGGGAAAACCTGCAACCTTGGGGAGCATCGCTTGCCGACGATTTGCCGGACCTGCGGCGGCGTATACTCGAACATATTGATGAATTGTCCAAATTCACCCGGGACTACGTGGACGAATGGGATGTCGTCAATGAACCGGTAAATGTTAACGAGGTGCTCACGGTACTGGGTGAGGAGGTTCTGGCGACGTGGTTTCACCGCGCCCGCGCGGCACTGCCGGATTCCTGTCGACTGTTCATCAACGAATATAACATTGTGGAACCTTTCAGTGCCCGTACGCGGGATGACTATGAAGCGATTATCCAGGCATTACTTGACGCGAAGGCGCCCCTGGAAGGGATAGGATTTCAAAGCCACTTTCAACTTCCGCCCGAATCGCCCGTTGAAGCCCTACAGGTCTTTGATCGCTTCGCCCGTTTCGGGCTGCCGATCGTGGTTACGGAATTTGATGTGAATACCAAGGATGAAGAGCGGCAGGCGCAATTCACACGTGATTTCCTTACCGCCGCCTTCAGTCATCCTGCCTGCACCGGTTTTGTCTTCTGGGGATTCTGGGAGGGCTCCCATTGGCGTCCGGACTCCGCGTTGTTTCGAATGGACTGGTCGGAAAAGCCGAATCTTGCCGCGTATCGTGACTTGGTCTTCAAAGAATGGTGGACCGACGAAACGGGAAGAACGAACGAGAACGGAGAATTCGTGCTGCGCGCATTCAAGGGAACGCACACGGTTATTGTCGGCAATCAGGAGAAGGTGGTGGAGATAGGGGACAGTGCTGCTAAGATGGAGGTTATTCTTTGATGACAGCGCTATTCCCCTCGTTCCCAAACGGAAGAAGGCCCAAAGGACGCCTCGACGCGTACACTGAAAAACCACAGAAGACAGGATTTTCCCGTGCCCGTCACGCGCAACATTAGTCACCAGGAAGTCATGCTAAAAGTTTCTTAACTATGGTATAATTTTCCAATGGTCGAATACAGATATACAGATTATTTTGACAATGAGGTATTAAGGAAGCGTTCTTACTTAAGAAAAGCATGGTGTGTATAGGTAGTCGAAAATGCCGAAAAAGTTGAATCCCAAGAACAGAATCGGTATCGGTTTTGGGCTAGGATTCCGGAACTTGAAAATCGGTACCTGCGTGTTGTTACCTTGGATGACAAGATTACCATACATAATGCTTTTCCCGATAGGAGGTTTAAGTTATGAAAATGAAATACTATAAAGACACCGATTCTCTCTATATCGATCTTTCAGAGAATCCCAGTGTTGAAAGTAAAGAAGTTTCAGAAGGTGTTCTTCTTGATTATGACGTCAATGGCAACTTGGTTGGTATAGACATAGACAATGCCGCCTCAAAGGTTGCCATGGACAAACTCGTGGTCAGTAGTATGCCCGGATCGGTTGAAACCGCTGCCTGATGAAATGAGAAACAGCAACAGGAACGGCAATGTGAGTGGGGTTGTTCATGCTTTTATGGTGAAGGGTCTCTGTCCCTGTACGGAGAAATGAACAATTGCTGCCCTTTTTATCAAAATAGAAGCCTCGGCGAATCCAAGCAGGGAGCAAGGGATGAAAGTGCCACTTCCCAATTTACCCAATGTGTTGCGGAAAATCGTACTCTTTGGCATAAGTCTGTGTGTGGGCCTTTCGGGAACTTAAAATCGCCTGCGCCAAAGGCGGCGAATGTCCATTATTCCGCGCTGCAAATGATAGTCGCCATAAAACACTTTGGCTGTGGCTATGCCACGCTGTATTTTAAACTGCCGGGAACGTGTTCTGTAGTCTGGAACGCGGACGGTCTATCATGGGGATATGATGCCAAGCAAAAAAGATCCTTACGCAAATGCGGCGCAGAAGGTCATCGGCCTGTACGCCCTGTTGCTATTCACGGGCCGCTCTTATTCGCTGCCGCAACTGGCTGGGTTGTTTCATTGTTCCAAGCAGACGGTGCTGCGCATGGTGGAGCAGATTGAGACAAGTCACCGTCTTGAACTGGAAACCTGGTATGAAGGCGGCCGTAAATGGTTTCGGGCGCGGCCTCTGGCGCGGCGCCCTAATGTGACGCTAAGCGTCGAGGATTTGCAGCAGTTGCTGTTGTGTCGCGACATCGTCTGGCGGCTCTTCCCAAAGCCGCTTGGCGACAAACTCACCGAAACCATCGCCAAAACCGCGGTGCTTCTCCCGAACTATGAGGACCGCGCCGAAGCCTTGGATTCAGTGACCCACTTCCAGCCCAAAGGTATTGTGGATTACTCCGGGTCGCGGGAGATCCTCGATACCCTGCTTCGCGCCATCCGGGAACGGCGCCTGTGCGACATCATCTACCGCGCGCCGGAATGGCCCCGGGCGCGGACGCTCACCGTGGCGCCTTTTCGCTTTATAGTTTTTCGCGAGGGCTTTTATGTTCGCTGCCGTCCTGAGGCCGCCCTGGATCCGCCTGATCCCGTCCTGGACCGAACCTTGGCCGTGCATCGGATGCGCAAGGTTGTTGTCAAGGACCGGAAGTTTAAACCGATTCCGGATGCGGATCTGCCCTCCAGTGAGGCTTTCGGTCTGGCCCGTGAAGCGCCTTTTGCCGTGGAGGTGGATTTCGTGCCCAAGGCGGCCGTCTATGTGCGTGAACGGATCTGGAGCGGGGATCAGCGCATCATCGACAAGCCCGATGGTGGCATTACCCTCAGGTTTACGGCCACAAGCCGGCCCGAAGTCCTGGCATGGGTGCTCAGTTTCGGCGGGGAGGCTGAACTGCGCGTGCCCGTAGATATCCGGCAGGAACTCCTCCGGCGCCTGCGCGTCATGATGCGGGCTCATCAAGAATAATCCCATCGGTATCACCGGCCTCGCCGTTCAAATGTGGAACCCGCCTTTTACTAAATAAAAATATCCGTGCCGTTCCGCAGGATGGAACGATGACCGGATATACTTGCGACAAGAAGCGCCCGACACACCGGGTGCGGAAGGGAATCAACCACGAAAGGAGATGCATACCGTGAAGAAAGAAATGTTCCTTGCTGTTGGATGCGTTGTTACCCTGTTGGGCGCGCTCTTGGGCGTTGCGGAAACAACCATTGAGATGGACATGAATGCCGCCGAGGCATTGCATGAGGCCGACGCCGCCCTTAACACTGCCTATAAGGAAGTGATGGCGGTCTACGGCGAGCCGCAGCAGGAGGCGCTTCGGCTGGCCCAGCGCGCGTGGATTAAATACCGGGACGCCTGCGCCGATTCCGAGGGCAGCCTGTACGAGGGCGGCAGCCTGCAGTCCGTCGCGCGCACCCGGTCTGCCGTGGCGTTGACCGAGGCGCAAACGGAACTGCTCCGGGCGCTCCTGCCCGGGGCCGTTGCCGCACTCCCGTCGGAAACGCCGGATCCGGAGACGTTGCGGGAGGCCCGGGTGCGGGCGGAAACGCACATGAAAAAGGTCTACGCCGATTATAGGAAAGACTACGAAGTGCCTGAGGTCGTGGAAGCCCAGAAGACCTGGGAGGCCTTTCGCGACCTGTGGGTGGCCGCGGAAACGGCCTGTTACCCGGCAGATGCGGCAACAACCGTCAAGGAGCGTTCCCTGGCCGCGCTGAACAGTGATCGCGCCGAGCGGCTGAAGGAACTTTTCATGGAGGGTTACAAAGAAGAAGAGGCGTCCGGGGAAACGGCAGACCTCGCCTTTGAGGATCCGCCCCTTATGAAAGCCGTCGCCGCGAATGATCTTGATGCCGTAAAACGGTTGATTGAGCGTGGCGCGAACGTCAATGAAGTGAACGATGCCGATTATACCGCGCTTCATGTCGCCGCGGAAACGGGCAATGCGGCGATGGTCACCCTGTTGCTGAATGCCGGCGCGCGCAGGGACCTTTACGATTTTGACGGCCGCACGGCTGCGGATGTCGCCCGCGAGTGGGACAAACCGCATATCGCGCGCATGATTGAGGAATTCGGCGCGCCGTCCACGGAACAAAAGCCGCCGGAACCGCAACCCCAGGCGACGCCGGCGGCCCGGGAAGAGGCACCCGGTCCGGAACCTGTCGACCTGGAACAACTCCTGGACAGTTTCGGCAACCTGACCGAGCTGCGCCAGGATCAGTGGAACCGGGACAATGAATGGAAACACATCGTCCGCGGCGCCGGGGAAGTGTCCGAGGTGAACCGCACCGGATTCCTGTCTGAAATCACAGACGCCGAATACGAGGTGACCTGCGAACTGCGCGGCGGGGACCGGGCGGTCCTGTACATGGACAAGAACCACAGCGACTTTGTGCTCGACCTGGAGGTCGGCGACACGATCACCTTTACGGGAAAACTGAAAAACATGCAGGATTGGGGCTTCTGGTGCAGTGGTTATGTCAAGGTCGACTAGCCGGCCCCGCAACCAAAATCTGTGCGGCCGCCGGTCGCCGGTTCACAATAACCTGTTACCTTGAAAGGAGAAATGAAAATGAAAACTGCTGGTGGAATCATTGCGCTTATCGCGGGCATCTTCGGCATATTCGCGGCGGGCGGTACCCTCATGATCGGCGGGTTTGGCGGCGCGGTCGAGGCCGACGGCGCGGAAACGGTCGTGTGGCTTGGGTTCGGAGGGGTGTTCTTTTCCTTCCTTACCATTGTTCTCGGGGCCGTGGCGCTCGGGGTGAACTCAAAGAAGACGGGCGTCGCCCTGATCATCACCGCCATTCTCGGCATGGTCCTCGGCGGCACCTTTGTCGCCCTATTCATGGTGCTTGCCCTGCTCGGCGGTATACTGGTCGTCATCGGGGCGGGCCCCAAAACCGCCGCCCAGCCCACAACCTCCACAAGCCCCTGAGGCCGTCAGGCTGACATTTCGTTCTGCAACTACCGGGAGCCTCGGCAATTACGGACGGCGGCGTTGGAAAATACCCGAGTGTCGTCAGAAGCGCCGGCGCTTCCGGTAGTAACCACTCTCTTAACTCCGGCAGACGGACTGCCGTAAATTCGATGAAAGGAACAACCCATGAGTACGAACCTCGTCCGGCCCCCCGGCATACACGATCCCCGGGAAAATGTCGCCGATAAGGCCGAAAAGAAGATCAGGAAACTCCTTGGAAACACGCCAGCCGCAAAACTCCTCGGTAAAATCGTGAAGATCTCCATACGAAACACGCCCACATGAAACAAAGTATTTGGGGTGATAGCCAGACAGGAATGTTATTAACGGTGGGCCCGACATTCCTGTCTGTTCTGCTACCACAGGAGTCCCAGCACCCCAGGCGGGTGTGGCACCCACTCCTGATAAATGGCCTGACGGAAGTTTCAGAAAAAGACACCAATCAAGATTTGGATGGATAAAAAGAGTGTGGTATGTGAAGGGAAACGAGTCGGATTTCACAAAGGCACTTTCCAATTGAACAGACTTCCAAAGTACTTGTTTTCATGAAAGGTATTGTGATACAAAAGGATTGTGTTGCGAAACCGTATCAGAATGGAATGGCCTGTTTTGTACCGACGATACAAACGAGAAGGGGATAAGGATATGTCACTGCCTATTGCGGACGTATTCATCAAATTCATGGCGGACCCGAAAAACATCGGACGGCTCTGTGAGGTGGTCGGTGAAATGCCCAACATCGAATTCCCCACCATGGGCGACCACGTTTTCTGGGATACCCTCGCCACAGAAAATGGTTACAAACTCCAGAAGAGCAAAGTGACCGGACATTGATGGAATACCAATAATCTATGATTGCCCAAAAGGTGGATAGGAAGATGACGCTGGAACGGTCGCAAAGATGTTCAATCAATTGAATTGTATCGGAATAACGTAAAGAAAGCGGTGGAGGAACCATGTCCACAAAAATAAACTATATAAAAGGTCTCGACCGGGCCATTATAGTTCTTGTCAGCCTTGTTTCTATTTTTTATTTCTTGGAGACATTCGACCCCTTAGGAGCGCTTTTGGGCTTTATCCTTTCAATAGTATGCCTCTGCAGTTTGACGCGATTTGTTCGCTGGGCCATACCTTGGGTCAAACAAGGATTTCTTGATGAGGAATAGCGTTTATCGTTTTGGATGGCAGAACCGTCAGGTGGAGGATATATTTGATGAAGTGATGGCAGATGCTTTTACGATGTTGAGGTTGATTGTTGGTTGCCATTTAATTTTGTATCGCGGTGGAAGACGGCACAAAGTGGAGTAAGAAAAGATGTCGATTTTTGATGACCATGAAATGCAGGAAGAAATCGGAATCGAAAGTATCAGCACGAGAGCGGTCCACCCTGTTCAAGGTCTTGCTGAAGATGACAAACAGCGCTATCTGAATCTTGTTGCATATCTAGGCAATGCAGATGGGGAATACCACCCCACTGAAACAGAGATGCTGGAGGATCTTGCCGTTGCGCTGGGACTCACTAAAAAGAATGCCGAAGCGGCGACTGCACTTGTCCGTAATAAAGATAAGGTTGCGCTAAAAGACTCTCTGTCAGCGTGGGAAAACCATGCGTTACGATTTGTCCTGTTCTTTGATATGTGCCGCATTGCTGCTGCGGATGGCAGCATTTGTGATAAGGAGAAGCGCTATCTGGAAGATTTTTCCAAACCCCTGCAAATCGGCAGTGCCAGCGAGTCTCTGCAAGAACTGGCCCGAGCCCTTAAGCCGTACAGCGCAGGCAATACGAAACAAAACTTTGATTTTATCATAGAAAATGCAGGGGTAAGCCCCGAAAATTTTGCTTTCATACGTGAAGAGTTTCAGGACGCGCCCTCGGGGTGCGACGGGAAGAAACCGGTTATTTCCGCTTCCATCTTTGATACGGAGCAAAGTAGTCCTCCCCGCGATATGAGTCTGGCGAACAGGGTGATTCAGGAGTGTCAGGAAAACGTCTTGGCGCATCTTTCGATGCTTCAAAATGTCCTTGACAAATGCAGACCGACCGGAAGCGGAAAATACGCGTTGGCCAGCGCAGAAGAAATTGATAAGTATGTGTGTCAAATTCAAGAAGAGAAGGCCAAGGTTGACCAATTGCGCATGACCTTGGCTGTTATCGGCCCCATGAAGGCGGGAAAATCCACATTAATTAATGCCATCGTTGGCGCGGAAGTGCTTCCAAGCCGGAGTGGCGCCATGACGACCATGCCCACTCTCATCACGCATGTTGATGGGTGTAAGGAGCCGGTCCTGAAGTTTCTAAAACCGGAGCCGTTTAACAATACCATCGCCGCGATTGCAAAAATGAAGTTTTCCTTAAAAGAAAGGGACGGAGATGATTACATCGGGACGCTGGAACGAATCCGTTCCGGAAAACTTACAGAGATTCATACTGAATATCGGGGCGAGGCGCAAATTGCAGACTTCATGACCGACCTGAATGACCTTGTCCGTATTAGCCAACTGCCGGAATTCGATTTGCCGAGTCCGTTGGAGAGCTACAGCCAAATCGATGACTTTCCCGAGATCGAGGTGGAGTTCATCTCACTGACCAATCGTGTGAGTAACACGCTCGGAAAATTGACGCTGATAGATACTCCAGGGCCCAATGAGGCAGGCCAGGGACACTTGAAGGGGGTCGTGAAACAACAACTGCAACAAGCAGCGGCAATAGTCGTTGTGGTGGCGCCGACACAGAAAGATGGAGAGGCATTTGCCGAGATTCGCTCCTGGGTGCATAACGCCCGGGTGCACAACGGCGTACCGCTTTATGTGTTTTTGAATAAATTCGACGAGATGCGTTTCGCGGAACGCAACAAAGACAACGCGGTGGCATTGTGCCGACGTCTTTTTCCTGACATTCCGCTCGACGACGGCACGCTACTTACAGTTGAGGGCTGTACTTTTCCAACCTGTGCCTTTCCGGCGCTGCTTGCAAACAAGGCCATTCGGTCCTTGGAGAACAACGGCAAATTGCCGGACAAGGTCGCTTGCCCCTGGGTGTGGGACTTTGCCGAGCAGGCTTTTGGTACGGCGCTTGCCAGTGAAAAACTCGAACAGGGGGGGCACCATGATTTTCGGGAGGGAAGTAATATCTTGTGGCGGTCGTCACTGATGGACAATCCGCTAAGAAGCGTGGTAAGCGCTTCGCTCTATCGGGCGGCACCGTTGTGCCTGCATTCCGCCGTGGATAAAATCGCAGCCACAGGCAAATTTTTTGAAGACCAGGCGAAAGGTCAAAGAACATCACTGACGCAAAGTCTTGATACCTTACAGAGCACCATACGCACCATGAACGGTTACTTGGAAGACCTCAGAAAGGCGCAGGCAAAATTGCAAGTCATTGTTGGCTCCGCTGTCGATACAATAGGCAAAAAACTCAACACCGAACTGGATGCTCTACAGTCAAGTGCGGAGTCTATGGTGAAGGCGTTGGCAAAACAAAAAGGCCGTGAACTTGATGCGCAGGAAGAAGCAAGGAAAGATCAAAAACGCTCACCATTTTTAGATCTTTTCAATAACTCCAAGAAATCAGCCCCTATCGATAAAGTTTTTACGGGTAATGAGGTTCTGGAGTTTGATTCCCAAAACGATGCTGAGCAGTTCTCCCGTGAAATTAGCGACTCCCTGAATGCGAAGATGAGAAAGACACTCCAAGCAATGGCAGATGGCTTAGAGCCAATCGTATTGAAGGAGCAGGAATATCTTGCAAAAAAAATAGAGGCGCACATAAGTCCTATTGTTAAAGCAATTGCTGATGAGACCAAAGACACCTTTGATATTAATTTGACACCACCAAAAATTAACTTGCCAAGGCTTTATCTAGACCTAGACATTATCTCATGCGTTAATATCGACAAGAAAACGATACGAAAGAGTTATACTGAGCGTCGATGGTACACACTTTTCCTCAAGAAACATAAGGTGGAATACGTTGATGATGTATACAAAGTCGATCCCCGAGAAATTCGTAAGTCCATTGTTGAAATGTTCAAGGGAAAAATTAAAGACTTGCAGGAGGATGTGAATGCCTTCATTGGCAACAAATTCTCCGAAACCATGGGGGAGTATTTTCAGGGCTTGGAAGTGAATGTGTCCCAGGTCCGTTCCATTGCGGAAGCGGGAATAGAGAATAAAAAACTAGACCAGCAGGCGCAGAAGCAGGCAAAACAACAGTGGCAAGATACTGAGGAAGAACTTCAGGATTTTGGCGCCTCCGTATCACATACAAAGGGCAAACTAAAAGAAGTGGAGGTATAGTGGATGAACGATGCGCCTGATATACAGCTAGAGGCATGGCAGGAGTGTGTCCAGTTTCTCAAGGACGAATCGATCCAAATTCCCCACCTGTCTGAACGCCTCCTGGTGGATACGGTGAATGGACTGGATGTCATAGACGACCAGTTACGCTATAAGAGCAAACAAGGACTTGTTTCCCGTTGTCTCGGCGTTTTCGGTTCAAACCGGCGTCGTGAAATAATTATTCAGCAGACGCAGCAACAGGCCATGCACGGGTTGTTGTATTGGATTGAAGAGTTGACGCATAACGCATCCATTACCTGTGAAGCATTGTCACAGACCCGAGTGCGTCTGGAGGCAACACGCCGAGATTTGCTTTATGTGGCTCGGCACAGCATCCGAAACAGGGATCTTATTGAGGCGAATACCGAGCGTATCAGCTATATTGAACAGCGACTCAATATGGAGATTGAGACGCGGCTGGAATCTTTGGAAATTGACAATGAAATAAATAAGAAATGCACGGCGTGGCAGGCAGGAAATTTATACGCCAATTACCCTGCGCTTATACAAGCAGCGTATGTAATAGACGACCTGATTCGTGGGGCTCGTGGACACCGTATCTGTGAGGAGCATAGGGAGTATCTGTACAATGCGGTTGTGGTTGGCTTGAAATCAATGGGCTTTGAACCGGGAGCGCCTCTTTCGCTTGACGACTGGTTGCGCGGCGCTTCGATTGACGAACCGGAAAGACAACAGGTAGCCGTTTGGTTGCT
>Ga0123335_1003510_pt1 | contig 21730 bp, 18 predicted proteins | sample BiotimSIPDNA_2_FD_89707 | JGI IMG/M metagenome (GOLD analysis project Ga0123335, IMG submission 89707) | Anaerobic biogas reactor microbial communites from Washington, USA - Biogas_R2 time_0 SIP DNA | ecosystem: Engineered > Bioreactor > Anaerobic > Unclassified | place: Washington, USA...
CGATGTAGAACGGTATTGCAGCGTGGCCCTCCAGTATATCGATGAAGGTTATCTCGTAATTTCCGAATATGAACATATGGCCATAGGGGGACTGGAAGGTTACCAGACCATGTGGATCAAACGAAAAGAAAGCAGCGACTCTAAATTAATCAATCACCAGACCGACCGAGAGGAGGTTACTATTCATGGCCATTAAAGTGACGTTTTTAACTGTTGTAACGCGCAATGAGACTGTCGAAAGGAGGTATCCCGGCGGCATGGTCGCATACGTGAAAGATAATCTCATCGAAAAGCCCTACCAGGATCGAAATATTACCGGTGTAATATTCATGTCCACTGGCGAGGCGGAGGAGTTCATCGAGAAACTGGTGAAGATCGGCTTCACTTACGATGAAATTGCACTGGTTGATCAGTCTATCGGGCCATTTTATCTCTGTCCATGGCTTGGAACCCGTATCGTACCATTTTATTTCAGTAAGCCTGGGGGAACAGAGTCGAAATGCTGGCTCAAAAAGAAACCCTGGAACACTTCAAGAATTAACAGGAGGACAAAATGAAAGAGAAAGAATCACAAGCAATGGACCAGAAGGAGCAATCAACTACAACTCAACAGGCGACGGCATCAAAACCCAGAAAGAACGGGGTATTTATGATGCGAGGAAAAGATCAGAGCTGGGAAGAATTCAAGAAAGTGTGCATTCAGCGATTGATCGACGCGAGACTGATCAAAGAAGGTTCAGGGTCACAGAAGACAGGGTTCGTTCTGACCAAGGAGTCTGTCACACCAGATGAGAAAGATCCAGTAAAGTAAATTCTTCAGCATGGTGTTGTATCCATTTTGGAGACGGATACCATAGAAAGGAGACATTATGAACGAAAAATTGAAGAATGAAAAAGACGGTAAGGCACCTACAGATGGGAATCAGGTGAAAGAGAGAAAAATGGCCAAACCTATCACAATTCGCGAAGCGACAGATGAAGATTACCGGAAGCTGCAGGGCTGGAACGTCGGTACGTTCTACCGCGCTGCTCAATTTGATAGAAAGGAGAATACGGCCATGTTCAAGATTACACCAAAGGGAAAGAAGCCAACGAAAGACTCAATACCGAAAGCCTAGGCGGACGATCCGATATACAACCGTGGCTTTGCGATAGGGCCGCGTATCAAATCTCAAAGTGCAGAGGGATTACTATAAAGCGATGGAAGTTATCATGCAAAGAACGGCTTGCAACCAAAACAGCGGATCGGGTTGATCGGAGTTACCCACAGCCGCCCCCCGCCTTGCTCTTTGGAAGGGCGCGGGGTGCGGCTATGGATAACTCCTTGTGGCAATGCCAGCAACAAAATTAACTTGACGAATTTAGATTTTATGGTTATTACAAATACAGCGTAACACGACAATATCAATAGGGAATTATGATTATGTTACGTATAAGTAGGTGAAAAAGATAAAAGGACGCAACAGCCGGATAAACCAATTTTGAGATGTTCTTGACAGGCGCGACGTCCTTGATTATGGTTTCAGCGTTGACGCTGAATTCAGCGTTAAAATCTATCGCTGCTTTTTACGCGGATGGGTGGAGGCGGTCAGTATAACGGTTTTGTTTTGACGATGCATTTTATTCTACCCAAGCATTTCTATTTGCTCGACATAGTTAAAGGTTTAGCGATCCTCAAGGTTATCCTCTGGCACTGGCAGCATTTTTTTTATCCCTACCATTCCGTGGGGCCTGGCTTTGACAGGGTTTCGCAGCCCCTATATTGTCTGCTCTATATTTTCTACGAGCCATCCAAGGCGACCATTCCCTTCTTTTTCAGCCTGTCGGGATTTACTTTTTTCTGGCTTTATTCGGCGCGTGTTGCGAAGGGAACCATTTCGTCTAAAACTTTTTTTCTTTCCCGGCTGGCCAGGCTCTATCCTTTGCATATTGTTACACTGGTGGCCGTTGCCGTGGGACAGTGCGTCTATTCCGGAATGACCCATGCGTCTTTTGTTTATTCAAATAATGATGTCGTTCACTTTATCATGAATCTGTTTCTGGTTTCCGCGTGGGGCCGAGATGTCGGGTTTTCTTTCAACGGACCGGTTTGGCTTTTATCAGTTCAGATGCTGATGTATATTCTGTTTTATGTTTTTTGCCGGAATTTTAATCGAAATGCAATGGCGCTCGTGGTTGTGATGATCCTAGGCTCTTTTCTGGCGCAAAACGTATTCATTGCGCTGGGTATAAAATATTTCTTTTTTGGCGGGATCCTCTTCGTTGTTTATGAACGGATTGTCTCAACGGATGATCCCTGGAAAGTTTCAATCTGGCTGCCTTTTGTGACAGCCGCTTTGTGGTTTGTGACGCTGTTAGTTAAACATCCGTATATTCATTTGATTCCCGAAATCAATTCCTTGTGTCAGAAGCCCGTGCTTTCCAACTGGGCTGTCGTTGTTTTGTTGCCGTTGACCATTTTATCTCTGGCCCTTTGGCAAGCAAAAAAAAGTCAGGCGGGTCAGCGGTTTTCAAAGATCGGAGATATCACCTATTCCATGTATCTTCTGCACTTTCCCCTCCAGTTACTGGCGGTGATCGGCGTTGTTCATTTTAATGTCGATCCACAGGTTTTTAACCGGTTGGCGTTTATGATTTTATTTTTTATGGCGCTCGTTTTGGCATCCTGGATCAGTCGCCAATATTTTGAAACGCCGATAAAAAAGCATCTTCTATCCGGTCTTGCGCGTTGAGTAAACGCAGAGGAGGCGTTTCAATCATCACTGCTCAGGCCTCACAACGCACAATTGTCCCGGGTGGCCACCCAAAATCCCCCACCTGTGGCCACTTGAAAATCCCCCACCCAGTGGAAGCTTTTAAGACCTGAGAAACAAGTTTTCAAAAGTGAGGGAAATGCGTTCGAGGCCCTTCCCGAAAATTACGGAGGAAGGGGCACCGCAGCAGGCACAGCAACCCCCGGTTTCTCATGGGTCATCACAGAACATAAAGACCGGTTCGGGAAAAGTTAAAAGGAACAGAGACTGAAACAGAAGGCAGGATTAATTCTGACTCAATAAAGAATGGAGAAAAATTATGCCAGTGATCGAGAGGAAAGGGCCGCTGCCAGACGGCCATCCGTTCAAAGGAGGGTGTATCATTTTTGGGATAAAAAGACCAAAACCGGTGGAGGAGAGCTAAACAAAAGAGAATCCGCCGCTTTCTCCCGAAAATCAGAACATCCCGGACAAGAAAGACCAGCAACAGGTGAAGGGAGGAACTGATGGGGAAATTTAAGAGAACAGAGGGACCGTCAGCATGCGGGGAGGGTTATCACAAACGCATGATGGTGATGATCAGGCTGCGGGAACAGGGCGCGGAAGTCATACAACGGGAGATTCAGGAGCTGTGGTCTGAAATCATGCTGCGGACGGACTGCCTGGTGGAGCATGAGATCGCACAAACACAGGATGAGATTGCCAAGAACAAACATAAGGTAGGCCGGAAATGAATGACATTATGCTGGTCGTATTACAGGAACTGGATAAGGTTCTGGAAATATTAATGGAGCTTTTGAAACAGTAAATAAGATATGATAAGTCATAGATATGAAAACGACTGATCAGCGGATGCTCCCCAATGTATCGTTCTTTTAAATAATTGACAAAAAATCGATTACAACAGAGAAAGGATTTATGGACAGCATAAGATTGACCATCCCTGTTCCGAAAGATGAATCCGTGTCGGGCATCCTGACCATGCCGGCAGACAAGAAAAAAATATACAATGCAGGCATCATAACTGCCCATGGAGCGGGCAACGACATGCAAAATGAACTTCTGGCCGCCTTTGCAGACGGAATGGCACAAGCGGGTTATCCGGTATTGCGGTTCAATTTCCCATACAAGGAAAAGGGCCTAAAGGCTCCTGACAAACCGGGGAAACTGGAGGACACATGGACGGCGGCTTGCCAATATTTTAAGGAAGACTCCCCGATTAAGGTCAACCATTTCATAGCCGCCGGCAAGTCCATGGGAGGAAGAATTGCTTCCCAGATGGCCGCTGTTGGAAAAATGCCGGCGGAAGGCTTGATCTTTCTGGGCTACCCCCTGCATCCGGCAAGTGACCGGTCAAAGGTCCGTGATGCGCATTTATACCACGTGGAGATGCCGATGCTTTTTTTCGCAGGCACAAGGGATACCCTGTGCGATCTGACCATGCTGCAAAACGTCCTGGACAAATTGCCTGCCCCCTGGGAACTGGAAATTATCGAAGGCGGCGATCATTCATTCCATGCTCCCAAGTCTATGCACATCCCGGAGTCCGACATTTATTATAGAATTGTGGCAAGAACCAAACAATGGATAGAGACAAATTTTCCCTGAGATAATGCTTTTTCGTTAGGATGCAAGCTAAAATGGCGATCCACATAATTCCCGTCAATAAACTCAGCGCCAAGGCCCTGCAGGGAGTCATAGAGGAATTCATTTCCAGAAGCGGGACTGATTACGGCGCAATGGAGGCTGACCCGGAAACAAAATTCAGGCAGGTCAGGGCCAAACTGAAAAGCGGATCGGCGGTTCTGGTTTTTGATGATGAAACGGAAACCACCAATATCTTTCTGTCGGATGATCCTGTTTTGAAAAAGCTGGATGCAGGCCCCAGGCAATCAAACAACAAAAAATCGTAACAGGGAGAAGTATTCCATGCAGAGGGTTGTATTTCTGGTTGACATGAATGCTTTTTTTATTAGCTGTGAGATGACCAGGAACGATTCCCTTGTTGGTGTTCCCGCCGCCGTTGCCGGCGATCCGAAGAGGCGTTCGGGCATTATTCTCGCCGCGAACTACGAGGCAAGATCCTACGGCGTCAAGACCACCATGGTCCTTCATCAGGCCTTGAAACTCTGCCCCAAACTGATCCTGGTCCCGCCGGACCATCATTTCTATCAGCAGAAATCGGAAGAGGTTATGGCCCTGCTGTCGAACTATACTCCTGTCCTGGAACAAAACAGCATTGATGAGGCCTGGCTTGATATGACGGGGACGGAGGGGCTTTTCGGCAACCCGCTGAAGGCCGCAAAGCGCATCATGGATGAAATCAAAGATCGGTTGAGGCTTCCATGCTCAATCGGAATCGCCGAAAATAAGTTTCTTTCCAAAATGGCCGCCGAGATGGAGAAGCCCCTCGGCATCACGGAATTGTGGAAAAATGATATTCCAGTTAAGCTCTGGCCGCTTCCGGTGAAAGAAATGTATGGCGTCGGCGCCAAAACCGCCGAAAAACTGAACCGCATGGGAATAAGGACGGTAGGTGACCTGGCTAAGTCCAATGCTAATCTCATTGTCAGAACTTTCGGGAAGGGCGGGAGTGAAATGCATCTGCATGCCAACGGGATGGACGATTCCCCTGTTTTGGCCCGCGAGGATGATGATATGAAGTCCATCGGGCGCTCAACGACATTGCCGGAAGACATCTCCGATGTTGAGAAAGCAAAGCTGATTCTGATGGAGCTTGCCGATGATATCGGCATGACGGCAAGAAGGCATGACAAAAAGGGCCGCACGGTTCATATCACCATTAAATATTCCGATTTCCGGGTAGTCACGAAACAGGCAACCATACCGGCAACCTGCACCACGAGGGAGATATACCAGGCCGGTTGCATCCTGCTTGAGCAAAATTGGAGCCAGTTCCATCCGGTGAGGTTGATCGGAATAAGCCTTTCCGGGTTTAATGAAGACGGCTGTTTGATCCAACCGTCGCTTTTTGACCAAGCGGAAAGCAATCCCGCAAAAGACAAAAGCAGACAGATTGACGAGGTCATGGACAAAATAAGAAGTAGGCACGGAACCGAAACAATAACATTCGCCACACTGGTGAAGAAAGAAAAAGGGAGCAAGTGATCATCTACATCAAGCGCCGTTTAATATGCATCATGAAAGTATAGAGATATAATGGGCAGTCAGCAAGCACTGCTTCCTTAATCCTTATTTTTCCAAATTTTCATTTTTTTATGATAGATTATACTCAATAATTGTTAAAGAATCCTTCTTTATTAAAAGTGCTATGCGGTAGGCTGAATGAAATGGAGATAATATGTCAAAAGATGAACGCAGGATAAATAAAAGGTTAGATACTAAATTTGAAATTTCATGTGTACATGAAAATGATTATCTCATATCTTTTACAAGAAATATTTCGGCAGATGGCATGTTTGTTGATACAGAAAGACCGCCGGCAGTAGGTTCAACAATAAAATTGATTTTTTCCATAGGCAATTTAAAAAAAATAGAAATTAATGCAAAAGTTATGTGGATTAATAAAGGTGCTTCGTCAAAAGATACGGGAATGGGTGTAAAATTTCTTTATATGCCTGCAAGGGCCAAAGATGCAATCCTGAAAGAAATTAATGTAGTTGCGGTTCTTTAGCAATATTTCATTAAACCACGAGGGAATCAGATTACATGGTAAAAAGATTGCAACTTTCTAATGCTAACGCTAGCAGGCCCGAAAAAAAGAATTTCTTTTCCGGAGTGGAGGGGGCTTCACGCGAATAAGGTTCTGCCTCAATGAAAAGAAGGTGGATCCTTTTACGATTGATAGTAGACAGGGTCCTCAGCCTGACGACTATCCGTTCAAACGAACACATATTATTTTCGGGATAAAGCAAGGCCAGACGGAATGTTATTATACCGGAGTCTATGAAAACAGACGAGGCTTGAAGAATTTACGTCTTCAAATGCCGCAATCCATTTGATATATCTTCACCAGCAGTGCTCCATCACCGGCCCGCCAGTGTGCTCCGCCTGATGATTTCGTCCTTCATGGCCGGCGATAGGTCGTTGAAGTAGGCAGAATATCCTGACACCCGCACCAGCAGGTTCGGATAGAGGGAGGGATTGTTCCTCGCTTCGATAAGCACCGAGGGGTCCAGCACATTTATCTGGACCTGCATGCCTCCCCGTGAGAAATAGGTCCGTATTAGTGCCTGGAGGGCGCCGGTCCCCTCGGGACCACGCAGGGTGTGCGGGTCGAACTTCAGATTGAAATTCAGACCGTTCCCGACCCTGGTCGTGTCGAGGCGGTTCACCGAATTCAGCAGCGCCGTTGGCCCTCTGAGGTCCTTTCCATTTTCCGGCGATATGCCGGAGGCAAAACTCTCTCCTTTCCTCCGGCCATTGGGGAGGGCGCCCGTAATCCTTCCAAAATACTCGTGGGCTGTTACCGAGTAGAGGCCCATCACATAATCGCCGCCCCTGGTATTCTTCCCCATCGAGGTTAGCACCTTCTCAAAGGTATCTGCTACATACCGGGTCCAGCGATCGGCCTCCTTGTTGTCGTTGCCGAATTTCACGATGCCGGCGAGATAGGTCCGGTCTTTTTCATCGGGAATGTTATTTTTCAAGATCGCAACGAGTTCATCGAGGGTGTAGCGCTTGTCCTGGAATACGGACTTTTCAATTGCCCGAAGGGCATCTCCCGTGTCGGCCGGGGCCACGCACTGGACGCCTGAGAAATTGTACAGGGCGCCGCCGGCTGTGCTGCAGCTTCCTTTCTCGAGGCATCCTCGGATCAGCATGCTGGTCAGCGGCGTGGGATGATGCAGCCGGTTGGCCGTTTCGACTGCGCGCAGATCGCGGACGAGGCGTTCCAACAAAGTGCGGAGCTGCGTCTCGAAGGCTGATAGCAAATCATCCATGGATGACATGGACTTCGGTCCCGGGGTGGATGCCCCGGAACTGAATATCTTCCCGAATCGCTTCCCCCCGTTCAGGGCAATCTCAAGGACACCGGGAACGTTGAATATGGCCGCGTCGGTGGACGAAAAGCTCCTGCCCTGTGAAACCGGCTCCACGCAGCCCACGCCGGTGTAGTCCCTTGCGTCACCCGGATCATAACCGTGCTTCACCATGGACGCAACGATTGCCTCATCGCCGTAAAGAGCAGGGGAATTGCTTCCCGCCGCCAGCATTGACACGATCGACGCGAAGTACTGCTCCGGCGAGCCGCGGTGCACCCGGGCATGGTAATTGGGCTGCCGCATCCTGAGCTCATTCATTATTTCCAGAAAGATATACGAAAGCTCATTGGTGGAATCTTTTCCTTCGCCGTCGGTCCCACCCACGGTAACCACCTGGCCGTTGAACATCCCCCCGTGGAAATTGGTGAGGTGGCGGGAAAAGACCGGGATGATCTCGGACATCTTTATGGAAAAGCAGGAAAGCATCTCCTTTGCTGATTGGCGGTTCAGTCTTCCCGATTGCAGGTCCCTTCGGTAATAGGGATACAGGTATTGGTCCATGCGGCCGGGGCAAACCGAGTTGTCGAGGCTCTCGAGATTCAGGGCGATCTGCGCGAAAAAGAGCGACTGGAGAGCCTCTCGGAATGTCCGGGCCCCGAACCGGGGAACCCGGCGGCACACCCGGGCAATTTCCATCAGCTCCTGCCGGCGCGTGTTGTCTTCCTCGGTCGAGGCCATCTCCTCGGCGCTGGACGCATACCGCTCGCCGAAATGCGCCAGACCCTTGCAGATGATCTTTACGCCCTCGTAAAAATTCCATTCCCCCGACCCCGATTTTGTTCCTGCCTGTAACCCGGATGCCTTTTGCCTGTATCCATCCGTGCCGATGGCGAGGAGTGTTTCATAGTCGGGGGCGAAGTGGGATATGCCCCCGGATTCATTGATCAGGTACCATCGGGCCTTGAGCTGGTCGAGAATGAACCTTGCCTTGGCGAACGGCGAACGGAAGGCCCTGAAGCCCAGGAAGCGGAAGAGCCAGAAGGGGATGATCCGGATGAGCTTTCGTTTTTCTTTAGGCGATATCCCGAGGGGGTTCGTTTCTCTACTGGTGAAGGTGAAGAGGTCGAGGAGCACCGGGATACCGTGGAGCTCGGGGAAAATGGAACCGCCGACGCGCTTCGATGTGTAATTGCCGACGATGAGTTCGTGGGGGTATATTCTGACGCTCTTCGCTGCAAGTACGCCGGAAAGCGCCTCGGCAATGGCGACAGGCGCCGGTTTTTTCCTGTTGGACCGTTGGCGGTAATACTCCGTCCAGAGAAGGGCGCGCTCCGTGCAGATGCCGGGCCGGCAATCCGTCACGGCTTTTTTCAGCTCCGCTATTCTTTCGGTTACCCCTTTGTCGTTTTCGTTGTATGCTTTCTCAGCTGTACACGATTGCATCGACACCCTCCTTCTGAAAAAGAGATTTCAGTTCTTCCATTTTATCACGCTCCTGTGCCTCGAAGACCTGCGGCCTTTGAATGGTATTGATCCATGGGAGCTTGTCCCTGCCGAGGGGATTATAGGGCAGGCAGTGGATTGTGCGGATTCCTTTTGAGAGAATGAAGGATGCGCAGTGCCTGATGTTTTCGATGTTATCGTTCATGCCGGGTATGACCGGTATCCGCGGCTGGAGACAGTCGTGAGTGGAGGCGAGGGCGGAGAAGTTATCGAGGATGCGCAAATTGTCCCGTCCGGTGAGCTCCCGGTGTTTTTCACGGTCCATGTGTTTCAGGTCGTAATAGATGAAATCAGCGGACCGTACCAGTATATCCATGAGGGACCTGTCGAAAAAGCCGCATGTTTCGACCGTAACGGTGATGCCCCGCTTGTGGAGAAGCTTGCAGGCCTGCTCAAGAAAAGCCGGATACAGGAGAGGCTCGCCGCCGGAGAAAGTGACACCTCCGCCGGACTCCCGGAAAAAATCGATATCCATGGCAAGCTCGGCAGCAAGATCATCGGGCCTCCATTCCTCACCGATAAGGGTGAGGGCGCCGCCGGGGCACGCCTTCGCGCAATCGCCGCAGGCGTTGCACCGGGAATAATCTATGCGCCGGTCATTGCCCCGGATGATGGCCCCGCATTGGCATGCCGCCTGGCACGAGCCGCACCCGATGCAGCGTTCATGCCTGAAGGAGATTTCGGGTTTGGCTGAAAGGGTTTCCGGGTTCTGGCACCAGATGCACCTAAGGGGACAGCCTTTGAGGAATACGGTTGTCCGGATACCCGGTCCGTCATGGAGGGAAAACCGCTGGATATTGCTGATGATGGCCTTCTCAAGGCCTTCTGATGAAGGTTTTGTGCTCATAGTGCACGCATTTAAAAAATGCCGGATGATCCTGTTTAATAATAAATTGTTTGAATGTCAATAAGATCATGGGGTCGCGAATTGCCTCAAAAAAATGTTCCAGGGGGGTGGATAAAAGAATGCGGATCCAGATCCGTTCTGTCAGGGATTGGTCTTCCGATAGCTGCCGGGCGTAGTACCGGTCCAGGCTTTGAAGGCATGATAGAAGTTTGCCACATTCTGATAACCTAACTCGGTTGCAATTTTTTCTATCGGCAGACTCGTTGAAGCAAGGAGATCGAGAGCCTTCTTTTTCCGGATCTCATTGGAAAGATTTTTGAACGATATGCCTTCGGCGGACAGGTGTCGCCTCAGCGTTCGGGTCGACATGTTCATCCTCCGGGCCAGTTTATCGAAACCGGGAGACTCGGCCTGCGGAAACAGCAGTTCCTCTTGTATCTTGTCCAAAGTCGACTTTTTCTCATTCAGGCGCGCATAGGCACACTTGCATTCTTTTTCATACATGTCTTTGGTCAGGGCATTGGCTAGGGGCAAACGGGTGGTCAAATAGTTTCTATCGAAAATGATCTGAAACTTGTCTGCGTTGAAGGTAACCGGACAGCGGAACATATCCTGATAGGTCTTGGCGTATTCAGGCCGTGGATAAGTCAGCGTTATCCCTTTCAGAGTGAAAGGAGCGCCCAAAGCATTGCAGGCCAGAGTATAAGCGGACGCCAGGTCACGCTCGCACAGGAAGCGCCTCAGATCGCCAAACACGACCAGTTCCCTGCAGCTCATCATGGCAAGATCGTCTTTGACAATCAGTTCGTACTGGCAATATGTCTGTGTGAGATCAATGTAATTGAACATGATGCGGAACGCATCGAGGACTGTTTCACAAAACATGGCCGGTATGGCAACCCGGCTCATTGCACTGGCATTGTGCAGCTTTCCTATTTCCAACCCAAGCTTCGGGTCGGGAATGAGAGAGATGGCTCTCCGGAAGATCTTCAGTTCCTCCTGCGGTGTGATGAACATCTCGGGATCGGTCAGGTCACTGGCATTCAGCATGCTGCCATACAAAAGCACCTCGGTCGGGATGCTGAACTTCTTTGCGTAATCGGCCAGTATCCTTATGCTGTAAATGGACCGCCGAAGCTGCAGACGGTCTGTTGACTTGATATGAATTCTGCTGAGATCGATTGGTTGTTTCATAAGCAACGATTGAAGGAGCACCCTTTCTTCACAATTGAAGAGGACCCTTGAACAACGCATCGCAGGAACGGCCCTCGTCTGAAATACGGCCAATCCGATATTAACAACTTATCCATCAACGAAGCAACATACTGTTAAGGTCTTTATACTATACAATTTATTCCTTCAATAGAGAATATGATTAAAGGCCATATATATTGTGATTAGCGGTCACAAGTCTATGAGTTTTCACCATCGCCCGATATCATGCGGTGGTCTAAACGCGCTGGAAAACCCTCCTGAAATTCAATTACATCATTCATCTAGAGATATTTTTTTCTCTCGTGGAACGCTGAGATCTCCGGACAGCGGACACCCCGGTGACCGAAACTCACAAATGAAATGACCCTTCGGCAATATTGTTTTGGACAACCCCGCCTGATATTGAAGCATACACAAGAAAAACCAGGCAACATGAATATTTGAACAGGGATCGATGGCTTATCTTTCAATGCTGGAAAGGAGAGTTATCCAATGGCAACAAACAGCAAATGGAGTTATCTCAGTGATCCGCCCGTTCAGGGAAGCCCCTTTAGCATTATCCTGGATGAGGACAAGTGCATCGGCTGCGGCATGTGCGTCAAGCAATGTCCTGCCCAAACCATCGGGATGGAGGATCGAGAACCATCCATTCACCAGGAGCCGGCCTGCCAGCATCAATGTCCCGCCGGAATCGATGTCCGGCGTTACCTCCATCTCCTCACCCATGGCGGGTCTTTTGAAGACGCATGGAAGGTCATCACGGAAGCAAACCCTCTGCCGGCCACAACGGGCAGGGTCTGCCCCCACCCCTGCGAATCGGGCTGCAACCGGAATGCTGTCGACGAATCCCTGGGCATCAACAGTGTCGAGCGGTTTATCGGCGATTACGCCATAGAGAAAAAACTCCGCTTCCCCAAAAAGAATCTTTTGTCGGGTAACAAAGTGGCGGTCATCGGGTCGGGACCTTCCGGATTGTCCTGCGCCTACCACCTATTGCTTGCCGGATATCCCGTTACCATATTCGAATCCCAATCCCAGCCCGGAGGTATGCTGCGATATGCCATCCCCTCCTACCGGCTGCCCAAATCTGTCCTGGATGAAGAAATCCAAAGGATCGCCGATCTTGGCGTCGAAATCCGCTGCAACGCGGAGGTGGGCAAAACCGTATCGCTGGAAGATCTCCGGAAAGATTTCAGGGCGGTTTATGTGGCGATTGGTTGCCAGGACACAAGCAAGCTCGGGATTGACGGAGAAAACGAAGAGCTTGTCCATTCCGGGCTGGAATTTCTGAAGCAAGCCGCACAGGGATGCAGCGATTTTCCGGGGAAGCAGGTCATTGTTGTCGGCGGCGGCAATACGGCCATTGATGCGGCCCGCTCCCTGAGGCGCATGGGCGCCAACGTTACTGTACTTTACAGGCGGACGATGAAGGACATGCCGGCCCATGAAACAGAGGTCGCCGAGACGCAGGAGGAAGGTATTACCCTGCAGTTTCTCTGTGCCCCCGTCGGGATAAAAAGAAACAATACATCCCTCACTGTGACCTGCATCAGGATGGAAAGCGGAGAAAAAGACGCTTCGGGAAGGGCACGGCCCGTTCCTGTTGCCGGCAGTGAATTCACGGTGGAAGCGGACGTGGTGATATCGGCGGTCGGACAGGTTATCGCATCGGAAGGATTGACCAGCCTGGTCAACGGAAAGAAAGCCATCGAGGCCGGCCCCAATGGCGTCACAGGTATGAAAGGCGTGTTTGCCGGAGGTGATGCGGTCTCGGGACCGGCAACCGTTACAGCGGCAATCGGCGCCGGACGCAGAGCGGCTGAAGCTATCGATGCCTATGTTCAGGGCAGAGAACTCTCGGATGGCGACAAGCTGGAAATCTCATACAAGGGCATGCCCTTTAACGAATACGACAAAATTCCCCGCAGCCATGCCCCTCTGCTGCCCGTTGCCGAACGGCTCAAAAATATCGACACGGAGGTTCATCTCCCGCTTCATGCCGATCAGGTTATGGCGGAAGCCAGACGGTGCATCCGCTGCGGCAGCTCAAAACCGGCATTTATCGGTATGCCTTACTTCGGGAAAATCTGCCTGGCCTGCCGCGACTGCGAAGCAGTGTGCCCGAATCAGGCCCTCCGTTTTCCCCATTACTATTTTGTTGAAAAGGGCCGCTGGCACTATGAATTCGATTACCCCAAAAAGACGGGAGGCGGATATCCCAATCCCCTCCGGGCGGCAGAGGCGCCTTTGTTCAGTACCATCGCCTCCCAGCTGACCGAAACGGAAAAGGTGATCTATCAGCGGAGGTCCACGCGGATCTATAAACCCGACCAGGTGCCTGATGATATGCTTCACCGAATTCTGGAGGCAGGAAGGTTTGCCCCTTCGGCGGGTAACTGCCAGGGATGGAAATTCACCGTACTTCAAGACCGGGCTTTGATGGACGATATCAGTGATGGAACCAGGAAGTTCCTCCATGCTTTTTCCAGACTCTACCAGGGCAAAAGCCTGCCACGCACTCTATTGAAAAATATGCTGGCTGTCTTAAAGCCGGATGGCATCGACCAGCGTCCCATGCTGGCCATCCAGGCCCTGATGACCCCCAAGTACAGAAAAGAGCCGCAAAGCGTCTTTTTCAATGCCCCCACGGTCATCCTCATTCTTGGTCATAAGCAATACATCTCGGACATGGCTTTCGGAACCGGGGTCTGCGGCCAGAATATCGTTCTGGCCGCACACTCCCTGGGCCTGGGCACCTGTTACGTGGGATTCGCCACTTCCGCGTTGAACATGGATCCGAGAATGAAGAGATACAGGGAACGGCTGGGCATTGTCTGGCCTTATGAAACCGTGGCGGAGATCATCGCCGTCGGCTATCCGGCAGTACAGACGGATCGTGTTGTGGAGAGGGAGTTTCCCAAAATTGTCTGGGTGAAATGATTGAAAGGATCACGGGTGTAAACGTGATTTCGAAAAACACGAGAAAGGATCGATAAGATGGAAAACATTTACATTATCGGCGTCGGGATGATCCGGTTTGGAAAATATCCGGATCAGACGGTGCAGACCATGGCGCATGAAGCCATTGGACTGGCCCTGAAGGATGCGGGTTTGGCGACGGAGGACATTGAGGCGGTATTCTTTGCCAATACCTTCTGGGGAATGTTCGACAACCAGCATTCCATCCGCGGGGAGGTGGTCATGCGGAACATGGGCGTCGGGTCAATCCCCGTCACCAACGTGGAAAACGCCTGTGCGGGTGGATCGACGGCATTGCACGCGGCCTGTACGGGAATTAAGGCGGGCATGTACGATGTGGCCCTGGCCGTGGGTTCTGAAAAAATTACGAATCCGAACAAGGCTCTTTCTCTGGGAGCTTATGCCACGTGCATGGATGTGGGCAACTTTGAAAAACACATTAATAACATCATGGAACTGAGTAAAACCTTCACGGTGAAGCTCCCGGAGGATCAGTCGGCACCCGGAGAAGGCCGCAGCATTTTCATGGATGCCTATGCGCTGGGCGCACGGTGGCACATGAGCCGTTTCGGCTCAACCCAGCAACAGCTCGCGGCGATCTGCGCCAAGAATCATTTCCATGGGTCGCTCAACCCCTTGGCCCAGTATCAGCATACGATGACCATGGAGGAAGTTCTGGCGGACAAGGCGGTCGCCTACCCGTTAACGCGGGCAATGTGTGCCCCGGTTGGCGATGGGGCTGCCGCGGCCGTTGTCTGCTCGAAAGAATACCTCAAGAAACTGGTAAACGCCCGGCCGGTCCGGATCCGGGCATCGATACTTGGCAGCGGCGCCGACCGTGATATCAATGCGCCGGACATCGGAGAGCGTCTGTCTAAGAAGGCTTACAATGCGGCGGGGATCGGCCCGGAAGAAATTGACTTTGCCGAGCTCCATGATGCCACATCCTGGGGAGAACTCCATCAGACGGAGTCGATGGGTTTTTGCCCCATGGGGGAAGGTGGACCGTTTGCGGAATCCGGGGCCACAAAATTGGGCGGGAAAATGCCCATCAACACCAGTGGCGGCCTGGAATGCAAGGGGCACCCCATCGGGGCTTCCGGTCTTTCCCAGATTCATGAGCTGGTCCTCCAGCTCCGGGGCGATGCCGGAAACCGGCAGGTAGACGGGGCCAGAATCGGACTGGCAGAAAACGGCGGAGGCAACATTGGTGTGGAAGAGGCAGCGATGGGAATCCATATCCTGGAAAAAGTGAAATAACATGAATCGAAAAGCCCGCACAGGCTTGAAGAAAAAACAAAACTTCATATGAGTCGTTTAACGCAATAACGGAGGTTACTATGCAGGAAGAAAAGGTACAGGGATTATTTTCCTATGAGATTCAGTCAAAATATGAGGAGAAACCGGATTTCAGGGTGCTGACATTTGAAAACGGCGATTGGCCTGAGGAAACGGTCACCTACGCGGACATTTTTCAGAAAGGGTGCAAACTGGCATCGGCCATGAAGGAGGCCGGCATCGGCAGGGGCGACCGGTTCAGCGTCGTTATGAAGAATCATCCGGAATTCGTTTACTGCATGATGGCCGCTTCGCTGATCGGCGCCGTTATTGTTCCCATCGATCCGCGGTCGAAAGGAAACAAGCTTACCTACCAGGTCCGGGACTCCAATTCCAAAGGAATCATTTTCAGCAACGAGTATGCGCGGGAAGTGATAAAAACACTGGAAGAAATTCCCCAGGCGAAAGTCATCGGAATCTTGTACAAACCCGGCTTTGAAACGCCACGCCGCGATCAGTATCCGGACCTGGCCGCCTTCCTGAACGGCCCGAATGCCGATCCGCCCGCAGATCGCAACCGCGATCCCCGTTCACCGTTCGAGATCATCTATACCTCGGGCACCACGGGAGATCCCAAGGGGGTTGTCGTCAAGTCCGACCGTCTTCCCATGTTTAAGCTGCTTGCCCAGCTCATTTGGCAATACACCAACGATGATGTTCTGTACACCGGGCTTTCCATGTCGCACGGCAACGCCCAGTCCGTGACCCTGAGTCCGGCACTTCTTCTCGGCATTCCCGCCGTTGTCAGCCGGTCATTCACCAAGAGCCGTTTGTGGGACATCTGCCGCAAGTACGGTGTGACGAGCTTTTCGCTGCTTGGAGGTATGATGATGGGCATTTACAGTGAGAAGAAAAAAGAAAACGACGGGGATAATCCCGTCCGCAAGGTCCTCAGCGCCGGCACGCCCCTGCCGATCTGGAAGGATTTCGAAGAGCGCTTCCAGGTCAAAATTCACGAATGGTACGGTGCTGTGGAGGGAGGTTTTGCCCACAACGCTCCGGGCACCGGACCTGTGGGTTCCTTCGGCAAGCCGATTGAAGGGATCATGGAAATGAAAGTGGTCCATGAAGACGACACGGAGTGCAAGCCCGGTGAAATCGGTGAACTGATTTGCCGTATGGTTGGCTCCAAGAAAGAAGAAGTGGAATACCACGGCAAGAAAGACGCATCGGCGGCAAAGACCCGCGGCGGATGGCTGCGCACGGGCGATATGTGCCACACGGACGCTGAAGGATGGTTATATTTTGACTTCCGCAAGGGTGGCGGGCTCCGGCGTCACGGGGATTTTATCCTTCCCGAATACGTCGAAAAGGCCCTGGCCGATCTTCCGGAAGTGAACGATGTCTGTGTTTATGGCATTCCCTCCAGCACCGGCGCCCCCGGCGAGAGTGACATCGTGGCGGCCATCGTCCCGGCCCATGGAAGCTCAGACATCGATGCGAAGAAAATCCAGACGGCTTTGGCAAAAAGCCTGGAGAAGAATTCGATTCCTTCCTATCTTCAGATTGTATCTGAAATTCCCAAAACCGCGTCGGAAAAAAATCTCGACAGAATTCTCCGGGATGAATTCCAGCCCGATGCACCCAATGTCATCAGCCTGGGGTGACAGGAAGAAAATAGAGGCCCGGTGATGACCCGCCCTTTGTTGAAGTGAAGCATAACGGTTTACCCGGCACCCTGTGATGAAATGAAAATCTTCGACGCAAACATAATGATTGGGAAAGGAGGAGGTATGCTGAACAGATCGGAGGTGAAATCCTATATATCGCGGTTTCCCCGGTTCGAGGATGAAACCCTGGCGCTTTATTATGCGCCGCGTATGCCCAAGGCCATAATCAAAGAAACGGAGAAAGTGGTTGCGCTGGCACGCAAGTTTAATGACGAGGTTGCCAGGCCCCTGTGCCTCGAGATCGATCGCAAGACCCACGAAGATCCGGATTACTTTCCCTTGGAACTGGTGAAAAAGGCAAATGAATGGGGGTTCTACACCCTGTGGATACCAAAACTTTTCGGGGGAAAGGGCTACAACATGCCCTCCTTGTCTTATTTCCTCGAGGAGATCGGATCGGTCTGTGTCGGCATCTCCAATGTGATCGGTGTACATTATCTAGGCATGGCAGCCTGCATGATGCTATGCAACACCAAAGTCATAAAAAAGGTACTAAGCGAGGTGGCCGAAGGCGAGAAAGCGGGTGATCCATGCCTCATTTCCTATGCCATTACCGAACCCGGTGCCGGCACAGACGTGGAAGAGGTGGAACTGGAGGCAAGGGGCAGGCTTGGCTGCCAGGCTAAAAAGGTGAAGGGCGGCTACCTTCTCAACGGCAGCAAGGTTTTTATCTCCAATGGGCACCTTTCGAAGTGGTCTGTCGTTTACGCTTACACTGACTTGAAAAGGGGCGCGGATACCAAGGTGGCCCTGATGGTGAAGCAGGGCATGAAGGGTTTTTCCCTCGGCAGGCACGAGAACAAGATGGGCCAGAGGGCCTGCCCGGCCAGTGTGCTCAACTTCGAGGACTGCTTTGTCCCGGACGAACTGGTGGCTGTGGATGCCGATTCAATCAAATCCTTTACGAAGAAGTCTCCCCGCGACATGAACATGCAGCACATCGATTATGTCTTTTCCCTTTCCAGGGCGGGAGTGGGAGCATTCGGCATCGGGGCAGCGCGCGGCGCTTTCGAGGCCGCTCTACGGTATGCGAACGAAACCGAGATCGATGGTAAGCCCATGGTCTGCTACGAATGGGTCCAGTGTAGACTGGCCGAGATGTACGCCAATGTCAGGCTTGGCAGGCTCGCTTATAACGAGGCCAACCTGGCCAACCAGCACCGGGGGACCTATAACCTCCTCCAGATGAAGCCGATCTACTACTACCTGAAGTATACGCCCTTGCCCTTTTTCAGCACGATCATTTCGCCTCTGCTCAACACATCCTTCGCCACCTGGCTTTTGAGTAAATGGTACATCGACTGGCAAAAACCCGGTGACCAGCACCTGACGACAGGCCTGGCTTCCATGGCAAAATTTTCCTGCACGGATTTCGGAGTCAGGAACTGCCAGATGGCCCTTGAGCTTATGGGTAAGACAGGTCTCAGACAGGACAACGGTGCGGAGAAGATCCTGCGCGACGCCAAGCTCCTCCAGATTTATGAGGGCACCAACCAGCTTAACCGGATCAATCTTTTCAAGTCCATTATTGCCCCTGCCAGTCCCAAGGCAGCATTCTTTGAAGAATAGTGAAGGAGGACGCCATGCTGACTGCATTGAACAAAGACCTGAAACCGTTTGAAGAGCTCATTACCTCGTTTTCCAGGGGGGAACTCAAACCGCATGTCGAGGAGCACGACCGGTTTCCCTTCGGCACCCTTGACGTCAATCTCATTGAGGATGCCTTCCGTAAGATTTTCGATCTGGGGTTTCTCGGCATCATGCTGCCCGAAAAATTCTCAGGCATAGGCCAGGGGATCAGCGCCATGTGCATGATGCTGGGTCACGTCGCAGAGGTGGACGCATCCTACTCCCTGATCATCCTGACAAACTCCCTGTCCCAGCAAATCATTCTCAATGCCGGTGCCGAAGAGATCGCGGAAAAGGTCTACCCCTCCGCAAACAGCGCGAGGGAATATCTCATCTCCTTCCCGTCATTCACCGATCCCGGTCAGGCAACAATTCTGCCGCAGGTTTCATCAGGACGTGAAGGCTATACGATTACCGGCAAGCTTGATTATCTCGTTCTGGGCAACTTCTCGAATTGGGCTGTCCTGCCGGCCCGGACTGCCGGCAGCAAGGCCTATTCCTTCTTCCTGGTGAATCTCAATGATCAGGGTGTCACGAAGAGCAACCCCATCTTCAGCCTAGGACTGCATGCCTGTCCCATCGTCGACATTGCACTCGACAATGTCAGTGCCCGGATCATCGGCGAGGAAGGACAAGGACAAAAGTATTTTGATATGACATCCAGAATCATGCATGTGGCCACTGCCGCCATTAACGCGGGCATCATGAGGGGCTCCCTCAAGGAAGCCATTGAATACACAAAGGAGCGGGAACAGGGAGGAAAAGCTGTCATCAACTGGTCAGAAGTGAGAATGCTTCTGGCCAACATGGCGATCAAGTCCAAGGCGGCAGAGCTTTGCGTGACCCAGACCTGCAAAGCTATCGATGAAAACCTCAGGGACTGGGGTTGGATCAGCATTGCTTCCACGCTGCATGTCCATGATCTTGCCTGCGACGTCGTCACCGATGGCGTTCAGTTGCTGGGCGGCTACGGGTACATGAAGGATTACGGTCAGGAGAAACGCTACCGGGACGCCAGACAGGTCCAGGCCCTTCTCGGTTTGGTTCCGCTCAAGAAGCTGGCGCTCATCAATGAACACATCGCGTGAAGGGATTTATGAAGAACATTCTGATTACCGGTGTTTCAGGATATTTCGGGCAAAAGATTGTTTCTTTTTTTGAGAATAAAAAAGAAATTGAAAGCATATGCGGGATCGATATCAAACCACCCGCGTTCCATTCAACCAAGTTGTCATTTGTCAAATGCGATGTCAGGGCCGATCTTAAGGAGGCATTCAACGGAAGAAAGATAGACTGTGTGATTCACACCGCTTATATCTTGCCTCCTATCCACGACACAGCCTTGATGGAAGACATCAATGTGAATGGCACAAAAAATGTCCTGAATGCGGCAGCCGTCCATGGTGTCGGACAGATTCTGGATTGTTCTTCGGGCACCGCTTACGGGTTTCATCCCGATAATCCCAAATACCTGGTCGAGGAAAGCCCGTTGCGGGGCAACGACGATTTCACGTATTCCAAAAACAAGAAGGAGATTGAGGCATGGATAAGGGGTTTTGAAAAGGAGCATCCCGACATCCTCCTGACCACAATCCGCCCCTGTTTTGTGGTTGGGCCGGGGTTCACCAACCCCCTGGCGCGACACCTGTGCAAAAAAATCTGCATCCTTCCTGACAAAACGGCACCCTTTCAGTACATCCACGAAGATGATCTGGTAGATATCATGTACCATCTGCTGAAGAAGAGAAAGAAAGGGATATACAATCTGGCTGCGGACGGAACCATGACCTTCGACGAAATGATCCGTATCCTTGGCGGATATCCCCTGAAAATGCCAGCAAGGCTTTTGTGGCCATTAAACAATTTAGCGTGGCGTCTTCGTTTGTCCTTTATGACCGAGTTTCCGAGTCCCTGCCTGAACATGATTCGTTACCCGTGGATCGTGAGCAACGCCAAGATCAAAAAGGACCTGGGATACCGTTTCAAATACACGACCCGAGAGGCCTTTGAGGATTTTGTCCGTCATGTGAAGTCATCGGGCCATTTGCGGGCATAACCCGGTATGTGAACGATTCGAACAAGGATTTACAAATAAAAGGAGATTAATGTGGCGCTGATACTGAAGGGGAAAAACGTCCTGGTCACCGGCTCCGCCATGGGCATTGGCAGGGGATTGTCGGAATGTTTTGCGCGGCAGGGGGCAAACATTGTTTTGGTGGATCTTCCCGCACAGAAAAAGAACCTTGAAAGCTGGGCTGCGGAGCTTCAAAATACGTTTCAGATAAAAACCTGGACCTTTTACACAGATCTTACAGGATCTGACGGTCCCGAACGGTTACATGAGAATATTATGCAGCAGGTGAGCGAAGTCCATGTCCTGGTAAACAACGCTGGAGTCTGCTGGTTCGGGCGGTATTCGGAGATGCCCCTGGAAAGACTGTCCGGCATGATTCTACTCAACTGCCTGGCCTATGCCAAAATGATTCGGCTGTTTCTTCCTGCCATGATCAAACGCAATAATGGAGGGGTTCTGAATATTTCTTCTGTCTCGGCATTCCAGCCAGTACCGACCCTCGGGCTTTACGCCGCCACCAAGGCCTTTACGCAAAGCCTGACTGAAGCGGTTAGGGCAGAACTTCCTGCAGGAAGCAAAGTGACGGTATCGACACTCAACCCGCCTTTCACCAGAACGCACCTTATCGACAATGCCGGTGTCCCCTCTGATTATATACCCATTAAAATGTCCTTCATGGGTATTGAGGAAGTCGTGTCGTCAGGGGTTAAGGCGTTCATACGCGGCAAAGAACGGTATGTCCCCGGTTTGCACAA
>Ga0123335_1003511_pt1 | contig 21727 bp, 29 predicted proteins | sample BiotimSIPDNA_2_FD_89707 | JGI IMG/M metagenome (GOLD analysis project Ga0123335, IMG submission 89707) | Anaerobic biogas reactor microbial communites from Washington, USA - Biogas_R2 time_0 SIP DNA | ecosystem: Engineered > Bioreactor > Anaerobic > Unclassified | place: Washington, USA...
TATTTTGCTGCTGTCAACATTGTGAATTTCCAGTGGATATCGCTTATTGTACCTCGACTGGGTTGCTTTCCATTGAGTGATGTGCGAGATGTTTTGATAACCACCGACAGGTGTTTGGCCTAACTGAGTGGCCGCACCGAGATCAGGGAGATCGTAGATGCCAACGATCCGGGTGACCCTAGGTGAATAGAAGTTAGCGTTGAGTTCTGATAGAAAAAAAATCTCGGAACCTTCTCATGTAGGTATGTAGCGTAGTTCGTTAGAAATTGGAGGCTTCGTGATCAGCATCTTCGTCATGTATTCCCCTGACCGGAAGCAGGCTCTTGAGGCAACGATCTCTTGTCTCCAGGACATGCCTTTGTACGAATCGTGCCAAAAAACGCTAGTGTTAGATGGGCGTCCCAATGTAGTTTTGCCTAATTGGGATTTCATTCAGGTGCCTCGGGTTGCGGGACGGTTCTGTTGGTCAGATATGTGGGAGGCGGGGGTATCTTCTGCCCGTTACGACAAAATCTGGTATTTAGATTCTGACCGACTGTTACCTCCCGAGTATCTTCGGCGGGTTGTGAATGCTATCGAAGATGGGGTTTTTGTGTTTTCGTCCAATCACTTCATGCTTCTCAAGGAGTTAACAATCAGTGAGTGCAAAGGACTCTTTTCCGCCTATGAGCACGGCGGAATGACAGATGAGAAGTTCCTCGGGTGTGCTCGTTTTGAGCCCCGTTTTCAAAAACCCATCCACGGTCCTGGCAAGAACGTAATGTCGGGGAACACAGCGTTTACGAAACGAATGTACTATCGGCTCGGTGGGGTAGATCCCTGGTATAAAGGTCACGGAGCCTTTGCTGACACGGACTTCCATTTAACTGCCAGTAGAGCAGGATGTCGATTCCTAGACCTCGGCCTGCCAGAGTTTCATTATTTCCATCCGAAGCGGGAAGGGGAGCAGAAATTAGGAACCATGGAACTTCGGAGACTTGGCTTAGACAACTTCATTTACTATTGCCACAAATGGGATCTGCCAATAGCACTAGCCGAGAATGTGGCACATGAGTGCAATTTGAAGCGGCCCGCTAGATATGTCGAAAAAAAATTGGCAGAACTACGGAGTTCGCCAAGGGATCTGACTGAATAAACTGGCTTTGTCGGCGAGAAGATCGCTATTGGGAAAATCTTCCTGTCGTTCTCGCAAGTGACTCCCATGCCAGTGGTGGTACACAAGGGGAACGCCATTGATGCACCATTCCTCTCCGTTGAGGGTTCGGTAACGGTTTGGTTTGCGTTCTAGGAAGCCTATTCGCACCTTGTCGGCCGACATGCGGTAGTAGGCCAGAATTGCTACATCGTAGCCTTCGGGCGTTTTTCGATGCCCGCCGTAGGCTTTGGTGTCACACCAGTCGTATACACCGATGGGTTTTTTCATGAACATGCAAGCTGGCCGAATTGGTTTTGCTGCTACTCCCCTGCCCCCGATGATGTCCAGTGTCTCCATTTTGCTCAAGAAGTAGCCTTCCCAACCGTGCCTAAGAAGGTGACAGTCTACGTCCAAGAACATCAGGAAGAGATCGTCGGGGAAGAGTTCGAACGACTTGGCTACGCCGTGATTTAAGCCCCGTCCGTGACCAATGTTGTTTTCCATCGGGAATTGAATCGTATTTTTGGCCCTGATCGGTCTTTTGTGTGTGCTGTTGTCCACGACCAGTAAATGGTAGGGAAGACGGGTGTAAAGTTCAACAGACTCGATAAGGAGGTCGAGAAAGTCGTAGGCATTCCAGTTCACAACGATAATCGAGATCATGACTGTATCATATGGTATGCCAAACATTATTCCTCGATCTGCCCTCGATGAGAAAATCGTTTTGTTCGGACAAAGCTGCGTTGGCAAAACCACCTTTGCTAACCTGCTCTCCAGTCACACCTACTACTGTTTCGATGGTCTTTTCCATTGGCACTTGATCGAGACCCTGGGATTGTCCATCGAAGCCAATTTTTGCGCTGTTAGAGAGGAATGTACAGCAGACAAGTACGTTTTGGACGGCTGGCATTTGGCAGACAGAGTTGGAAAGCACCTACCAAGAGCAGCCAGAGTCTATCTGATTTTTGCGCCCTATGACCAGATCCTAAAGCAATACCGGATTCCAGTTACTCGTAAAGACGAGTACCTGAGCATGTTTGCCAGATGGTACACACAGGTAGATTATGGGTCGCTGAACGCAAGGTATTTTTTGAATTCAGGTGATTTTGTCGAGGTGTCCGAGTCCGACTACTCAGGGTTTCTTAAGGACGTAATCTACGAATTGTAGGCTCATCTGAAATTCTGGAAATTCGTTAAATTTCACCTTCCGCATAATTCGCTCGGCGATTTTGGGGATTTTGAAGAAGCTCTCGACCTTTTCTGTTATTTCCCTGCGATTGGCGGCTCGCAGCCCAGATTGCGTGATGAATTCCGAGTAGGTTTTCAGCGGATAGAGAACTCCGATGCTTGGTTCGACGTAGTGTTGATCGACGCCTAACTGCGAGATTTCTTCGGGCGAGAAAACCAAGTGAATATACGCTTTGTTTAGATGATGGTAAAGATGTGTGGCGTGCCTGGACATGAACGGGTGACACCGCATGTAGACGCTGCCTTCTTTGGTCAGCACTTGATGTGCTCTAAACAACAGATCGGTTGGCGATTCTCTTTGCACATGATCGATAACATCAAATAGAATAATCACGTCATAGGGGCCGTTCGCTTTAACAACGTCAAAGTCTGTAGTGAAAATCTGGTTTGGCTTCGGTTCAAATGCGTTCCATCGGGCACACTCTTTGATGTCGTAGCCTACGGAAAGGGAAGCTTGATACTCGGTCGCTAGATGAGTTAGGTGTCCTTCGCCACAACCCATGTCCAGAACTTTCAAGTCCTTGAGATCGCTTTCAATCATCAATTCGATGATCCCTCGACTTCTTTCCATTTTGTCGCTTTCTGAAGTAGGATCACAGATGAGGTTCGGGTTAACTGCTTCTGGCCATTTTTCGCTCAATAGTGCTTGTTTGAGTTGTTCGAAAGACTCAAGATCTTGCAGTTGAACATTCTGCGCTCGCACGGGCGGTTGAGCTTGTTGTGAAGGCTGACTGGCTGGTGGCGACTCTTCTTTCAAAGCCTGCTTCATCTGCATCATTAGCTGAATCATTTGATCTAGAGATTGTTCAAACTTCTCGACGTTTGCCATTTATCCCTCAATTAACTATTATGAAGTCATGGAGTTAGCTTTTGTGGTGAATGTCCACTCGAACCCCGATACTATTATAGATACAGTCGAATCGATTTTAGCGTTCGGTTCGCCCAACATTCTGTTGTTGATAAATGGGGCAAGTTGGGATGAACTGTCGCCAATGCAGGTGAGTGTGCCAAAGGTCAAAGCGCTTCCCCATAGGGTTCCTCGATCTCCGTATCGTAACGTGGCGCTGGGGCTCAAGTTGCTAACAGAGCATTGGCCAAAAGCAGATTGGTACTGTTACACAGAGTACGATACCCTTTTTGCTTCCGACCGTTTTCAACGAAACCTCTCGCTGGCCGAGGAGAATGGGCTCTGGATGTTGGGCACGAACGGCCGAGTGGATGAGGCCCAGATGCCGCTGGTAGAATCGCTCATTGGTGAAAAGTTTCGCAGCGTTTACTACCTGCTAGGTTGTTGTTTGTTCTTTCATCGGAACTTCATAGCAAAACTGGGAGAGATGGAGTTCTTCGACCGTTTTTTGTTCCTGACTAATGGGTTTTCAGAAGGCTATTTTCCGGCGTACTCAGGTTATGATGTCAGTGAGCATATGTATCCGACATTGTGTCGGCATCTCGGTGGTAAGGTCGGTGTTTTTTCTACATGGGACGAGAACCGGTTGGAATGGCACGGAGCCTACCGTTTTTTTCCAATGCGGTGGAAACCGGAACTTGACCCTGACACAGAGAACTTCCCGGAAGCAAGCATACTCCACCCCTTGAAAACTTTTGATCATCCCATCCGGAAATACCACAGAGAAAGGCGGTTCGCATGGAATACACTTCGACAAGCGGAAAAATGATTGGGTTAGTGTTGGATTTGTCTCTACGTCACACCCCGAAAGGCGAGCGTATTATCGATGTTGTAAAGAGACAAATGGTGCAGTACGTTCGAGAAACAATCGAGGGAGAAGACCTGTTCTATCTGTATCACCCCCATTTGCTAGAGCCGACCGAGAACGTTGGGCAAATCGTCTCTTGTATCGACAACTATGAAACAGACGGATGGGCGTTCGACCTAGAAAGTGCTCTTAAGGTAGCTTTTTACGTTGTGTCTGCTGAAGATGAAGACATGGAGAAGAAGATCATCTTAATCACTGATCGACTGCAAACCCCGCAGCCTGTCAACAAGTTGCTTATGCTGGAGCGAAGGGATCAGACCGGCTGTCAGATTGTGGTAGTGGGTGTGGGCAACAGCTACAATAGAACCGCTTTGGAGGCCATTGGCGGTTCTGTAAGGCTGATCCACATGGATGTGCCTGTTGATTTATGCAAACAGTTGAAGGAGAAGGATGAAACGAGAATATTCGGCTCGGCCGCTCAAAGTTAGTGATTTCAATCATGAAGTTGACATCATAATCCCATACCATGGTCAATATGAGAAAGTCACAAGACTTGTAGAAAGCATCTACCGATGTACTCGCAGCAACTTTTTTAACATCTGTGTTGTGGATGATTGTTCCCCCAACGAGACGTTTATCGAGAACATGCGGAGAAACATAGCCAGAAGCGCTCAGCGACGGGGAATACGGAACAATTTCAAGGCGATTCGGGGCACTAAACAGCGAGGCTTTGCTGGCGCAGCCAGAATCGGCCTCGAACACACCGAAGCACCATATGTCTGTTTTATTAATTCAGACTGTGTGATCGAAGATAGCAACTGGCTGCGTTCCATGGGAGAAACCTTATTGAGTTTGCGATCTGAGGAAGTCCGGATGGTGGCCCCTATGACCAACAATGCTGTCGGCGGCCATGACTCTCAGCAGGGCGAAAAAACACAGATGGCCGCTGAATACGTGGTGCTAGACGAGGAGGAGACTCATTTGACTCTGTATTGTTTTCTGTGCCATCGAGAGCTTTTTCATCGGTGTGGTGGCTTCCTGAAGGAGTACCCCTATGGATTCTATGAAGATGTGGAATTTGCCTGGAGAATGCGAAAACACGGCTTCAAACAAGCCGTGTGCAGAAACAGTTGGGTCCACCACGACGGAATGGCGACAATCCGATCCATCTGGAGGAGAGATCCAGAGATCCGGAAGATTATGGAAGAGGAGAACCGGGAGCGGTGCCTCGCTGACCTAAAAGGCGCTTGAAAAAGCGTTAAGGCTGGCTAAATACCATAGAACTTTCAGCGGCGGTGTCCGGGCGTTCTGGGCACATCCGCACAGACTAGCTAGTTTTTATGGAGGATTCTATGGCAGCAGTGACACCTGTTAGCGCAAACAAGTGCGTCGGTTCTTACACAGATGGAACCCCGAACATTCAACTGTACTGCAACAAGGGCAACGACGGCAGTGGAAACCCCATCTATACTTGTGCAACTTGGCGCAAGTTTAGGGTCAACTGCCCGAAGGTTCATCAGACATGCAGCACAATGTCAGAGGCTTGGGTCGCAGCCATCACCGTCTGCAATCAACGCCTCTTCTAAACCCAAGGAACGCCGCTTTCGGGCGGCGTTTTTCATTTAACCTCGGTGAGTACCGCTTCAAGTTCGCACGTTCTGAATTCCCAAACTGTGTCAGACAGATCGAAGATTTTGTTTGAGTCCTTCGGTCTAGACCAGGGCATGATACACACTGTCACGTGTGGGTGACGGTTGGTTGATCGTAGCGGCTTTGAGTCGCAAACCGCCGCTTCCACGCAGGCAGCGCAAACGCCGATCCTGTCATTTCGAGCCAGCTTGTCAACTCTCAGAATTACTGTGTCGCCCAAAGAGAGACCGGGGTTGAGGTCTATGTGAAACGGTCCCAGGTTGACCGTCATGTGGTGCGGCAATCGCTGTCCCTGGTTCGTCAGAAAGACAAACTTAGAAAGATCACCGAGATTTTCCTCAGAAAAGCTGCGCAAAAAACTTGCAGAGGGTTCGTCCAGAACAGCAGCGGTGTACATCCTTGTACCCCCATCAAAGTAAGTGTCCTGACAGACCTTTGTAGCCGAAAACCTGTCTTGAGGCAAGCTCGATTGCCCTAAAATCCACGTCCCTAAAGGGTTGGGTCACACCGACCAAGGATGGTTATTGACCTGAACCCCGGTGGGGTTCACTATTATCGGGGGAGACAATAACGGCGTCGGGAGATATAATCTGGGGGTGCCCCATGGGAAAGCTCGCTGTTTTTGTGGACAATGATGCCTTGTTTCGGGCATTGCACGAAATGGGGCGGTCATGGCGGTTCGATTACAAGCGGCTCAGGGATTACTTGCTTTTGCAACGCAAATCTGTTGTGCTGCGCATTTACTGCGGGGAGGTGCGAGATGATCCCCCTCGCCGACGCAAGTTTTACGAGGTGCTTCAGCGGTCTGGATTCGAAGTCGTGAGGTCTTATCAGGAAAGGAGTCGAGCAGCCAATGCAGCGTTCGACAGTTTAGGACGTGAGAAACTCCATGTTCTTCTCGGTTTTGATCTAGCGGATCAGTACCACCGATGCCATTACGACCATTTGTTGCTGGTGGCTTGTGATGTTTGTTTGCGGAAACCTGTGAAAGAACTGCGCCACCGGGGCGTTCGGATTGAACTGGTGTTTTTCGACGATCTCTGTGAGGATTTGCGAAAATGCGCCGACGAATTCCGCTCGCTGAGGCGAGATGGACTAGGACTAGATGAGGTGCGGACGTGACGGATTGCCTGGAGTCGTTGTACAAATCTTTCAACAAGTCGTTTTTCAGGGGAAACTTGCCAAGACCCAACTTCGTTCCAAATCTTCAGAGGCGGCAGACGTTTTACTTCCGTTCGCCTGCAATAATTGAGGTCGGAAGTGGATTTGCTGAGGCCAGTAAGGAACGGATCTTGGATGATCTTTTGCATTCCATGATCCACCTACACAATTGGTCGGTTGGCAAGCCGGATGTCACTCGCAACCAATATCACCGAAACGAGTTTTCTGCACTTGCTGTCAAGCTGGGTTTGTTCGTGGCCTATCAGCATACGAGGGGTTGGGCAGTAACGGCCTCCAACCGTCAGCGCCTATCCAGCTTCTCCCGTATACGTGCGCCCGAATGTCGGGACCGTCTGCGTCAGATTTATGAACAAGTGCATTGGCCAGCCGAGGAGATCGCAAAGCTCCAGGACCAAATCAACGAGGACATGATTGCCCGTCCGAGGAAGCAATTCCAGTTCAAGTATGTCTGCAATTGCGATTCGCCTTTCATCGTGCGGGTAGGCCGCAGGCCGGACAGCCCAACACCATTTCAGGCGGTATGCAACTACTGCAATACAAAATTTGTATTGGCAGACTAGCAATCGGGGTTGCGAAGGGCGTATAATGGGAGAAACCCAGGAGAACGCCCATGCCACCCTACATCTACCCTCCCCGGCCAAAGAACAAAATCCACCCCTACAATCTCCAGGTTGAGGAGAATCGGGGCGTGTGGCTCTGGCAACGGAAGTACGACGGCGACCGATGTGTCGTTGTCGTAGAGAACGGTCGCATTCATCTGGCTAATCGGCGAGGTGGCTTCCACTCGCCGACGAAGTTCGGCCCGCTCAGGCGGGAACTTTCGAGTCTGAAGTTTCCAACGGGGACACACTACCTCGATGGCGAATTACTGCACCCGCTTGTGCAAGATACGATTGTCCTCTTCGATGTCCTACAACTGGGTAAGTACCTAATCGGCGTAGACCAGCTAGAGCGCCTATCTTTACTGGACGGCCTGTGCGCCTATCCTTCCCAGAATTGCTCATTCGGCGTAGCTCTGCAAGTTACCGAGCACGTCTGGCTCTCCCACAGAGGGGATACCGGATTTTGCCAGGAATTCGGGCGATTTTTGGACTCTCGTTTTGAGTCGAACGGCGAGTTAAAAGGAGAGGTCACGGCTGGTCGCCTTGTGGAAGGGCTTTTGCTACGACGAAAAGATTCTGCCCTTGACGGCTACGGAGCCGTCCCGTATGAAGTGGACTGGCAATTACGCTGTCGGATCGGCCACAAGAACTACCGGTTCTGACCACCATCGGCGGGAAAAGAAAATCCACTTGACAGATCCGGTTCATTCGGTTAGAACCAGCAAAACGCTCTTTTCACACAACCAACGCTCAACAATGAAAGGAGGCACAACATCGCTCCCGGTGCGCTCGATTGGATCAACGTGCCGGTCTAAGCAAGCGGCTATGGTACGGCCGCTCGTTGGGTGAACCCACGTCACGAAAGGACGCATAATGGCCACTGGCAAAAAGAGGTCTCGGGGGATTCAGTTGATCACGGAGGGTAACGGTTACCCGAAAGTCCCACTGAACTCTATCGAGATTGTTGAACGCCCACCCGAGGGGCAAGAGCACACGAAAGTCTTCTTCAACCCCCGGAAGCTTTCGAGTTTTACCCCCGAATCGATGGCCGAATTGTACTGGTCCATCCGCACCGACGAGCTTCTGGAGCCGTTGGTGGTCCGGGTTCTCGGGGAGGCCAACAACATTCAATCAGTTCAGTTGTTGGCAGGTGAGCGGCGGCTTCGCACTCTGATGCGGCTCGTCGCTGAAAACGTTCCGTGTTACTCATCGGAACTCGCTGTACCGGAGAAGTGGCGGGCCAACACGGTTGTGCTCCACGAGGGTCGCTTCGCCCAGGTCAAGAAGCACGGCACTGATGGGGTTGAGATCGACCTTTGGGACGACCAGGACCAGCCTATGGGCGAAGCGGTTGTTGTTCCCGCTGAGGAACTCCTGCCCACGCAGCCTGCTTCGAAGCTCTACGGCAACGTCGCCTGCAAGGTGTTGCACAACATCACCGACGAGCGTGCCATGCGGGTGGCGATGACTGAGAACCAGAAGCATCGCAACCTCACGATTGCGGAAGAAATCGAAGCTGTTGAGCGGCTCACCCGTATGTCGCTGCGGCAGCAAAAGATCGCCTACATGCTCGCCACGAACATCACCTGGGTCAGCCAAACTTCTAGCTTCCGGGAAGAATTGCCCGAAGAAGCTTTCGACAAGTTGATGAAGGGCGAGATGAGCCGCAACGTCGCCGTCAATCTGTTGGGCTATCGCCGCCAAGATCGTGCGGCCCTCTACGAGGCCACCGTGAAGGCGGAGGAGGAAGAGACCCGCAAGAAAATCCTGGAACACCAGTTGGCCCAGGAACAGTTCGAGGACCAGAAAGAGATCCTCGAAGATGCCGCCGAGCAGGCTGAAAGCGCTGGGGATGCCAAGGCGGCTAAGCAGCGCCGCAAGAAGGCCCAGGTCGCTGACAAGAAAGCTCATGCTGAAGCGGAGAAACGCAAGAGGGCTGAAGAGGGCAAGGGCGTCATCAAGCAGGGTCACATCCAGAAGGCCGCTGCGACCACGGGTATCCAGCCCAAGAAGGCCAAGGTTCTGCCTCGGCCCGACATTGAGGCGTTTGTCGCCACCACAGACAAACTGATTGGCAAGAAAACGGTGGACCCGATCTGTCAGGAGGTGGTTCCTGACGAAGCCCTGCGGTACGTCAAGGCGACGGCCGAAGCCATTCTTGGTGGCCAGCGTGATCCGCTGGCCGTGGTCCGCACTGTCAAGGTCGGGATGGGCAAATGGACTGTTGCCGATACGGAAGACGATCCGGATGCTCCCGAAGATGAGGACGACACGTTCGATCCTGATCAGTACGACCCCGACGAATATGAAGACGGGGGCGACGGAGACTTCGAGGAGTACGAGGAGGAAGAAGATTCCCTCGACATGGAAACCTACATGCAAGAGGACGACGTGGACAACTGGGAATAGCCCCCAATCACGTTGCTGGTGCTCGCCCGGTCAGCTTCGGCTGGCCGGGTATTTTCATGCGCTGTAGTCTGTGGTTTGATCGTTGGGCACTATTCGGATCACCCGAACCATAGAGGCGTCCGGAACCACGATGACTCGTTCCACTGGACACAACTCCCGTGGCAGGCCGACGATCTCTTTTTTCTTCTCGACCACTCGGATGCCGGGGAGTGTCGTGTCCACTTGGGCGATAATAACGCCGCCATTTCGCTCTGAATAGACACGGGCGCTGGAGAAATTATCGTAGAAGTAAATGCCGGGTCCATAGCTGCCCTCTTCTGAGGGCCGCATTTGCTTCAACCCCTCGGGTCCGGTGCCTCTGTAAACGGTCATGATGGTGGACTCTAGCCACATTTGAAAACGCATGAATCTATTTAGCTGCCGCATAAATAGATTTGATGATTGAACTTTGCCCGCACTGCGGTCACAAACTGAAGCATCCAATTCTGCGTGGAATCACCAGTTGCAGCAATTGCAATCGAGTCTTTGATTCCAGTCCTTTCAACCGCATTCTCAGCACCGCTTGGCTTGTGCGTCGTCACCACATCAACGACCGAGAACATTTGGTTCAACGGTACGGGTGCGATCCTGTCTCTGCCGATTTGGTGTTGGAATTTGTGTCCGAATGTCTGTTCAGCCATGAGGACATGGTTAAATTGTTGGAAGAGCTAGGGATTCCCAAAGTGGAAGAGTATGCGATAGCAAGCTGACCTTGACATTAACAATGTTTCTCGATAGACTTCGGGTTCTCAAGGAGGAGAAAGATGATCGAAGTTCTAGTGGGGATGATCGCCTCTGGGAAATCCAGTTATGCCAAGGACCGGGCTCAAAACGGCTGGATCATTATCAATGACGACAGTATTGTTAATGCCGTTCATGCCGATCAGCACACTCTCTATTCCAAAGATCTCAAACCTTTGTACAAGTCGGTTGAGGATCACATCTTGCACATGGCAGTGGCTATGGGCAGGAATGTTCTTGTGGATCGTGGCTTATCTCTTTCGAGAGCGGCTCGTCAACGCTGGATTGCTCTTGGCCGCAGTCTAGATGTTCCGGTCTCTGCGGTTCTATTCGATATTTTCGACCCAGAAATTCATGCTAGTCGCCGTTTCGACGCAGATCCCAGGGGACACACCTACGATTACTGGCTTCGGGTCGCAACACATCATCGGTCAATCTATGAACCTCCCACCCCAGATGAAGGATTTTCGGCCATTCAACGGCGAGCGTGGACTTGACCCAGGCTTGAATTCCGTCCAAAATTTGTATTGGGTGCCCCGCTCAACAGGAGACAATCATGAACATTCTACGGATTTCTGAGGACGATCATACCGTCCCCATGACCCGAGCGGAAGCAAAGACTCTCATCAACGAAGCATTCTCTGCTGTCACTCATGCCCCCCGTCCGTTCAAGGTCTTTGGCTTGAAAGGCACTCAAGGATACGCAGAAAAGGTTTGCCAGCACTTAGGAAAAACCCTGACACCGTTGGATGAACGGTATTTCGAAGACGGCGAAGCCTACGTGAAACCGGTTAATGAAGCGGAGGGGAACGTCAGAGGACACAAGGTCTTCGTGATCCAGAGTCTATACTCGGACGACTTCGCTGTTTCTGCTAGTCGCTTGCAATCTCTGGCCAGAGACTTCATGACGGGTCAAGATCCAGCATGTGCCCCCACGGTGAACGCTTTCGCCGACTACATTTTGAAGCGGGACGGTGAAACTGTCGCTGACAAGTTCATGAAACTCTGTATCCTCTGTGGGGCACTAAGGGATGCCAGTGCTTATGAAGTCACTGTGGTGGTCCCACATCTGGCTTGGGCGAGGCAAGACCGGAAGACGGAAAGTCGAGCGCCCATTACTACGAAGTACCTTGCCATGGTCTTGGAATCGGTTGGTGTGCGACGAGCCTTGTTCATCGACGTGCATAATCTCAGTGCCATTCAAAATGCATTCCGGATACCTATCGACAATCTGGAAACGAAAAACCTTCATGCCATCTATTGCGCCGAGGAGTTGAAGAAGGTGGGCTCGAAGAAGATTCGGGTGCTTTCGTGTGACGCTGGTGGGTTGAGCCGAGTCGTCCGGTTTCGCAACGCTTTGGCGAGACTGCTAGGGGCCGATTACGCCGATGACATCGAGGTTTGTATTTTTGACAAAGTGCGTGAGAAAGGTCGTGTGACGGGAGGCAGGATCATCGGCGACGTAGCGGATGCGGATGTGATTGCCTACGATGATATGATCAGCACAGCAGGCACGATGAACAAGGCGTGTAAAACTACGGTAGAGAGTGGTGGACGGCTGTTCGCTATTTGTGCAGCCCATGGTCTGTTTTGCGGTAAGGCAAATGAGGTGCTGGCCGATTTTGACACTCGGTTGGTGGTGGCGGACACCATTGAGCCGTTTCGGCTGAATGAGGCGAATCGCCGGAAAGTCCACGTGATCGATACCACCCAGATGGTGGCCGATGCCGTAATGAGAATTCATTCCGGCACCGGCTCCATATCTGAGCTTCTCGATACGGATCGCCTCTAAGCCGTTGCAACTTTTGGAGTGGGGCGGTCGATCAATTCTGACCGAAGGATGGTGACGTTTTTGTCAGCGTTGATCCCGAGGCGTACCTTGTTGTTGTCGATTCGTACCACTGTCAATTCAATCTTGTCGTTTTCGTTCACCTGCAAGAGGATTTTTTCGTCTCGTTTTCTACTCAGGACTAACATATTGCCTCCCTTCTGTTTGTGTCCTTTCGGTCATGCCATATAAGAGTAGGTATTCAGCCGGAAAGAAAAATCTAGGAATGGGGCTTGCCAATCTATTTTTCGGGTGTAAACTAGGAGGGAGGTAGACGCATTCGTTTGTGCCTGTTGCGCCCTCTGTAGCCGGGAAGCGCAGGCTTGAAACATGGCTACGTAGACAAGAGGGAGTTCATCATGCCAGACACGATGAGCCGAACGGATGCTTTGGCAAGGATCAGGGAGTTGGAGGCCGAAGCAGCACAACTAGCCCAGGAAGCGGATGAGAAAGCCAGGGAAGCAGAGGAAAAGGCCCAGGCGTTTTCACGGAAGATGGCCGAGATCCGTGATCTCACCGACACACTGAGCGGGGACTTTCAGGTCGGCGGCAACGGCTCTTCGGGGTCGGCACCCTCAACAAGCCAAACCGCCAACCAGACCACCCATCCGGTGGTCAAGAAGAAGGTGGTCAAGAAACGTCCGGGTCGCCCCCCTGGTTCGGGCAAGAAGCCAGGGCGACCAAAGGGCAGCGGCAAGGGCACCAAGGCCGCCAAGAACAAGAATGCGGCCGGACAACCCAAGAACGCTTCACGGAAAAAGCGACCTCCCCGAGGCGACAATGAGAAAACGCTTCGTGAGGTCGTCTGGGAGGTCCACAGCAAAAGCCCTCGACAATGGAAGAAGGTCGTTCCGACCATTCCGGACGACGCCAAGGGCCTGAAGGCTGTTGAGTGCGCCAAGATTATCGAGTCGCAGGGCTTGTGGAAGTCGGCCCAGGGCGAAGTGGGCAACCAGATCAGCGGCCACTACATGAACTTCCGGAAAGAAGGCAAGATGCGACGTGGCGATCAATTCCGCTACGAGATCGTGCCGGGAGCCGAACTCGACGGGCCATCGCTGGATGACCACGGCAAGCCCATCGAAGAGTGAGCAGCCAAGTCCCCCGAGGAAGTAGAAGAGCCCGGCTTCGGCCGGGCTTTTCTTTTGCGCTTACTCCTCTAGATCATGATTCGCATAGAGCCTTTGCCCAAAATCAGTTGCATGATGGTCACCACAGATGGGCGAATGGACACTTTGAAGCGCAGCTATCGCTGCTACCTTGATCAAAACTACTCAAACCGAGAGTTGCTGATTGTGACAGATGGCTCAGATGCCTTCAAGGATGAGTTGTTGCAACTTGTTGGAACCCGTCCGGATGTACGGTTTGCTTTTCTGGACGGAAAATATACTCTCGGCGCACTGCGGAACGTCGGGGTAGGGTTGTGCTTTGGCGATCTGTTTGTTCAGTGGGATGACGATGATTTCTGTGCTCCAGGACGACTAGCTGTTCAATGCGGCTACCTGCTTAAGCATCGCAAAGCAAGGATGTGTTTTTTCTCGGATCAACTCCACTACTATTTTCCAACCCGGCAGCTTTTTTGGAATGACTGGAAGAAGCACAGTGGCGGGTACAAGAAGTACGGTTTGATTCCTGGGACCATCATGGCCTACACCAAAGGATTCTCGTATCGTTATCCAGCGTCCGGAGAACATGCAGCAGCAGGCGAGGATTCGGTCATGACGACCAAGATTTGCCATGACGATCCGGCCGGTGTCGAACTGATGCAAGGCGCAGGATACCTGCATGTGTACAGTTTTCATGGCCGGAACGTCTGGGATATCGAACACCATCTGGAGATTTGCCGAAAGAGATCAGTTCCTCGAAAACAACTTTTGCAGTATCGCCAAAGGTTGTGTCGGACGCTGGACTATTTACGCCTTGATGATGAAATCGATGTCGTGGGAATTGACGGGTTGGCATTTACGTACAGGAGGCAGGATGCTGAGGGATAGCGTGCCTAAAATCAGTTGTCTATTGGCTACATGCGGTAGGGTTAAACACGTCATTGAGGCCATCCGATGCTATTTGGCACAAACGTACCCGAACACCGAGCTAGTGGTCGTTTCGCAGGGCGGTTCGGCAGAGAACTGCGAGATCAATAGATTCATTGAGGCATCGCACCGCAGGGACATCAGGTTCTACGTGGCTCCACGCCGACATTCTCTTGGAGCCATGAGAAATCTCTCTTGCGAATTGGCTTCTGGGGAGATTCTTTGCCAGTGGGACGATGACGATCTGTACTCTCACACGAGGATCAGCGATCAATACAAATCGTTATCAAGTCATTCTAAGCATTCCGCATCAGCCTTTTCGAAATTCCTGAAATACTTTAAGAACAGTGGGGAAATGTATTGGTGTGATTGGATTGGCGAGGGGGTCGATTCCTCTCGATTCCTGTGTGGAAGTGTGATGTTTCCAAAGAAGATATTTCATCGGTACCGAAGTTTGCTCTACCCAGAATCGGGTGATCAGTGCCATGTAGAAGAGGATTTGAACGTTCTGTGCAAACTTCTAGACTGTGGCGTGGTGGCAAACACAGGCGGTGGTCATCAGTACGTTTATGTGTACCACGGGGACAACACCTATCCTTTGAAACATCACCAACTTACCCTTCTCACCAACTCTGGCAAGCATGTGGCCACAGCAGACGAACTTCTGATGGCACAACCGTTGTTGTGCCACACACTAGCCGAACTGCCATTAGAGGCTCCAGTCGAAGTCAGATCACTTGATGAAGTCGCCTTTACATTTGGGACACAATCTCCTATGGTGAAATGACTTTGGGCTTCAAAGATAGGAGACTCCCATGCGCAAAAAGTTTGTTGCCGTGTTGGAATTGTCGGTTCAGGTGGTGATTTTTTACAGCCTGATTATGTATTTCGTGGAATTGGAGTACGCTGGGACAGAAAACAGTAGGGAGGGCAATCTCTTCTTTTTGTGGTCCGAGCGAGTCGTGGCTGCCATCTTCACTGTCGAGTACCTTGTGAGGTGGCTTGTGGCTCGGGACAAGTTTCGCTATCCGGTTCAGCCTATGGCAATCGTTGATCTGCTGGCTGTTCTTCCTTTTTACGTCGGTTTCTTGGTGGACATGCGAGCGTTGCGACTCGTCCGGACGCTGCGTATTCTACGACTGTTCAAATTCTACCGTTACAATGAAGCGCTAAAGAGCTTCATCATCTCTTTCAACAAGATCAAGCATGAGTTGTATATCATTGGCGTGGCGATGCGATTTTCTTCCTGGTATTTCTCAGCGCAACGCTGGAGTACGAATTTGAACGGACGGCTCAACCTGAAATGTTCGGCAAGTATTCTGATTCTGTTTGGTGGAGCGTCATCACTCTCACGACTGTTGGATACGGTGACAAATATCCAATCACTCTAGGAGGTCGGATGGTAGCGGTTGGTACGCTGGTGCTGGGTTTAGGAATTTTCGGCACGTTTCTATCGTTAATCGGTAGTGCTTTCATGGAAACGCTTCAGTCTAAGACTGTTCTTTCGCTTAGTGAATCCGCCAGACAAACTCTGATACAAGTACAAGAGGAGCGAGGACTGCCGGTGGACGACGATTCCTTGAAGGATTTAGCCGGGGATATTATCAGTCTGTACGCCCAGGAAAGGAGATCCAGTGAAGTTTCAGTTGAAGTACCCTAACGCTATGGTGGGAGAGCGTATCGAGTTTGAATACTCATACGTTGCCAAATCCGCTTCGCTTAGGCCGTGCCAATGGTGCGGCGCTATGACCAGATGGATTGATGTGCTCTTCGACGTTCCGGTGTGCGGGGAGCAGTGCGGTGGGGCCATGTGGGCTAAATACCGTGCTGATCAGGAGGCTCAATCCACCTACCAGAATTTCGAGCAACATTTTGAGATGGTTCGCAAAGAATTGCAGGTGGCAGAGCGGTGCCCCGCCGATGTTTCCAAGGACATTTTGATCGTTGTTCACGATCAGCTTCCATATCTTCAAGAATGTGTCGAATCGATTCGGCAGCACACCCAGAACTATCACCTGTACATTTGGGATAATGCCTCTGGCCCAGAGACATTGGAATACATAAACTCCTTGCCCGACCCAATAAGCCTCTGTTTATACAGTAAGAACGTTGGGTTTATTCGTCCCAACAACGAGTTAGTGGGCTGGGGGAACGGGGACTACATCATTCTGTTGAACTCGGATTGCAAGGTTTTCGAGTTTTGGGACCGTGCAATGATTGGTTTTCTCCGTGAGAACCCTGATGTGGCTCAGGTCGGGTTCTGGGGTGGCCACATGGATGCGGAAGGCCGGGGGTTTGGTGGGGATCATGGGTACGATGTGGACTATATCCCCGGTTGGTGTTTCTGCATCAGCCGAACCACCTATGCTCAGTTCGGGCTGTTTTCGCCTGAGCTACAGTTTGCCTATTGTGAGGATGCTGATCTCTCCTTGCGGTTGAAGTCGGCTGGCCGTAAAATCTATGCACTGCATCCGGCTTTAGTTCATCACCACCAGAACGCAACTATCAAGGAAGTGGAAAAAGAGGGCGAGGTTGATGTGAACGCCACTTTTCAACACAACCACGCATGGATGCGGAAGCAGTGGTCTCACTACATCGAGCATGAGCGAGTGCTTCTCAAACGCAAGGAAGTTGGTAAATGAGCAGGTTGAATGTTCCGCTTGGGCGGTGGTTTGGAGTGCCAGTTTATCTACATTGGTCATGGATGCTCATGTTCTTGGTCATCCTGGTTAGCAATCCAGGTTTTGTTTCTCTTTACGTCAGCCTTTTCTTTCTAGTGCTTTTGCATGAACTGGGTCATAGCCTCATGGCACGCCGATTTGGGGCTGCCACACGGGACATTATGCTCTGGCCGTTCGGTGGAATTGCCACCGTGAATGTGCCAGTTGAGCCAAAGGCCGAACTTTGCGTAGCTTTAGCAGGCCCGGCCGTAAACGCCGCTCTGGTGCCGGTGTTCTTTGCCATGCCGGATTACAATTTTTGGAATTTGCTCGGCTACTATAACCTGATGTTGTTGGTCTTCAACTTGCTTCCAGCCTTCCCGATGGACGGAGGAAGGGCGTTGCGTTCCCTCCTGACTTTTGGGCTGAAAGACCAGCTTCGTGCGACCCGAATCGCCGCCAGGATTGGCCAGGGGATCTGCATCTTTCTGGGGGTATACGGGTTGCTCAACGGGTGGCTGATGCTGACGCTCATTGCTGTCATCATTGGAATGGCCGCAGAGCAGGAAATTCGGGCGGCAGAGATTCGCTCCGTTGCTTCCGTTTTTGCCGGAAGAGAGATTCACGACTCTCTGGAAGCAATGCGAGAAATCCAGCGACAATTGGACCAATACCATCGTGAATATGATTGACGTTTCGCTTTACAACGCCCACGCTGGCTTGTAGAATGGAGCGGACTTACGGCAGGCTTTTACGACCCCCACGAGGTGAATAATGGCAAAGGCGAGCGGTACAAGAGAGAGACAAAAATGCGGGTTCTGTGGCAGGAACCGCAATGAACTCGGCGGCCCTCTTATTGAGGGTTCCGGTCTCGGTGACGCTCACAGAGTATACATCTGCTCCACCTGCATCGATGCTGCCCGGCAGGCGATGGATCAGCAGTACAAGCGAGCGGCTCCCACCAAACGAAAACTCGAACAAGTACCCACCCCAAAGTCGCTATACGATCATCTTTGTGAGTACGTGATCGGCCAGGAAGCGGCGAAACGAACTCTGTCGGTGCAGGTGGCGAATCACTATCGCCGATTGATTGATGCTGATGAGCGGTTGACCGGAGGGCGTTTTCTCGATGACCCCGAACTCGACGACGTGATTATCGAAAAGAGCAACGTGCTGCTGCTCGGCCCGACCGGCAGTGGCAAAACGTTGTTGGCCCGCTCGCTCGCCAACAGACTGGATGTGCCTTTTGCCATTGGCGATGCCACCACGCTCACCGAGGCGGGATATGTTGGTGAGGACGTAGAGAATCTCCTACTGAAACTTCTGCACAACGCCGATTTTGACATCGAGGCTGCGCAAAGGGGGATTATCTATATCGACGAGATCGACAAGATCGCCAAGACCAGTCATAACGTTTCGATTACTCGGGACGTGTCTGGCGAAGGGGTCCAACAGTCGTTACTCAAGATGATCGAAGGTACGGAGGCCAATGTGCCTCCGCAGGGTGGCCGAAAACATCCCGAGCAACAGTACATCCAGATCGACACCACGAACATTTTGTTCATCTGTGGCGGGGCGTTCAACGGTCTGGAGGAAATCATTGGGCGACGGCTGAATCGCCGCCGGATTGGTTTCAACCAACTCACAGTCGGAGAGGAGGAGCGTAACGAGTTGCTCTCGCACGCCACACATGATGATTTGATCGAGTACGGGATCATTCCCGAGCTTGCTGGCCGTCTGCCAGTGATGAGTCCGTTGCGAGAGTTGAGCATCGAGGATCTGATGCGAGTGCTTCAGGAACCGAAGAACGCTCTGCTCAAGCAGGAGCGGAAGAAGATGGCTTACGCTGGAATTGGGCTGAGCTTTTCCGAAGACGCCGTGCGAGAAATAGCCGAGCAGGCAAAACAAAAGGGGACCGGTGCCCGTGCCCTGCGTACAGTCGTCGAGGGATTCATGACAGATCTTTATTTCGACGACCTGCCAAAGCGTGCTCGGGGGCGGCAGTTCACCATCGATGCTGAAGTGGTGCGGGGAGAGAAGAACCTCTTTGACGAGGAGTTGGGCGAAGCAGCGTAATCGTTTGCGACGTGTCCGCTACGGTGTCCTGGGAAACCCGGCCGACTGGCCGGGTTTCTTTATGCGCATCCCTAGATAATCATGTGGTTCCAATCTATTTGCTGAGTTATAACCGGCTTTCTTCACTGGCAGGGATGGTCGCCTATCTAAAGCGGCTCCATGACGTGCATATCGTTGTTGTGGATAACGCTTCTAGCTACCCACCACTACTGGACTGGCTCGCTGCGACAGATGTGGAAGTGGTCCGGCTGAAAGAGAATGTTGGCTACCGGTGCGTATGGAAACGTGGCCTGATCCCCCTAGGTAGCGATCATCGCAAGCGGTTTGGGACGGATTGGTACGTCGTGAGCGATCCGGACCTCGATATTTCGTCCTGCCCACTAGATTGTGTGCAAGTGTTGGCGGAAGGGCTGTCCAGGCGGCCCAGGTATGTCAAAGTTGGACTGAGCTTGGAGATTCAAGACCTTCCCGACCATTATGCGCACAAGCAATCTGTGCTCGTCTGGGAACGAGGTCACTGGTTGCCGGGAAAAAGGGTAGATGGGACGTTCTTCCACTCGGCGATAGATACAACTTTTGCTGTGTATCATTGCGACAGGCCATACCAAGAGGATGCTTGGATTGCGCCGTCGCTTCGTGCGGATCGACCTTATACCGCTAGGCATTTGCCTTGGTATTGCGATCTTGACAACCTCGACGAGGAAGAACTTTTCTTTCTTCGCTCGCTCCAAACGAAGACCCATTGGAGTGGGCTTAACAGAAACGTTGCCTTGCACAAAAACTGATTTTGTGATAGAAAGGAGCTTTGTTCAGAAGGAACTTAACAAGCACAAGGCGGCGCAAATGTCTAGGAAAATGGTAAGACTCTTTGTCTATGGGACGCTGAAACGGGGCTTCTCTGCCCATGAGCTTTTGACCAACCAAGGCGCTGTGCTTCTCAGAGAGGCCAGAACTGCATCGCAGTACAAGCTGTTGTCAGTAGGTTGGTTTCCTGGGATGGTCTCGGACTCTGAAGGACAGGGCGTTCTGGGTGAGCTTTACGAGGTGAATGAAGACGTATTGTCCAGGTTGGATCGGTACGAAAACACTCCTCATCTGTTCGCTCGTGAAAGCGTTGAATTAGATGACGGCTCTCAAGCAGTGGCCTACCTTCTGGCCTCGCCTCGTCCTGAGTACGAAACTGTGCCAAACGGGCAATGGAAAAATTGCTAATTCCGCAGTGACAGACATGAACATCAACGACATTGCAGAATTGATCCGGAACACCCGTTTGTTTCCGGAAAGTTCCGTACTAGAAGAAGCAAGGCAGGAAGCTGCGATTGAGGCAGAGGCCCTCCCCGAAAAGCGGGAGCAGCAGCACGTTAATCAGATTTTGAAGAAAAAGTCAGCTTTCGGCAAAATCAAGGAGGCCATTAGGATGGCAAGGAAGCCCCGGATGAGAACTGTGGAGCAGTACCTCTGCGATGAATGTGATCGATTGATTGGCAAACCAGAGGAAGGGTTCGTTGTTCACGGCAACATCTATGTGGCTGATCCTACGAACAGAGGCGGTTTGATTGGTGACAACTTTCCTCCCGTGTCGCAAGAGACCTTGAAACGGGAAGATGTGAAAGAAACCGTCTTGTGTAGGTTCTGTATGCTTGCTGCCTTGGGTCTCTCAGAAAAGACGGCCCGGCGAAAAGAACAAACCGAGAAAGAAGCAGAGAAAGACATGGCAAGTAGCTTGGCAGCCGCCATGTCTGCGCTATCTGGATCGAACTATGGAAGACCCGGTGCTGCGTATGTCCCTGCCCAACGACCACGACGCCATTATTGAGGAGAAAAAACCGATGGAACGGAATCTAGGTGATCATTTGCGAGAGATTTTCCTGAACGCTTCGAAAGCGGCGAGGACGGCTGCTGAAGAAAGAAAAAGAATTGAAGAGCAAAAGTTGGAAAAGCGAGCAATTGAGATGCTCGACAATCTACTACCAGAGATGGAACAGGCGGCTCGGTCGGGTTGCCGGTACTTCATTCTTCAGCGGCCGGTGTCATGTACGGCTATGCACAACCCCCCGGCACAAACCACCCTCAAAAACATCTGTATGCCGGACCAACTTACGGGGCTCTCTGCTGTTCTCTATCGCCGCTGTCTGGATCTGAACCTTAAGGTGGTGGAAATCAGGTATTTCCAAGAGCATGACAGTGATGAGCCGGGGGCGTACATCGGTGGCTACGAACTGGTTGCTGTTTGGTAATCAACCCGCCAATATGTTGCAGCCAAGGCCGCTCAGGCGGTTACAACTACCCCTGTAGTGGTGTTCGACATCAAAGCAAGGAACATACGCAGCTTTGTCTTTGCGTGCGCAACGGTACCAAGCATAAATGCCTGTGTCCCAGTGTTTCTGATGAGTGCGCAGCGTCCGATAA
>Ga0123335_1003512_pt1 | contig 21721 bp, 8 predicted proteins | sample BiotimSIPDNA_2_FD_89707 | JGI IMG/M metagenome (GOLD analysis project Ga0123335, IMG submission 89707) | Anaerobic biogas reactor microbial communites from Washington, USA - Biogas_R2 time_0 SIP DNA | ecosystem: Engineered > Bioreactor > Anaerobic > Unclassified | place: Washington, USA...
GTTTGCGCGCTGACCTTCGTGCCCTGGGTTGGCTACAAACTTCTGCAGGGGGTAAAAAGCGATGAAACCACCAGCGATGACGGCGTGCCGCCCTGGATCAGACGTTTCTACCGCTGGTTGATTTCGCCTTTTCTCAAGAAGCGCAACGCTATTCTGCTGCTGATCGCTATTTTCGTCATGCTCGGCGCTTCCGGACTGCTGATGCTGTTTCGGAAAGTGCCGCTCAAGATGCTGCCTTTCGACAATAAAGACGAGCTGCAGCTGATCGTCGATATGCCGGAAGGCTCCTCGTTAGAGCTCACCGACCGGGCCGTGCGCGAATTCGAAAAGTATCTCGCGCGGGTCAACGAAGTAAAAAGCGTGCAGTCTTATGTCGGCATACCGGCGCCGATCGACTTCAACGGTCTGGTGCGCCACTACAATCTCAGACGAAACCACAACAATGCCGATATCCGCATCAATCTCGCCGGCAAACACAAACGCAAGCAGCAGAGCCATGCCATCGCCCTGCGCCTGCGCAACGACCTGACTGCCATCGCCGAAAAATACAATGCCGTGGTAAGCATAGTCGAACTGCCGCCGGGCCCGCCGGTTTTCTCGACGCTCACCGTCGAAGTCTACGGTGACGAAGACCGCAGCTACGACGAAATTATCGCCGGCGCCAAATTCCTGCAGAAGCAGCTCAAAGAAGAAGACAGCGTGCATATCGCGCAGATAGACAACATGAACGAAAGCGAGCACGATCGCATCGTCTTTACTCCCGACGTGCAAAAAATCGCCATGCACGGCCTCTCGGCCATGTCGCTGCAGCAGGCGCTGACACAGGCGCTCAGAGGCAATGTCGCCGGGGTCGCTCACGTCGCCAACGAACGCGAGCCGGTGCTGATCAGAATCAGACTGCCGCTGGCCGAACGCAACAATCTCAACCGCCTCAGCGAAATAACTCTGCGCGACCGCTCGGGCAAACTCGTAGCACTCGGCGAACTCGGCGAATTCAAAATCGAAAAAGAAGAGCAGGTCATTCAGCACAAGAACCTGCGGCCGGTAGTATTCGTCACCGCCGAATGCGTCGGCCGCCCGCCGGCCGAGATCATTTTCGACATGCACCAGCGCCTGCGCGAAAACCCGCTGCCAGCCGGAATCACAGCAGAATGGGCCGGCGAAGGCGAATGGGAAATAACCGTGCGCGTCTTCCGCGACCTCGGCATCGCCTTCGGTATCGCGCTGATCGGCATTTACCTGCTGCTGGCGGTACAGATGAACAACTTCATCATGCCGTTGCTGGTAATGTCGGCGATTCCGCTCACCATCATCGGCATCGCGCCAGGCTTCTACCTGCTCAATCTGCTGGCGGCCGACGTTGTCGGCGGCTATCCTGACCCGATATTCTTCACTGCGACTGGTATGATCGGCATGATCGCGCTCGGCGGCATCGTCATCAGAAACAGTGTCGTTCTCATCGAATTCATTCAGGAAGCGGTAAAGCAGGGAATGACTCTGAAAGACGCAATACTCGAAAGCGGGGCGGTGCGCTTCCGGCCGATCATGCTGACTGCGGCAACCACTCTGCTGGGCGCCTGGCCGATCACCCTCGACCCGATCTTTTCGGGGCTGGCCTGGGCATTGATCTTTGGCCTGCTTGCCAGCACCGCGTTCACCATGCTTGTTGTTCCGACTATTTACTATTTCAGCCAGACTGGCAATGAGTCAGCTGCTGCGAATAACGACCAGGAGAAAAAATCATGAGCGAAACTCAGACCAAACCTGCTTCTAACGCCAGATTCGGCAAATATATCGGACCAGTCGCCGGAGTCGGAGCCCTGCTGTTTTTGATGCTTTTTCAGGGTGGCTTCTTTGCCACCGGCCAGATTCTGCCCGGCATCAATCTCGAAAAGCCGCAGAACATCGGCGAAACACTCAATATCGCCGAAACCAGCCGACCCGATTATTACCGGGCAATCGGCACGGTTCGCAGCCGTAACGAAATCGACATCATGCCGCGCATCGTCGCACGCATAACTGAAATCAAAGTGCGCAGCGGCGACCGGGTTAAAGCCGGCGACGTACTGGCGGTTCTCGACGCCCAGGATCTCAGCGCCGGCGTCGCGGCGAGCCAGGATCAGCTGCGGGCGGCCAATGCCGCTGTGGCCGCCGCCGACGAGCAGGTCAAAGCGGCCCGTGCCGTGCTCGATCTGGCCGCCAAAGACCTCGAACGAAACAAGTCACTGTTCGAAAAAAATGCAATCTCGCGCCGCGATTACGACCAGGCAATAACCGCCCACAAACAGGCCGAAGCCGGCCTGCAGCAGGCTAATCAGCAGCGCTCAGGCGCCGCCGCCAATGCTGCCGCAATGTCACAGGGCATCAGGCAGGCACAGGCCGGTCTCGGCTATGCCACGCTCAACAGCCCGATCGATGCAGTTGTCGGCGAAAGACTGGCTGATCCGGGCGATCTCGGCAATCCGGCCACGGTTATGCTCAGACTCTTCGACCCGACAACCCTGCTGCTCGAAGTTCCGGTACGCGAATCGCTGGTAAAAGAAGTCGCCATAGACTCGCAGGTCGAATACGAAGTGCCTGCTCTCGGCAGCAGCTATAAAGGTACGGTCAGAGAGATAGTTCCCTCGGTCGATCCACACAGCCGCACCTTTCTCGTCAAAGTCTGCATCGAGAATTCCGGCGGCCTGATTCCGGGAATGTTCGGTACAATCCAGATTCCGCTGAAGTCTGAGAAAAAAGTCATAATTATTCCGGAATCTGCTATAATCAGAACCGGTCAGCTCGAATCGGTAGTCGAAGTTATCAACGGCAGACTGCTGCGAAGACAGATCAGAAGTATAGACGCCGGCAACGGCATGCGCGAAGTGGTTTCCGGCCTCAAAGCCGGCCAGATCATTCAGGGAAGTCCCAGAAGCTGAACAGGCTTCTGTCTATATCATCACTAAATCTCCAGGAGGAAACGTAATGAGCAAACAGTTAAAAGGCACAAAGACCGCCGAAAATCTGATGAAGGCTTTTGCCGGTGAATGCCAGGCCCGCACCCGCTACACCTATTATGCTTCTGTAGCCAAAAAAGAAGGTTTTCTGCAGATCGCCGACATCTTTATCGAAACTGCCGAGAACGAAAAGGAGCATGCCAAGGTGTTCATGAAGCAGCTGCTCAAGTATGGCATGGACGGCGAAGTTGTCGTAATCAACAACGCCGGTTATCCGGTAGCCTATGCCGACACCCTCAAGAACCTGCAGTATGCCGCTGACGGCGAAAAAGAAGAGTGGTCAGACCTTTACCAGGGCTTTGCCAAAACTGCTGAAGAAGAAGGTTTTGCCGATATCGCCGCCGTCTTCAAAAATGTCGCCAAGGTCGAAGAAAAGCACGAAGCCCGCTATCGCAAGCTGCACAAGAACGTTCAGGAACACACCGTTTTCAAGAAAAACGGCAAGGTTTACTGGAAGTGCAACAACTGCGGACACGTTCTCGAAAGCCTCGAAGCTCCGCCAAAATGCCCGGTCTGCGATCATGGCCGTGAACATTTCGAAGTATGGGTTGAAAATTACTGATCTCTGCAGATGAAGTTTTAAAAAGACCGCCGGTCACCCGGCGGTCTTTTTTGCTGAATAAATGTCATTCTGCGCGGAGTCGCAGAATCCATGTCTTGACCGATTCTCTGGATCCCGCGACTGCGCGCAGGATGACCATGCTTCGCCAAGGCTACGCAGGGCAGGCGAATACGATTAAGAGAACAAGAACGAGAAAGAGGCGAGAGCAAAAGCGAAAACGATTACGAGAACGAGAACGATTACGATTACGATTACGAAGAGAGAAGAAGGATATGATAAAATAGACAAATGGGCGAGAGGCAGGAAAGAAATATTTTCAGCAGGTACCGGGCACTTACCTGGATCGGCGGGTTGGTCTGTTTCGTGCTGGTACCATTGTTTCTGCTCGATCTGCTGGTCGATAACATGCTGCGTCTGCGCAGCGAAAAAGAGCAGCAGCAGATATTCGCCGAGATGGACAGCCGGCTCGATTTTCTCAGCCAGAATGTCGATATTTCTTACTTTCTGCACAAGCTTCTGAAAAAGCATGTCGAACGGGCGACCGGTCATGAACAGCCATTACACAGCCTCGAGCTCAGCATCAAAGAGCTGAAATCTCGATATCCAGGTCTTTTCAAGTTCATCGTCTGGGATAACAACGGCAAGACTGTCGATGCCCTGACCGACGAAAAAAGCTACCGCTATATCGTCAGCAATCTCTACAGCTTTTTCGGTGAAATTGCCGAACATTGCCGCAGCGAGTATCCGGGTTTTCCTGAGCTTCTGCCAGTTGTCGAAAAGCGTATAAACATGTTCAGAGCCTATCTCGGACGCTTTCTCGTGCCATCGCATCTGCGTTACCCCTTTCAAATGGGCGCGCACGGGCGCATGATTCTCTCTGATGCTCCGCAGCGGTTTCCTCTGTTCTGGTTCGATGCGCGTTCCGATTTCACTGTCTTCTGCGCGGCCAATCCGCTTGAGCAGCACCGCCACATTGGCGTACAGAACGCCATCGATCAGTTGAACCAGGGCAACGACAATATCATTACCGCCTTCATCGACCTGCGCAACCTGCCAGAACCATCATCCGACAACAATTTTGCCAATGAGCTGCTGCTCGAACTCGGCAAGTTTGAAAACGCATCGCTCCCGCATCGCCAGCTCAAGGATCATCTGATCGCCTTCAAACTCCTCGACCCATATCTGCGCGGCTACTGCCAGATAGATCGAAGCCGGCTGCAACACGGTTATCCCGATCGGATCAAAGCAAAGCTTTTCGCCAGACTGGCCGGGGCAGCAGTGGTGATCCTGTTTGTATTCTACTGCTACAGCCTGCGCCTGAAGAGGCTGACCTTTTCGATCAGAACGCGCATCGCGTTGCTCTTTCTTTATGCCAACGGTCTGCCACTGCTGATTCTTGGCACCATCGGGCATGAATATCTTCAGCAACTTGAGGGCTCGCTGCTGCACTCAGCACATCGCGACCACGAGCGCCTGCTCGAAGAAGTAGATGCCGGCTATCGCAGATTTCAGAATGTTCTGACCGAACGCACCCGCACGCTGATGGCTTCTTATTCGGCTGAGGTAACCAACCGGTTGCCTGACAGCAATGATATTCCCTATTTCAAAACCCTGATTGAACGGCTGAGTGCAGAAGAAGCCTACGTCTACGGCAGCGATGGCGAAGTGCTGCTTGCCTTTCGCAGAGCTCGAAAAGCTCAGTCGCAGAGCATGATGAAGATTTTCTCGGCATACGCACTTCAGTATATGAATCGCAAACCTGAGATAGACAACAAACCAACCCGGGGCGTGGGTGCGGCCAAATACCTCGAGTTGTCGACTGAGTCTCTCTCGCGCGACGGCATGACCCTCTTCCGATCGATGATGCATGTAGCAGACCGCCTCGAAAAACTGTCATTCGGAACCGAAAACAGAATGTGTTTTTTCAGATTTTTCGGTGATAAAAGCAAGGGGTCATTTCATTCGATGCTGATGCTGTCATGGCTGCACAACCGAGTTCAGGAAGCCTATGCCCGACATCTGGCCGAAGAAATGACGAGCGCTGATCGAAAAAAGATCCAGCTCGTCTGCATGTCGCAACACAGCGGCAATCTGGTGGGAAATCATCAGATTGCAGATATCAGCCTCAGGCCGGTTTTGCAGAAAGGCTTCAACCTGCAGTCTGCCCGCGAAAATGCCTTATATTACAAGGGAAAACGCTATATAGTTACTGCTCTGGCCGGCCGCCAGCTCGACAACATGTCTCTGGGCATCGTCATCGAGGCCGATGAAATAGAACGGGCTGTCAGAAAAGCTCAGATACAGCTGTTGTGGTTCGGCCTGATCAGCCTTGCAATCGTGTCTGGAGTTGCCCTGGCATTGAGCCGGCAGTTTATCAGACCGGTCAGACAGCTGGCTGAAGCGGTAAAGCAGATCGGAGCACGCAATTTCGGATTTCGCAACAAGATTGAAAGTGCTGATGAATTCGGCGATCTCGGCAGAGTTTTCAATTCTACCATGGCCGGCATGCACGAACTTGAAATCGGCAAGATCGTTCAGGCAACTCTGCTGCCTGAGGCTTATTATAAAAGCGACCGCATCGAAGTTTTTGCCCGCAGTGTTTCGATGACCAAAATGGGAGGCGATTACTTTGATTATTGCCGGCCAGCTGCTGGACTTACCGGTGTTTTCATGGGCGATGTCGCCGGGCACGGTATTCCGGCAGCGCTTATCATGGCAATGGCCAAGGCCATAGTGACGATCGACAGAGAAAGCCTCAGCGATCCTTCGCGCCTGCTGACTTCACTGCATGATGTATTGTTCAAGCTCAAGAGCGACAACTTCAAGCGCATGATGACCTGTCAATATCTGGTGATCGACGATCGCACCGGAGCATGCCGCTTTGCCAACGCCGGCCATTGTTACCCGATAATTGTCTCTGAATCAGGCCGAACCTCGACTTTTGCCGAAATAGTGGGCTCGCCGGTCGGCATCTCGCGACGGGCGCGCTACAGCAACAGCGACCTTGCCATCGAACCCGGCGACACACTGATTCTCTACAGCGACGGCATGCTTGAAGCGAGAAATGCTCAAGGAAATGAATATGGTCCCGAACGTCTGCTCGAACTGGCTCGCCAGGCCTGGCACGACGACATTCAGCAGTATTATCAGAACCTGTATCAGGCGAATCTCACCTGGTCTGACAAGATCGAAGACGATATAACCATTGTCTTGATAAGGTTTTCTGCGGAGGCAACAGATTAAAGTGAACGCCAATCTTAAAAACCTCGCAGTCTGGATGGTGCAGACCTTTGTATTTATACTGATTCCGGTGTTGGTATTTTATGCCGGAATGAGTCACATCGACCAGCTCAGATATGAAGACAGCCTGCTTTCGGTTGAACAGAAGGTCGAAGAAACCCTGGCCAGCTTTGCCACCCACTCCAACAGCGAGGAATTCTTGGCGCGAACCTTTCGCCGCGCGTTTATCGAGATGCTCGCCGCCAATCCGGCAGAAGTGATCAAAGACTACCATCAGCGACTTGCCGGAAACTTTGATTACCTGCTGTGGGATGCCTCAAACCATCTGCTTGCCGGCTCAATCGACCCGAAGAGCATCGAGGGAGACTGGCGAACAGCCATTCAGACAATAAGCGCCGTATTTGCGCCAAGAGGCAAGCATTACGAACCCTCTGACTACGAAGTGATCAATCTCAGAAAAATTTTTGGCCCGCAGCTGGTAATCGAAGATCTCAGCGAAAACATCTCTGAAAGCAACAACCTGCTGATGGCGACCGACAGTTCGGGCAAAAAACCGCGCTGCTGGATCGCAAGCTTCAGAGGCATCACACTGGTCATTCTGGTCGAACAGGCGGCTATAAGCACTTCTGACAACGGCCTGCGCTATTACATGCAGCATCTGCATCAGACCGGGGCGCCATTCATTCTGGGATTTGCCCGAAAAGACCAGATCACGAGCACTGACGCAATACCGGATCGCGAAACGGCCAGCGCGGTTCTGCGTCAGCACAGCCTCAAAAACGGCTTAAAACTTGTCACGCCGCAGGCGCACTATTTCATGCGAATTGTCGACGATGACCTGACGCTTTTTGCAGCCGTCAGAAAAGACTCGCTGGCTGCCGGCAGCAATAACATTACGTTCACAATCATGCTTATTCTGCTGCTCGCACCTTACCTCTGGATAAGCTGGAAAAATGCCGGCAATGGTATGCGCTTCTCGATATCGCGCAAGCTGTTGCTGCTGTTTGCTTATTCGAGCGGCCTGCCGCTTTCCATGCTGTTTTTTGTCGGTTACGATTATCTGGCGCAAAAACAGTACGCGATGTTCGACGAAATACATGCGCAGGGCACAAAATTTCTCAAAAACTTTGACGAACGCTTCAAATCAGAAGAAGCCCGTCAGATCTTTCAGATAAGCCACGCTCTGGAGGAGTTGAAAGAGGCCTGCCGAAACCAGCCGATTGCGGTTGAGCCCTATAAAATCTTCGCCGACAAAGCGACCGCTGATCTTGCAGATCGCCACGACCTGCGCATGTTTATGGTGGCCAGCGCCGCCAGGTTCACCGGCACGACAAACGCGGCCTATATCAATAACAGACGCGTCGAAATCACCAGCGAAAAAATCAGCGAACGCACACGAAAGAAGAAGGACGAAGAAGCTGAGGCCTTTACCGCGCTGTTACGCTTTATTCTTTCTACTCTCAATGGCGACCAGATCGAAGCCAGAACCGCGACCGAAATCGAAATGATAGCCGAATCGATAATGCAGAAATCGCTGCTTGAAGTGCAGAATGAGTTTCTGCAGGCTAACGGCCAGATCACCATGATGGGACTCGGCACCAGTCGCAGTCGCGCGCTGGTCGAACTGATTTCGCTGCATACAGGCAGCAAGTATGATTTTCTGCTGATGGCGACATGGAACTCCGATGTTCTTGAGCAAAGTTATGCGCGACGGCAGTTTCTCAATGCCAGCCGTAACATAGACAATCTGCAGCTTGGCATGATCAACGAAAATTCATCGCTCGCTTTTCCGGCAGAATTCGCCGGCAATATGACTTTACGCGACTATGCCAGAAAATTTACGCACAGACCGGTGCCGCCGCGCCAGTTCATTACCATCAATCACCAGGATTATCTGATCATGGGATTTCGCGGCAAATATATGAGTTATTTCAATCTGTTCGGTCTCTACCCGGCTCAGTTGATCAAAGATAAAATCTACCACGAAAAGAAGCGACTGATCAGCTTCGGGTTCATGTCACTGCTGCTCGCCATGCTTCTCGGACAGCTGCTGTCATACAGCTTTCTCTATCCGCTCAAGATTCTGGCGGAAGGGGCCGAAGCGATTCAGCTGCGTAATTTTGACAAGCGTCTGCCCGAGCTTGGCCGCGATGAGTTTGGTGAAATGGCGAGGGTATTTAATACAACCATGGTCGACTTCGAAGAACTCAAGGTTGCCGGCGCGGTGCAGGAACACCTTTTGCCTGGCAAACTGCCAGAACCCGAAGGCTGCCGCATTTATGCGCGCAGTTTTTCGCGCGGCGATCTTGGCGGCGATTACTACGACTGTTTTCTCAGCAGCGATAACCGCCTCTGCCTTCTTACCGGTGACGTCAGCGGTCACGGTGCCGGGGCAGCTCTGATAATGGCGATGGCCAAAGCCGCAATAATGAAACTCGAAAATCTGCACAATGCCCCGGCTGAGCTGCTGGCGCGCATGCACCAGCTGATAGCCGCCACCGGACAGCATCAGCTCAAAACCATGTCATTCCAGTTCTTCAATATCGATGTCAACTCGCGCCAGGCTGCATACAGCAATGCCGGCAGCTGGCCGCCGTTATTGATAAGTCATGACCAAAAGGCAATCAGCGAGATTTCACTGCCCGGACCGCGACTCGGCGCGTTGAAAAAACCACAATTCACCTGCCGGGAGCTCACTTTCGGCAACGGTGAAACTTTGCTGCTTTATACCGACGGCCTGATTAAAGCGCTTGATATTCGCGGCCAGATGATCGGCCTCGAAAATTTCAAAAAAATGGCTGTAGAAAACTTCCACCCTGATCCTCAGACATTTTTTGACCGGATTATGGCGGCTCACCGCATGCAAACAGGCAATCGTGAGCTTCAGGATGATACTACTCTCATCATCGTCGTTTTCAATTAACACTGTTTTGCCAAAAGCAGCGCTTTGCGGTATCCTTAGGCGGATTTAATTCTTGCGACAGGAACCCGGCTTGCTATGACCGGTATCGATAGATGAGCTCAGACGCACAACTGCCGCTTCAGCACAGATGGCCAATCGCCTTCTGGAGTGGAGTTGTTCTGTTTTTCGTATTTTTTCCGCTTTTTCTGCTCGATGTCGGCCTCGAAAGCCTGCTGGAAACCCGGCAGAATCTTCAAAAACAGGAGCTTTATCGAGCTCTAGAACAGAATCTCGAAAAGCTTCTGCAATACCGCAACAGCCGCCACTATTACCACGCTCTGCTGAAGAGGGTTTTTGAACTGGCAGAATTACAACCGCAGCCGGCGGCCTATTTAAAAAATGCACTGAATCAGCTGAAACAGCGGAATCCCGGCACTTTCAGATTCATTGTCTGGAACGACAAAGGGGAAATCATCGATGAACTGACCGATGAAAAGGGCTACCGCTATATCGTCAGGTCTCTCTACGAAGCTTTTAAAGAAATTACCATCGACAGCACAGAAAATTACCCGGGCAAACCAGAACTCCTGCCAATTATTGAGAATCGTGGCAAGATGAACATATTGCGCAGTTACCTTGGCGCTTTTCTCGTGCCTGAATACATGAATCTGCCGATGTTGCGGGCCAGTCTGGGCGAATGCATCATAGCTTCGTCGGATCAGGATCGGGCGAATTTCTGGTTTCAGATTGGCAAAAAAGTCGGAATGTTTGCACAGATAAGCCGGCAGGCAGTGGGATCGGCCGATTATCTGGAAAAAGTGGTAACCGGCATAAACAAGGCTTCAGACCCCAGCTTCAAAATTGGAATCATCGAATTGACCAGCGCCAATGTCATGTTTACCGGCAGCGAATTGAGCCATTCTGAAGAGGTTCTCATCGAGCTCAAAAAGTTTCAACACTTTGCCGAACCCAGACTTGAAACCGAAAATTACCTGATTCTGGCACGAATGGTATCGCAATCGATCATGGGCTTCAGCCTGGTCGAGAAAGAAGGCCGGGTTATCGTCCCCCGCCTGGCCCGCGGCCAGATAATGACGGGTGCAGTTTTTCTGATTCTGCTCATTGCCGTCGGGCTTTATTCGTTTTTCAAAATTTCCGGCCTGATTTCAATCAGATACAAACTGGCAATACTTTTTATATACGCCAATGGACTGCCCCTGATTATTCTCGGGTTTCTCGGCTATGAATATCTGCAGCAGACCAGACGCCTTCTCATCGACCAGGCACACGAAAAAACCGCAGCGCTGCTCAGAGATTTCGATTCCCGCTACGAACTGATCAAAGCCGAATATGCAGAGCATATCAATGCCTTCGTAGATGAAATTAACCGACAGAGCACAGGGCAACCAGTACAACTCGACGAACAAAAAGATCTTGTTGAATGGGTAAATGGTACGAAGCCTTACGATTTTATTTTAATCAACGCCAACGGCAGGTTTCAGTCAGGCTATCCCGGCGCCAACCGCTCCGGCAATTTTTTCGCCAACATGGGCCGAAACCTGCTTGAACACATCAATACTTCCTCATATTCAGATCCTTCGATATTCAAAGATGTTCAGTTAAGCCGGCGCGATTCGGCCGCAGACTTTCTCGGCACCAGAAAGATTGTGTTTCACCAGTTTTTACGCCGCATTCGCAAGATCAACCCTGAACAGATGGGCGCTGAAGGTCGGCAATACTACTGGAATATTTTTGGCAATTCCGATCAGAGAAAGTTTTCCAATATTCTCGTGGTCTCCTGGCTACACTCAGTTTTGCAGGAATCTTACGTTAGAAAGGCGATAGAGGATCTCAACAACAATGCCGGCAACATCAAGTGCTTTGCGATTGTCGATAACAACGGGGTGACTTACCCTGAAGACAAACAGCCTGACCGCGAGATATTCAACCTTTTCAGGCAGGCATTCGGCCTTCAGATGATAAGAAGCGATAAGATACAGATGGCCGGCATAGAATACGCCGCTTTTGCCACAATAGGCAGACAGCTCAATCATATCGCCATCGTTGGGTTATACCCGCTCGCTACCATCAATCAGCAGATCGATACCCTGCGCATGCGACTGATAGTGTTTGCACTGCTCAGCCTCGCTCTTACCATTGGCATCGGAAAACTTCTATCTGCCCAGTTTATGCAGCCGGTTAAGCAGCTGGAAGAAGGTGTCCAGGCCATCGGCCGACAGGACTTCAGACATCGCCTGCAGATCGCCTCGCAAGACGAGTTCGGACACCTCGGTTCCGTTTTCAACAACGCCATCGAGAGCCTTGAAGACCTTGAAGTCGCCAAAGTTGTTCAGGAGAACCTGTTTCCGCTCGAAAACCTCATACAAAACAAGATAGAAGTATATGGCCGCAGCGTTAGCATGAGCCGGCTGGGCGGTGATTATTATGACTTTTTCACGGTCAATCAACAGCATGTCGGCATTTTGATGGGAGATGTCGCCGGACATGGCGTTCCTGCCGCGCTGCTGATGGCAATGGCCAAGGCTTCAGTTCTTATCGCCGGCGACAAGACATCGCTGCCCTCGCAGCTGCTGACGTCTCTGCACAAGGTCATCTTTCGCATAAAAAGCAGCAAAATCCGGCGCATGATGACCTGCCAGTATTTCTGCATCGATTCGCTGACAGGCGAATACCTCTTTTCCAACGCCGGTCACTGTTTTCCGGCAATTATCGGTAAGGAAGGGCAGGAAGTCAGCCTGCTTCAGGCCATTGGCTCGCCGCTGGGCGTGTCGAGAAGAGCAAAGTATGAAGACCTCGCGAATCAACTCAACGACGGTGATATAGTGCTTCTTTATACTGACGGCATCATCGAAGCACAGAACAGCGAAGGCAAAGAAATGGGTTTTGACAGGTTTACCGCTATCTTGAAAAACGAATACAGCAGCGACCTCGAAACCTATTACAACCGTATCTTCGCAGCATATCTGAAATGGTCACCCCAGGCCGATGATGACATCACCATGGTGCTGATAAGATTTGCCGGGAAAGAGGCAAAAGCATGAGCCGTCAGTCATGGTTCAATAAATTTTTCTACTGGTTACTGCTCATGCTTTGCTTCGTAGCACTGCCAGGATTTCTCATCGCTCTGGGTTTCTTTTATACAGCTTCACAGAATCGCCAGAACGAGCTGCAACAGCACAGCGAAAAGATCAGAGGCTTCTACCAGAATCTTCAGCAGTTCGCCAACAACGAGGCCTTTTTCTGCAATTACCTCAATCTGACATTCACAGCCGGCATGTTCAAAAATAATGCTGAAAAAAAGCTGACCAAGAGCGAAATACAGAAAGAACTGGAACAAAAACTCGCGCAGACAAAACAGAAATTCGGGTTTGAATATGTCTTGTACGAGCTCGACAAAGGAATCGCCAGTTGCTCTTTTGTCATGGAAAACAAGCATGACTGGCTGCTGGCAATGGATCTGCTCAGCAAGTTCTATATCAACAACAACGCCAGAGTAAGCGAAGAGGCTTTTCTGGCCAGTGGAAGAATACTGGGGCCGCAGTTGAATCTGCTGCATCTCGAAAAAAGCCGCGACCCGGAAGAGCCGCACCTGGTTTATCCCGACAGCTGTTTTAAAAAACCGATGCTCTGGACAGGAGTCATATCAGGCTTTCAGATTCTGTTTCTGATCAAACCTGAAAGTCTTGATTCAAGCGATGGTCTGTGGAACCAGGCCGAAGAATTCAGCCACAGTTCACAAGCGCTTTACCGATTTTCCATAGCCGAAAAGAACAGTTTTCGCCACGCGAAAGTCAACGAAGATCTTCGCATTCAGCTCGAAATCGCCTATAAACAACATGAAACCGGAAAGATGTCGCAGATCGAAACCGAAGACCTGATAGTATTTCCAAAATTCATCAACCACCGCACCACCCTGATTGGCTACCTTGAAAAAAGTCGTCTTGGCGGCGGCAACCTGACTCTGCCGGCAACGCTTGCGACTCTGGCTTTTATGATATTTGCACTTGTCTTTGGCAGATATTCACATGGCCTCATTGTGGGCGACAGCCCCGACAATCTCTCTCTGCGCTGGAAACTGCGTTTTCTGTTTTTCTTCGCCAACGGTCTGCCTTTGATCGTCCTGTTTTTCATCGGTAATGACTACCTCGATCAGAAACGTGACAACCTGCTGCGCGAAATGCATGGCAAGGGCATACAGTTCGTGCAGGACTTCGACGAAAAAATCGAAATTGAATACGCCAAAGCTCTGGCATCCAAAAAGACCGCGACAGATGGACTGCTCGACAAACTTGCCACCCAACCGCTGAACAACGAGTTAATCAAGGATTTTGCCGGAAAACTTTCTAAAAATGCTGACTGGAAAGTTGTGTTGATCGCCAGCCGCAGCAACGTGATCGGGACAGAAGACGGCATAATTGATGACAAACGAGGGATATATCCACCCGGCTACGACCGGAAAAATGATCAGGGCCTTAAACAAAGGGAATACACCAGCAAGGTAGGACAATTCTTTCTCGACAAGATAAATGGCTCGAAAATTTCTGACAAGACTGCTACAGAAATCGAAATGCTCCTCGAATCAGTAACTCAGAAGCCTATGGTGAATTTCATTTTTGATATGCTGCGAAATCGTGGCAACTTTATCGACTGGGGCTTCGGCCGCAATATACATCCATCTATTCTTGACACCTTCAGCCTCAAGAATTCAGGCACAGCTGACTACTTCTTTATCGCAACAATTCGTCGACTGACTTTTCAATTCGATTTTCTCAAAAATTATATTCCTCAGGCGAATCGCAACAAGCTTGGCCTGCGCATAATCGCCGTGCACAGCAACCGCTTTTCGGTTCCAAACGAAGCTTACCAGGACCATAACATCAGACAGTTCGCCGGCACTCTCACCACCTATCCAGGCGACGAAATCAAGTTTCTGACCTTTGACGGCGTTGAATATCTGGCCATGGGGTTTGAAGGCAAATTCATCAAAGAATACAAGCTGATCGGCCTGTATCCGCTTGAAAACATCGACAAAGTCATCGGCCATCAGAAAACGCAGCTGATAACATTCGCTCTGCTCAGCCTGCTGATGACTCTGGTTCTTTCGCAGGTTCTCAGCCAGAGTTTTCTGGTGCCGTTGCAGCTCTTGACAACCGGCGCCAAAGCTATTGAAAGCAAGAATTTCAAACATCGTCTGCCCGACCTTGGCCGTGACGAATTCGGTTCGATGGGCGGCATATTCAACCATGTCATGATCGACCTCGAAGAGCTCTCGGTTGCCGGCGCCATTCAGGAACAGCTGCTGCCACAGCAGCAGATCGAAACCGGATGTTTCAGTCTTTATGGCCGCAGCATTGCGATGGGCGAACTTGGCGGCGATTATTTTGACCACATACAGGTAGCCGATGACCGGTTCAGCGTTCTGCTTGGCGATGTTGCCGGACACGGCGTCGGTGCAGCTCTGATCATGGCCATGGCCAAAGCCGGGATCATTCAGTCTGACGAACTGCTCGATAAGCCTCTGGCTCTGATAGAACGTCTGCACAGCCTTATCTATGCGTCCAAGACCAAAAAGCAGAAGAAAGTCATGACCTTTCAGTATCTTTGCGTCAACTCGCAGACAGGCCGTGGCATATATGCAAACGCCGGCGCCTGCTCACCGATGATAATTCGCCGAGAACGCAATGAAGTCGAAGAACTTACCCTGGCCGGAGCCGCGCTTGGAGCGTTTAAGAAGGCTAATTATTCTGAAATCGAAATTGTGTTCGAGCCCGGAGATGCAATTGTGTTTTATACCGACGGTATCGTTGAAGCTCGCAACAGCAGCGGCGAAGAAATGGGCTACGACAATCTGAAAAAGCTTCTTGCCGCCAGCTGGAACGAAGACGCTGAAATTTTCTACAACAACATTTATCAGGGCTATATGGATCACCTCAAAGGCGAAGGGGCACAAGACGACCTCACCATGGTCATACTGGTCTTTACCGGAAAGCAACAGCAAAAGCCAGAGTCTGAGCATGAAACAGCTTGATCATAGTGGCGGAGTCAGCAAAATTCCGACCCGGCTGATTTATATTTTCTGCTTTCTGATCTTTCCGTTATACATAATTTATTCGGGACTCGATCACCTGCATCTGGTTAAAACCGGTGTTATCAGACAAAACAGTCTCAACACCATGCGCAGAAACCTTGAACAGATCGAACAATACAGCAGTCGTTCGCAGTATCTCCATCTGCTCCTCAAAAAGATTTTTGACGACACCCAGGCAGCGGCAAATCCTCAAGAACATCTGCGCCATAATATCGAGAATCTCAAACAACGCTATCCCGGAGATTTTGAATTCATTGTCTGGAATGCCGACGGCCAGGTTATTCAGGCGCTGACCGACCGCAAAGGGTTCAACTACATACTGACCAGGCTTTATGCAGTGCTGGCAGAAGTGGCTGTCAGCATGACCAACGACCGACAGACCAATATCAAAGAACTGTCTTTGGTACAGGATAATCTGGCACTTATCAGAAGGTATCTGGGCAAAATTTTTCTGCCCGAACATCTCAACCTACCTTATCTTGCCGGAAAAAAGGCCGGGCCAGTGTTGACCGACTTCGGCAGCAGCTTCAATTCTGTCTGGTATCAGATCGGCGAAAAAATCAGTTTTTTATGCTTTATCAGCGACAGAATGCTGAAACAACATAACGGACTGATGCGCATAATCGAAGTCTTGAACCGACAGAGTCCTGATTTTATCAATGGCTACACACTGAGTCCAGATATTGCCAGTCCGGTTACGCCACTGCCAAACCAGTATCTGCCAGACCTGTCGCGCGCTCTGGCCGAGTTCGAGAATCTTTCTGACCAGGTTTTCGAAAACGACCGCCTGCTGATCGTAATCGATGTAGCCCAACCCGGAGTCAGAAGTTTTTCGATGGTCGAAAAAAAGCCATCGGTATGGTCGCGGCAAATTCTTGTAGAGCAGCGTTTTACGGTGATTGCCACATTGCTGGTTATCTTTCATATTCTTCTCTATTTCCATCTCACTTATCGCGTTTCTTTCATTTCGATCAGATGGAAACTCACCGGATTATTCATACTGGCCAACCTGGCGCCGCTATCGATACTGGCATTCATCGCGCAGGATTATCTCAGCAACATGAGGGTCTCGCTGCGCAATGAACTTCAGGCCGATCTCCTGCGACAGATACGCGGTTTTGACATGCGCTATTCTCAGATAAAAACCGATATTGCCGGCAAACTCAATGATTATTTCGCAAAAATAAATCAGCTGCCGGAATCAGAAAAATTCTCAGCCAGTAAAATCGAAGAAATCAAAGATTTTATCAGGCCATTCAAGGCTGTAGAAGTCTATCTCATCGACACCCGTGGCGATCTGACTTTCAAGGAACACAGAGTAACGAAAGACGGCAGAAAGAGTGCGAGTTTTATCGCGCAACTGGGCGAAGCGATTCTAAAATTCAACAATGGCATACTGATCAGCCGCAGCAAATCCGATATTTTCAGCGCGCTGCTTTCGCCTGACAACGCCGAATTCATCAGAGATTCATATCGCCTCGCCGGTCGCATCACCACGGTAAATCTTGGTAATCTCAGCAAAATCAGTTACTGGTACATTTTTGGCGACCGCAGAAACTACCGTAACACGCACATTCTCATGATCATCTGGGACAACGACCGTTTTCAGGAGCACTATATCGAACAGTATTTTGCCAGTGCCCAAAAGAACCCGCTAAATGCTCAGTTTATCGCACAAAGAACCGATGCTGGAAGAAGCTGGCCAGAGAGGAACACCATTCCACCGGCAATAAACAAAGAATTCGTCAGGGCTTCAGGCTTTCGCGACAGTCATTCGGGAAGTTTCAACCATGCAGGAGAGACAAAAATTTTTGCATGCGCCCGGGGCCGCAATCTTGACCACATGATGCTGGCTTTTGTCTGCCCACAAGCCACGATCGAAAAACGCGTCGATCGAATACGCCTCGGAATGGTGGCAGGAGCCCTGATCAGTCTGCTTCTGACAATTGTTATCGGGCAGGCACTGTCTACGCAGTTTCTTAAACCAATACATCTGCTGGGTGAAGGAACCATGGCTATCGGAGCCCGCCGCTTCAGCCATCGCATTCCGGCTGGCGACGAAGACGAATTCGGGCACCTCGGCAGTGTTTTTAACCGGGTTATCGAAGGCCTCGGCGAGCTGGAAGTAGCGCGTATCGTTCAGGAAAATCTCCTGCCCGGCAATCATTTTAAAGCCGGGCCATTCACGCTTTACGGAAAAAGTGTAGTCATGACGACTCTCGGAGGCGACTACTATGACTGCTTCGCAATCGATGCCAAGAACTGGGGCGTGGTCATTGGTGACGTTGCCGGTCATGGCGTATCAGCCGGGCTGATGATGGCCATGGCCAAAGCCGGAGTTCTTATGGCTTCTGATGAAGAAAAGAGAGACCCGGCGGCCATGGTAAAGCGCCTGCATCAGATCTTTTTTGCTATCAAGAACGAAAAACTCAAGCGAATGATGACCCTGCAATATTTTGTATTCAATCTGAATACTGGTGTTTTCAGATTTGCCAATGCCGGGCACTGTTTTCCGGTGGTTGTCAAGCCGAAGACAGCTACAGCTGAATACATAGAGCACGTTGCCACCCCTCTGGGAATCGGAAGAAAGCCCAAGCATCTCAACTACGAATTTGTCATCGACAAAGGCGAATCACTGGTGCTTTATACCGACGGCATCGCCGAAGCCAGCAATGCCGAAGGCGAGGGCTTTGGCTACGAAAGATTGCGGGATCTTCTCGTTACCGCATACGACGCTGATCCAGAAGTTTACTACCGTCATATCTATGAAGCCTACACTCAGTGGATAGTTTCAGCTGACGATGACCTGACACTGATAGTGATCAACCGACAACATGAACATGAAACCTGAAAACAACAGCCTGACTTCGCGCACCGGCCGGCTTCTGCGCTGGCTGCTGGCCGCTCTTTGTCTGACCGGTGTCCCGGCGGCACTGGTATTTTTTGCGGTTCACCGCTTTTACACGGTCAGTGAAGATGAATTGAAACTTGCCGTTAAAGCACAATTGCAACGCGCCGCCAACGAAGCCGCCGAAACCGTGGATCAGGAAGTTTTCTGGAGTCGCCTTTTTTTCGAACAATTCAGCACTTTTGAACGCGAAAAGACTCCGGCAGACAGCATACTGGCATGGCTGAAAAGCGTTCAGAGCCAGTTTCCCGGCTCATTTGAATTCATTGCCTGGTCGCGCGACGGCAGGGAACTGGCTAAAACTTTCACCGACCGCTACAGCACGGATGACTGGCGGCACGTCTTCTGGTATTTCAGCGCTCTGCCCGGCTTTCAGGTTGGCTACGAACGACACGAACACGATGTTGCCAGGGTGCGCGACATTCTCGGGCCACAGCTGATTCATGCGATGATGGCCGGTCAGAATGACCCAGAGCGCTATTCACTGGCCTGGCTCGACAGCTCTTTCGAACGACCGCCGATAACCAGGTATTTCATTTCGACAATAGCTGTAGTCATACGCTACGACCTTGAAAAGCTCAGGCAGATGACAGGCCTGACACATACTCTACAGAAATTTGCTGACAGCAGCCGGTTGCATCTTGGAATTGTCAGTGTCGAACAGCAACGACCGCAAATTCTCTGGAAAAGCGGCGAGATCAAAGGAGAGCTGCTGGATTTCCAGACTTTTGCGAAATGCGAAAACGAATCGCGCAACTTTCTTGAACTGCCACAGCATTACCTCGGCTATATCTTTCTCGCCCCCGGCAAACGAATTTTTGCGCTGGCGGCAAAGAAATACGACAGCCCGGCTATTTTCTGGCGCTCACTGCTGGCGGCAGCATGCTATCTGACATTGATGCTGCCGTTTCTGGTCTACACCTGGAACACCATGGTTGCCGGGCGGCCGGGCCGGGCCAGAATAAAAACCAGGCTTGCTTTTCTGTTTTTCTTCGCCTGCGGCATTCCGCTGCTGGCAATGATCGTGGTCTCGCACGAACACAACCTGCAGATGCGTCGCACCATGATTGCCGAAGCCCATCAGAGCGCAACCGACATGATCCTCAGCTTCGACCGGCGTTTTCTCTCATTTCTTGACAACGATGCAGTATCGCTCGACCGCCTGCTCGACCAATGGGCCGACGGAATCAAGAAAAGCGGCGGGGTTAATGATAAAATCGCAATACAGATAAATCAGTTGCTCGCATCCTTTACTGTCAGCAATTACTATGTTGTCGCCAGCGACAGCAAACAGGTGATCGACCGGGGCGAGGTTTTCGTGCTCAAGGGCAACCTCGATTCAGCCAGCATCGATCGCGAAAAAAGCAAGGTAAAACGTGAAATCACTACAGTTGTCGAGAGCGACATCATAACCGCCAATCTGGTTGGCAAAAAGGTCATGAGCGATCTGAACCGCGTCGAAATCTCAGGCCCGATCCTCAGTAAACTAGAAATCATCGCCGAATCACTGCTGCAGCAGACCATGCTGGAAATGACCAACACCGTCATCGGCAACCTTGGCTCGATCAACCACTGGGGCTTTGGCCGCCTCAACGATCTGTCGCTGATGAAACTGCTCTCGGTCAATAGACCGGGCATCGTCGATTACGCTGTAATGATATTCTGGCGCCCGATATTCTCACAAACGCGATTTATCAACAAGGCAGTCCCTCTTGTCAACCGCAACCCACATGGCTACAGGCTGATTGTTCGCAACCGCTTCAGCGACTCTTATCTGCCGGAAATTGACAATCAGGCTGCAGATCTGCGCAAGTTCGCCAGCCGTCTCGGTGCCCGCCCGACAGAAGAAATCGAACAGATCAGCTTCGCCGGAGAAGATTATATTGCAGTGGGCTTCAATGGCAGTAATGTCAGACTCTTTCAGGTTATGGCGCTCTACCCGCTGCGTAATATTGACCGGGTCATCGACCAGCAGCAGACCCAGCTGCTTCTCTTTGTTCTGTTCTGTATCATTCTGGCGGCAAGTCTCGCGCAGATCCTCGCCAAAAGTTTCATTGAGCCTCTGCACGCATTACGCAGCGGCGCACTCGCCATCGAAAACCGCGAATTCAGCCATCGTATTCGCGGCGTCGGCAAAGACGAATTTGGCGAAATCGCCGGTATATTCAATGAAATAATGGTCGGCTTCAGCGAACTCGAAGTTGCCAGAATCGTTCAGGACAGCCTTTTTCCGCCACCAGGCTTTGCGCACGGCAATTTTGTCACCTTTGGAAAAAGCATCAGCATGAGCGAGCTGGGTGGCGATTACTTCGACTTTTTTGCCATCGATGAGCAAAATTTTGCCGTTCTGGCCGGCGACGTAGCCGGACACGGAGTTGGAGCGGCTCTGATCATGGCCATGGCCAAAGCCGGAATTCTCAGTTCGACACACCTGCTGGACAGACCGGCAGAACTGATGATGGCGCTGCATCGCATGATTATGGCCTCAAAGGGCAGCAACCAGAAAAGAGTCATGACTTTCCAGTATCTCTATCTCGACTCACAAAATGGTCGCGGCCTGTATTCAAATGCCGGCGGCTGCTCACCGATCATGATCAGAGCCACAGACAGATCAGTCAACGAAGTTACCCTGACCGGACCGGCACTGGGAGCATTTACCCGGGCAAAATACAATGAGTGCCCTGTTGAATTCGGCGACGGCGATGCAATCGTCTTTTACACCGACGGCATCATTGAAGCACGTTCTCCTGCCGGCGGCGAAATCGGTTACGATGGCTTCAAAAAAATACTTCAGGCCAGCTACGACACAGACCCGCAGACTTTCTATCAGAACATTTACAGCGCCTATATCAGCCACATCGGCGGCACCGATGCCCAGGACGATCTGACCCTGATCGTCACCATCCGCCATTCCGCCGAGAGCCCGGTATAAGTGCATTCTCAGCTTGCTTGTTAAAAAAGCTGACAAGGGCGCAGGCGGGTTTCTCAGGCGCGGAAACTTCGA
>Ga0123335_1003513_pt1 | contig 21720 bp, 21 predicted proteins | sample BiotimSIPDNA_2_FD_89707 | JGI IMG/M metagenome (GOLD analysis project Ga0123335, IMG submission 89707) | Anaerobic biogas reactor microbial communites from Washington, USA - Biogas_R2 time_0 SIP DNA | ecosystem: Engineered > Bioreactor > Anaerobic > Unclassified | place: Washington, USA...
AGCGGGGAAACGCCGATCTGTTCGCACAGGTCGTAGATACCGTAGATAGTCCCGCGCTTGTCGCTGCCGGCGATGACCAGTGCATTCGGGACACCTGGCAGAGGGCTGGAGACAGTCTGGAGAAAAAATGATTCCCACTTGCCCTCAATGTCGCGTACCTCAATGACGTTGTTTTTGACGAGCTCGCGGATAATCGAACTCTTTCCAACGGTCCCGATGATGATCGCGGGACCCTTGAGTTCGGTGCTTTCCGTGAACAGTGCCGGCCGGCAGCCGGTCACGCGTTCGATATCCGTCTGCAGGTCTCTGGCGGCGCGAATGCCGCCCGGCCAGTCGCCGGCATCCACGTAGATGGATGCCGCCTGCTTGTTCTGTACAACGGGAAAGCTGTCCTTGCCGGCCACGGTCTGTACGTACTGCTGCTGACCTATCGCGAAAGCTCCGCCGGCAAAGGCTAAGAGGCTCAGCGTAAATACAACGCTGCACACACGCATCGGGACACGAGTTTCCATATCGTTCATCACCAGTGAACCAGAATAGTTTGTGGGATCTGTCCGGCGAGATCCCGTTTCGTAGAGTTCGGCCTTACAGAATACACAAAGTCTTATGAATCACGAAATTTTACTCGGGCGCACTTTGTCTATCGAGTGGAGGACGAGTTGAAGCTGGCAAGCGCTTCCTTCTCGTCATCGAAAACTTCGAAGATGGTCAGGAGTTTCGTTATGGTCAGGAGTTCTCGTATCCCTTTTGTCAGGTGCAGGAGCTTCAGCCTGCCTCCCGCCTCCATGACTGAAGTGTAGGTTCGCATGAGTTCGCCGATGCCGGCGCTGTCTATGTAGGTAACTTCCGCAAGGTTGAGGACGACCTTCTTGGTGCCGCTGTCCAGGGCATCGCGAATGGCATTGCGTATGGCCATGGTGCCCTCTCCAAGCTTTATCTTGCCATTGCAGTCCAGAATTCGAACGTCCCCGATGATGCGCATCTGGATGATCATAGCCGTCCTACCCTCGTTACAAGCACTTTCGTGTTTTAAGGAAAATACGATACTGAGAGCAGGATAGCAAGCCGTGGAAGCCGGTATGGTCGGTCGTCCCTATGGGACTTGATTTTTCTTTTGCGGTTCCCGGGTTCCCGGCACTGACGTGCCGGGCTATCCTCAACGCGTCCCTGGCGGGACGCGTGGGTCGTGGTTTCGGTCACGGGTCGCAAGGGACGAGACGATCCTGGCCCGGCACGGAAGCGGAAGTGCCGGGGAAGTTACAGCAGGCCGATTTCGGTGGCCTTCACCGAAATCACCCGATCAGCGTTCTGCACAATTCCGTCCACCAGGAGCCAGCGGTTATTTATCAGTTCAGAACGATGCCGGTCGAAAAGAGAAGGGGTAATGATGATATTGGAAATGCCAGTTTCATCTTCGAGGCTGATAAACACAAATCCTTTTGCGGTGCCTGGCCTTTGCCTTGCGATGACGTGCCCCGCTACCCGGACATTTTCCCCATTTCGGAAACTCTTCAGGTCGACGGCACGCACTGTACCGTTCCGGGCCAATTCCGCTCTCCGAAGCGCCATCGGATGGCGGGCGATGGTCAGGTCGGTGTAGTGAAAGTCTGCATTGATCCTCTCTTCTTCCGTCATGGATTTCAAAGGCGAGACAGCCATGGAGTCATCCAGATTCTGCAGGAGTTCCCCTGCAGGGCGTTTGAGACGTTCCACCTGCCAGAGTGCATCCCGTCGTGTGAATCCCGGGGAATTTCCTTCTATGAAATTCAATGCGCCGGCTGCAGCCAGAGAAGCGATTTCAGACTTGCTCAGCACAGGGACCCTTCTCGAGAATTCCTCAATTGACCTGAATGGACCGGATTGTCTCGCCTCGACAATGGCTCTTGCCGCTTTTTCGCGCAGTCCCTTGATATACCTTAATCCCAGCCTGACGGATTTCTTGTCTTCGACGGATTCGACCGTACAATCCCAGTCAGAAACGGACACATCGATCGGGCGGAATCTGAGCCCGTGCCTCTGGGCATCTTTGACGATGGTTGCAGGGTGGTAGAAGCCCATCGGCTGGTTGTTGAGGAGTGCGGCATGAAAGGCCGCGGGATAATGGCACCGCAGATAGGCGCTGGCGTAGGCCAGGAGTGCGAAACTCGCGGCGTGGGATTCCGGAAAGCCGTAAAGTGCGAATGAGGTAATCGCCTGCACGATTCTGTCCTGCTGTTTTCCCACGATTCCTCGTTTCGTCATCCCTTTTCTCAGTTTCTTCTCCACATGCTGCATACGCTGTTCCGAACGCTTAAAGCCGAATGCGCGTCGCAGTTCTTCCGCTTCTCCTCCCGAAAACCCCGCGCAGATCATGGCCATTCTCAACAGCTGTTCCTGGAAGAGCGGAACCCCGAGCGTCCTTTTCAGGACGGGCTCCAGATCAGGGTGAAGATATTCAACGGGCTCTTTCCCCTGGCGTCTTTTCAGATACGGATGAACCATTTTTCCTACGATCGGTCCGGGACGGATAATCGCCACCTGAACGACAATATCGTAAAAAGTTCCGGGCTGAATGCGCGGAAGAGTCGCCATCTGGGCACGGCTCTCAACCTGAAACACCCCGATGGTATCGGCCTGCCTCAGTCCTTTGTAAACTGCGGGATCATCCTGCGGCAGATGGGCCAGGTCCACTTCTTCGCCGTATTCGCTGCGTATTATGGAAAGGGTGTCTTCAAGAACCGCCATCATGCCGAGGCCGAGAAGATCCACTTTCAGGATTCCCATTTCAGCGCAATCGTCCTTATCCCACTGCAGAACGACTCTGCCGGGCATCGAGGCAGGCTGGAGGGGAACGACCGAATCGAGCTGTCCAAAGCATATGACCATACCCCCGGAATGCTGGCCGAGGTGGCGCGGCAGATCCTGGGCGGCCTGATATAGCTGAAAGAATTCCTTTATCCTCGGATCCTTCAGATCAAGGCCGGCGTCGGCGAAGTGCCGGGCGGCATTTTCCTTGGGATCCTTCCATTCCCAGACATTTATCAGGCTTGAAAGCCTCGACAGGGTGGAGAGATCAAATCCAAGCGCCTTTCCGATCTCACGGGCGGCGGAACGGCCGCGGTAGGTAATGACATTTGCCGTCATGGCGGCGCCCGATTTCCCGTACTTGCTGTAGAGCCACTGAATCACCCGCTCGCGCTGCTCTCCGCTGGGAAGATCGAGGTCAATGTCGGGCCACTCTCCTCTTTCCTCGGAAAGAAACCTTTCAAACAGCAGATCCATTCCGACCGGATCTACTGCAGTAATTCCGAGTGAGTAACAGACGGCGCTGTTGGCGGCCGAGCCTCTCCCCTGAACCAGAATCCCGTGTTCCCGGCAGAAATTCACAATATCCCAGACAATCAGGAAGTATCCGGCCATCCCAAGTTTTTCAATGAGGTCGAGTTCGCGCTTTATCTGCCTGCGCGCCTTTTCATGAAACGGGCGGTATCGATGTCGCGCACCTTCCTCCGTCACCTTCCGCAGATAAGAACTCATGTTCTCGCCCGCAGGAACGGGATATTCCGGGAAACGGTATCCGGGATCGTCGAGGGTGAATTCCAGTCTTGAGGAGAGTTCCCGGGTAGCGGCAATTGCGCCGGGGTAGTCCCGGAAGAGTTGTTCCATGAGTCGATGCGGCTTAAGATGTCGCTCCGAATTTCTGCACAGGAGCCGTCCGGCTTGCTGAAGATTCGTCCTGTTGCGTACGCATGTGAGAATATCGAGAAGCTTGCGCTCCGATGCCAGTGCGTAACATGCGCCATTGCTCGCCAGAAGCGGAAGCTTCAGCTTTTCGGCAATTCCTGCGATTGCCTGAGTGTGATATTCCTCATCTCTGTCGAAGTGTCGCTGCAGTTCGCAGTAGATCCTGTCCGGGCCGAAAATGTCTGCCAGCATGTTCACCGTCTTGAGTGCTTCCTCAAAGCCGTTCCTCAAAGCATGCGCAACCGGACCGTTCTGATCGCCCGTCAGGCAGATCAAGCCGTTGGAGAACCGCCGGAGATCTTCTTCTGTAGCGCCCCGCTGCGGGTCCGGTCGCATCCTGATTGTTGTGATCAGCCGGCAAAGATTTCTGTACCCGGTCTTGTTTTCGACAAGCACGGGGAGCCGGGCGCCCCCCTGCAGCGTTATTTCAGCGCCGATGTGGGCCCGTATCCCCGCTTCCCGGGCGGCAATGTGAAATCTCGGGGCACCATAGACTCCATCTCTGTCCAATATGGCAAGGCCGGGAATGTCAAGTTCCGCAGCCACCGACGTCAGTTCCTCAGGCGTTGAAGCGCCTTCGAGAAAACTGAATGCGGAGCGGGCATGTAGTTCGAAGAACAGGTCAGTCATAAATTGCGTCAAGATACCAGCGGTTGCTCTGCAGATCATGGTATACACGGCATATCGTTCCATCAGACAGCTGCAGATCCCATTCCTCCCGCTCCCATTTTCCTTTCGACCACCACTCTCCCGAAGTCAGCCACGGGCCTGCTGAAACGAGAACTTTCCCCGAAACCCCCTTCCGGATTCCCGAATCGGTCGTCTGCACCCTTATGGGACGGTTCTCCCCCATCCAGACCATCACTGCCAGGGGAGGGCGGAGCTTCCTTGTCGCCGGCTGCTTTCTTGCCGAAGGGGATTGATCCATGTGCCGGTTTTTCCGAAAAACTGAGCCGGTATCGAAGCGTTTGATCCGGACAGGATCAGGACGATGCGAATTCTCTACTTCGGGCGATCCGATTTTTCCCTGTCCTACTATTTTCCCGATCCTTGCCAGCACAAGTTCCGTCTTTTCAGGTTCAGGAGTATCGGGAGTGAAAAGGCCTGATTGAATCATCCTGGTTTTTCCCGGATTCAGTTCCAGCCGCACCCAGGTAACCGGAGACGAAGGCGAAAACCCCTCGATCTCAAGCTCGAGTATTTTTTTCAGCGTCCGGTATTCTTTAATCGGGGAAGGGAACTGTATCTTCCTGGCATATGTGGACCCGTCCGCAAGCCTTGTTTCCAGTTCAAAGCCTGCAGCCGCGAGGTGATGTGCCTTTAGATATGCAGTCAGTTTCTCAAGATAGCCGGCGAGAACCAAAAGGAGGGTTTCTCTGGAAGAGACTGGATGCTCCAGCCTTTCCGAGAGAGAAAACACTGCTCCGGTACTTTTGACTATAATCGAGCGCCGGGTCTTTCCTTTTGCGAGTTGCTGAATCCGTACCCCTTCCGGTCCGAGCCGTTCGGAAATCCCGGTAGTCGGAAGCGCCGCAAGCGGGCCGAATGTAGAAATGCCCCAGGAATTCAGCGTCCCGACTATTTCACCCAGCCTTTCGACGGTGATGTCCGCCAGCAGATGAGAAATGTTCTCTACCGGCAAATCCCCCAGATATTCCGCCTCTTTTCCCGGTTCGATGAAAACCGACTCCGGAAGCCCATGCGCGGCATGAAATGCGGCATCCGGATTCGCCGCCACCGCCGCTCTCACAGCCATTCTTTCACGTTCCGCCAGTCGTGTGATCCGCCCGGGGAAATCAGTAAAAGGACCATTGAGCAATTCAGTACCTTCAAGATCCAGGACAACCGAATCCCCGCCGGTTTCTTCGACTAGGGGCGAGAACCGGGCCGCAAAGGCGACCAGGGCTTGGTAATCTGAATTATCTTTATCTATAGCGTATATACAGCAAAACATTGAAGTGCTACTTGTGTTTGGAATTCAGGATGTTTTCAGGGTTATTCCCCGGTTCCCGGCTTTGATCATCGCGGCGGATCTGAAGGCTTTCCGGATGAGCGTCCTGGCACAGACAGTTTCGAGCAGACGGTATTCCGGCGAGCCGCTCCATTCGACTTTTTCCCTGACGCACTCCACTGCAGCCGAACTGCCCGCCCCGGAGCAGGGGACTGGGGTAATCAGCAGGAAAACCGCCCCGGATTTTTCTGTGGCAAAGCGGAAACGGAACCAGTAGGAGCGCGGGATGCGCGCTACTATCTCCGGGCGGATATCACAGATATCAAGGACAACATGACTGAATCCTCCGGCATGCAGGATGTAGTCGGCGGCTTTGAGCGCGGAATCGAGCTTTCCTGTGCAGCAAATCCATAGAATGTGGTTCAGATCAACTCCGGCGTTCCGGGCGGAAACAGGATCGAATGAGTCGGTGGCGTCGATGACTGCACAGAATTCCCGTCGTGCTGTTGCCTGGGCCAGTTCAGAGAGGATCAATCCGGTTTTTCCGGAAGAACGTTCTCCGGAAATCTCAATGAAGGCTCTCCTCTTTTCCGTCATTTCTGTCATGAAGCTCCCCCCGAAAGCCGATCTTCACCCTTTATACACCATTAACGAATTAGTTTACAAGCGACGCTGAGTTGCTCTATTGCATGCGCACATTAAGGGTTTCACCATTGATTGGAGGGCTGGGCGGGATGAAGTCATTGCAGCATAATTTACAGACTCTGCGGGAGGCGGCCGGAACTTGCAGAAATTGTGGGCTCTGGGAGAGAGGCACTCAGACGGTATTAGGCGAAGGGAGCGTCAGGTTCGGCGAACAACCGGGGAATGATGAAGATCTTGCAGGGAAACCGTTCGTCGGGCCGGCCGGAAGACTCCTGGACGAAGCCCTGGTCGAAGCGGAGCCGTATGTCTTGGCGCGACGGCGGCCCAGGCGCTGCCGGGGAACGATTTCCGTGTAAGCCGGCAGCGGGGGGCAATTGCCCCCTACATAACCGCAACCGTGCACCCGTCATCTGTATTGCGTGCTCCTGACAGGCGCCTGGAGAAGAATCTCTTCGTTGAGGACCTCAGGAAAGTCGCGCAGGCCGTGAAAAGCCTTCAGCCGTTCAGCGCATGACCCCTCGCGTCGCCTTCACGATTTTCTCCGCGTCGGGTATCGCGAACTTTTCCAGCGGAGGACTGAAGGGAATCGGGATATCGAGTCCGCAAACCCTGGCGGGCGCCGCTTTCAATTTCCTGAATGCGCCCTTGTCTGAAGTCACCATCGCAATGATTTCGGCTGCGGCACCGCACGTCTGGCAGGCTTCATCAACCACGACAAGGCGTCCGGTCTTTTTAACCGATTTGATAACAGCCTCCCTGTCGAACGGAACGAGAGTTCTCGGGTCGATTACTTCCGCAGAGATACCCCTGGCTGCGAGTTCTTCGGCTGCATCCAGGGCGCTGTACACCATCTTTGCCAGTGCGACTATGGTTACGTCGGATCCCTTCCTTCGAATGCAAGCCTTGCCGAAAGGGATGAGATATTCCTGTTCCGGTACTTCTCCTTTCATTCCGCCCAGCAGGAAATGTTCAAACGAAATGACGGGGTTGTTGTCTCTCAGGGCGGTCTTCAGCAGGCCCTTCACGTCATAGGGAGTGGTGGGAAGGATTATCTTCAGCCCGGGAACATTCATGAACATCGAGTAAGGGCTTATCGAATGCTCTGCCGCACCTGAGAATCCGGCTCCGACGGTCATACGGTAAAGGACCGGAAATTTGGCCTGTCCGCCGAACATGTAGGTGATCTTGGCTGCATGGTTCATCATCTGGTCCATTGCAACGAAGCCGAATGTCGCCATCCGCAGGTTGGAAACGGTTCTGAATCCTGCTCCTGCCAGTCCTATCGACGCTCCCACAAAGCTGTTTTCGGCAATCGGAGTGACCCTGATTCTGTCGGGGCCGAATTCCTGCTGCAGATCCGCCGCAAGGTCGGTCGACATGTGAACTGTTCGGGGATTGCGGCGGAATTCCTCCTGGATGGCTTCGGTCGCCGCCTGTTCGTAGGTAATTTCTCGCATGTACTCTCCCTCGTTCGATTACGCTGAATAAACGTCCTGCAGAGCATCCTCGGGAAGCGGGTAGGGACTGGAGAGCGCAAAATCATGCGCGTCCTCTACCATCTCCATTATCCGGGCATTGATTCTCTTTGCTTTCCCCTCAGTCAGGATCTTTTCTCTTATCAACCTGCTTTCGAACACCGATATCGGACATTTCCGTTTCCAGGCCTCGAGTTCTTCCTTCGGACGGAGATCTTCGAGTCCTTCCGACAGGAAATGCTTGTGCCAGCGGTACGTCTTGCATTCCAGGAAGTATGGTCCGTCGCCCTTCCGAAGTTGAGCGACAGCCTCGGCAGCGGCCTGGTACACCGTCTCGACGTCATTTCCGTCAATCGATCTGGTGGCGATGTGATATGCCTCCGGCATGCGCGTGATTTCTCCGGCACCGAGAGAGTATTTTGCGGAAGTATTCACTCCGTAATGATTGTTTTCGCAGACAAACAGCAGAGGGAGTTTCCAGATGGACGCCAGGTTGAGCGTCTCGTGAAATTCTCCTTCCTGGCAGGCACCGTCTCCGAAAAAGACGGCGGCTATTTTCCCTTTTCCCTCGAGTTTTGCTGCAAGTGCGGCGCCGGTTGCGATCGGCAGGCCCGCTCCTACGATTCCGTCTGCTCCAAGCATTCCGATGCTGAAGTCGGCTATGTGCATGGAGCCGCCCTTTCCTTTGCAGTAGCCGGTCTTTTTGCCGTAAATTTCCGCCATCATCTTCTTCATGTCGGCTCCCTTGGCTATGCAGTGGCCATGACCGCGATGATGGCTGACGATGCGGTCCTGCCGGTCGAGATTGAGGCAGACGCCGGCAGCTATGGCTTCTTCTCCTATGTAGGAGTGAACAAAGCCGGGGACGTTTCCGGCGTACACTTCCTGCGCCACCCGTTCTTCGAAGCGCCGGATGGCGAGCATCGTGGTGTACAGATCAATCAAGGTTTTCTTGCTGAGGTCCAATCAGTCACCTCCTGGAAATTGCGCGATAGTGGTTGAGTATGCCTGGGTCGCGGCTTCTTCAAGAGATTTTTTTCTCAGTTCCTGGCTCAGGACTTCTATCCCCCATGGGCCCGTATAGCCCGCCTTGAGCATGCAGTCGACAAAACCCCTGACGTCGAACTCCCCTTCGCCGCAAAAACGCCTGTAATTCACGGTGTCTTCGTGCAGGCTCCACGGGCACTCCAGTGTGCCGTCGTTCAGCTCGATTCCGAGGAGGTAGCGCGAGGGGATGCTTGCGACATCCTGGTACGGGATCTTCAATTTTACAACGTGCCACAGGTCGATCATGATGCCGCCGTTGGGCGCGCCTGCTCCCTCCACCATCTCGAGCGTTTCCGGAAGAGTCTTGATCATGCCGTCGACTATCAGTTCGAAAAGGATCTTGGTTCCGTACTCTGCAGCGTCGGCACATAGTCTTGAGAATGCTTCGATCAGACGGGGCATCGGAGTGACCTGGTTGTCGAAGTCGCCGACCTTGATGTGCCTGGCTCCGAGCGCCTCTGCCGCCTTGAGGAGCTTCCACTTGGTTTCATCCGACCTTTTCTTTTTTTCTCCTTCGAGAAACCAGTCGGTGAGGAATTCGAGTTCAACATGGATGATTCCGTTGTCGTCGAGGATCTGCTTCATTTCTTTCAGGCTTCTGCGAAGAAGCGTGTGCTCGAGATCGACTTCCTTCAGCCCGACTCCCTTAAACCCCGCCTTCGCCGCGGCCAGCACCCTGTCCTTGAAGTCAAACGGGCTGTACTCGGTTTCTGAATGAGGGTGAACCGGTCCTGCAATCGTCCAGTATGAAGCCACCAAATCAACGTTTTTCACGATGATTTCTCCTGTAGTAAGGCTCCGCGAATCCCAGCCCGACGGCGTCGGGATGCGCGGAAGCCTGGTGAGAGTTGTATACGCTGCGACAGCTAAACTACGACGACACCATTATCTTATCAACGGCAAAATTCGCCTTCGCGTACCCGAAAATCCTCACTTGTCTTTTCCCGGCCTGACGGCTTACCCTGATTCCGTACATAGAACGGAGACGAGCGATGGATTACGTGGTCATGGATAGTCCTGTAGGCCCGCTGACAATCGGGGCGGACAGCGAGTTCCTGCACTCAATAACTTTCGGCCGGGAAACGCTTCAAGGCCGGATTGCGTCCGACAATCCCGTACTCGCGGAGGTCGTCCGGCAGCTGCAGTCTTATTTCTCCGGGAGACTAAGGCGGTTCGATCTGCCTCTGAAGCCCGACGGGACGCCATTTCAGCTCGAGGTCTGGCACGAACTTGAGAAGATTCCATACGGCGAAACTATTTCGTACGGTGCTCTCGCTTGTCGGATAGGAAAGCCGAAAGCGGCGCGTGCGGTTGGAGCCGCCAACCACTCAAACCCTATCCCAATCGTGATTCCATGCCATAGAGTGATCGGCTCAGACGGCAAAATGGTCGGATACGGCGGAGGCCTGCCGATTAAGGAAGCGCTCCTGAAGCTCGAAAGACTGGCGCTGGCCCAGGCTGCGGTATAGATATGAAGACGGGTCTTTCGCTGGCCAGACTCAGGATTTCGATCGCCGACATGATGGACTTGCGGGTGCGGACGCAGCCGGCGCCCAGGTTTCTTTTTCAGATGCTGCATGGCGGAGCGGGGTCTCTGGTTGCGACGACGCCCCGTGATGTCCCTGCAGTTTCCATACCGCGAGATCTGTATCCAATAACCAGGATCATGCCGCAGCAGCCTGCATCCGATGTCGCCGTGATTATCTATGAGCGGCAGCCGAACGGCCGTTATGATGCGATTGAAGTGGTGTCGCAGGGTAGGTTTCTGAAGTTCGGACAGTTCTACGAGATTGCTTGCCGGTCCGTTAGTAAAGCGGAAGCCGGCTCTCAAAGTGGCTATGCGTACTTTGTTCCAAGCGTGAGGGACTGGGGGGCGATACTGCAGGACGGCGGGTACACGGTTCTCGATCCTTCGCGTGCTCAGTGTTGCGACATCACGAGAGAACTGTTGGAATCGGTGAACGAATCGTGGAGTTGCGGACTCATCGCCCGTGCCCGGCTGCAGCCTTCATGGCCGCAGATGCCGGCCTTTTCGAGAGTCGAGATTTCTGCCGATGCAGCTCAAGACAGCTGGATGAGCTATGTCGACTATCTCAGACTGCGGTCTTTCCGGTCCTCACCACCTGATCTGTTTGTCCCCCGATTCCGTCAATGGATGAAACGGTTATGTGACGAAAGCGGGTTCCGCTCATGGGTATTCCGGAAGGGAATGTATTTCGGAGACCGTTGTGAATGGTGGGGGGATCAAAACCCGCGCCGCACCGAACATGAGGGACTTGATTTTGCCGAAGGAGTGAAACCCGACGGAGCAAAGCATGCGATCCCTGAAGGAACCCCGGTCCGGGCAATAGCAGACGGAGAGATCGTTGCGTTTCTCGATGACTTTCTGGATAAGACCATCGTCGTGCGCCATCCATCGCTTGTGCACAACACGGATGTCTTCTACACGTTCTACAGTCACATCTGTCCCGTGGCCGGAGGGGTGAGGAAGATTGCGGAGGGGGAGATCATAGGCAGGATGGGGAAATCAGAGAAGCTCCAATCCCATGTTCACCTGACTGCCGCATGGATTCCGCAATCGATCGATCCCGGTGGGATCTCGATGAATCACATCAATCCGGGATTCGCTGCTGTCGTTCTGGTCAATCTCAACAGCCTGATCCGCAGCGCGGGGTGTTCGGACGGAATGAGAGAGTCTGAAGCCGTCAGATGAGCCGGTCCCCCGCTATCCTGGTGTCGTAACCGCCGAGACCCTCGAGTTCTCGCCTGAATGCGGTCCGGCCGAGTGTATCGAGCAGAACCTGAATTCCGGGATGATTCAAATTCTGTTCGCGGATCACCAGATCGTAGCGTTCGTTTTCCAGGGGAATGAAGTCCAGCCCGAACACACATGCCGCCGTCTTGGTGGCAAGGCAGCAGTCTGCCTGGCCGGTCTTGACATGCCATGCCGCAGGCAGGTGGCCTGACGCGATAGTGTCGTATCCTTGTACCATCCGAGACGGAACGCCGGCTTTCTGCAGTTGTGTATCCAGCATCAGGCGAGCGCCTGAGCCGAGTTCGCGGTTGACGATGACGATGTCTTTCCGCGCGAAGTCGGCGACGCCTTTAATCTTCTTGGGATTTCCTCTCGCGATGACGATTCCCTCCTGCCAGATGGCATATGAGACGACCGCGACGGAACCCTTGGGAAACTGCTTGCGCACCGCCGGCAGATTCGATTCTCCGCTTGCGTCGTCCCTGAGATGAGAGCCGGCCACGTGAACAAAATCCTGTTTGAGCAGATTCAGAGATTGCGAGCTGTTCCGGTAGGCGACAACGGCCTCGACTCCCTCTCTCGACAGATGGCGCAGCAGGACTGAGATTCCGGGATCACATCCCGTAATCAGCAATCTTTTTCGGAACTGTTTCCCTTCATAGAACAGCTGCGCTCTTGCCTTCCCCCGCCGTTTTCCGGCGTCTATGAGAACCGCGTCCGCAGGAGGGAGGCTCCAGGCCAGCGGCGACGGTGAAACCGCTACGAGCCGATCATTCACATCGCATAACTGTACCGGCAACCCGGGCTGTGCATCCTGCTCCGACGGGAGAAGCTCGACCGCTTCGGTGTGAGCGGGGACGTCGGAGTCTTCGAGACGGAAGAGATCTTCCACTTTGACTTCCAGCACCTGCGCGAGTTTCAGTGCCAGCAGGGTATTGGGAACGTAGGTACCCGTTTCCATGGCATAGATGGTCTGGCGGCTTACACCGATTTCCCTTGCCAGATTGATGGCCGTAAAACCACGCTTCTGTCTGTAATGAGCAAGATTGTTTTGAATAGTCATTCGCTTTCCGCCGATTTCGGCATCACTGTACCATGATATGCGGGCCTTTTGGTAGCCGTGTCATGGCATCAAAACGCTTTTCCACAGTCGAATTATACATTACACTGTCGTTTTATTGTGACATCTGTGCTGAAGAATCCGGGGTGTGTCGTATGTTTTGCAGATCTGCTGCAGCTGTGCTGTTTGTCATTCTGATGTCCGGATGTTCCGTATCGAATGAAATTCTGGTATCCGCCGCGATCAGTCTCAAGGATTGCTTTGAAGAAATCGGTGCGTTGTATGAAAACGAGACCGGAGTGAAGGTGCGGTTTAATCTGGGCGCGTCCGGCCTGCTGCAGAAGCAGATTGAGTCTGGAGCTCCGGTCGATGTCTTCGCCAGTGCCGCGGAAAGGCAGATGAATGAGCTTCAGTCGCGGGGATTCATCCTGACGGAGACCCGTCGCAATTTCGCCCGCAATGCTCTCGTACTTGTGATTGCATCGAGCTCAGAGCTCGGAATCAACGGTTTTGCAGACCTGATCCGGCCTGAAATCACCAGAGTGTCGATAGGGAATCCGAAGACAGTTCCGGCGGGGACTTACGCCCGGCAGGCGTTAACGAATCTGCAATTGTGGGACAGGCTGCAGTCCCGCCTCGTGCTGGCTGAAAACGTGCGGCAGGTTCTGGATTACGTTGCCCGCGGCGAAACAGATGCAGGCGTCGTGTATGCTTCCGATGTTGTTTCGGCTTCCGGCGAAGGCATCGCGGTCGCGGCGTATGCCTCCGGTGAGCTGCACGATCCTATTCTGTATCCTATTGCTGTGGTCAAGGAGACAAAGGCCCGCGATAATGCCCGGAAATTCGTGGATTTGACGCTCAGCCCTGCGGGACAGTCAATCTTGAAAAAGCATGGTTTCCTGAGTGCAAACTGATCTATGGTCTGGCAGACTCTCAAGCTCTCGCTTCTCGTAGTAAGCATCGCGACCATTGTGATCAGCGTTGCCGGTATTCTGCTGGGATATCTGCTGGCCAAAAGAGAATTCCGCGGGAAAAATCTCCTGGATGCTGTCCTGACCCTGCCGATGGTGCTCCCCCCGACAGTCACCGGCTACTATCTCATTATCCTGCTGGGCAAGCGGGGCGTTCTGGGCAGGGTTCTTTATGATCTGACCGGATGGACCGTGACCTTCACCTGGATTGGTGCAGTCATCGCGGCAACGGTGATCGCGTTTCCTTTGATGGTCAAATCCGCTCGCGCAGCCATCGAAAGCGTCAATGCCGATTATGAAATCGCCTCCTATGTGATGGGCAGGAGCGAGATCGAGACTTTCTTCCGCATCACACTGCCGCTGGCTTCGCGCGGGATCCTGGCGGGTGTTGTCCTGAGTTTCGCCCGTGCATTCGGCGAGTTCGGCGCAACCCTCATGATAGCGGGGAATATTCCGGGTAAAACACAGACGATGCCGCTGGCCATCTATGAAGCTGTGGTTTCGGGGGAAGATGAGCAGGCAAAGTGGCTGGCCCTGATCCTCACAGGGATTGCGGTCGTGGTCGTTTACCTCACAAACCGGCTGTCGCGTCCGCGGAGGGTTGACTGAATTATGCTGAAGGCACGCTTTAAGAAACATCTGGGCCGGGCCAACAGTCGGGCACTTACCATTGATGTGGATCTGAAAGCGGCCCAGGGTATCACGGTCCTTTTCGGAGCGTCGGGAGCAGGGAAAACCACTATCCTTCGCGCAATCGCGGGAATTCTGGCCCCGGACGAAGGGAGAATAGTGGTTGGCGACGAAGTCTACTTCGATTCCGCCGCCGGCATCGTAATCCCAATGCAGAAACGGAAGGTCGGGTATGTTTTTCAGAACCACCTGTTGTTTCCCCACATGACGGCTGAGCAGAACGTACTCTATGGCATCAGGACGGGAGTTCGGCGTAACCCCCGTGAGCGCGCCCGTGAGCTGCTTTTGATGCTGGGGATCGAAAAAACGGCCGATCGACTTCCGCACCAGCTTTCAGGAGGGGAACAGCAGAGGGTGGCACTCGCCCGAGCGCTTGCCACTGATCCGTCCGTTATGCTTCTTGACGAGCCTCTCTCGGCGGTCGACGTATCTACCCGCTCCCGCCTGTTGGAAGAGATAGTTTCGATCCAGCGCCGATCGCGGATTCCCTTTCTGTATGTCACGCATAATCACAGCGAAGCTCTGCGTCTGGGCGATTCGATGATGGTTATCGAAAAGGGAAGAGTGTGCCAGGAAGGATCTCCGATGGAGATATTCAATGCTCCCCGGACTGCATCGATTGCCAAGGTTGTCGGAACAGAGAATATGTTCGTGGGCAGAATCCTGCAGCATCAGTTCGAAGACGGGACGACGATTGTGGGTGTCGACTCCTGTCGGATCGCAGCCCCTCTCAACGCCCTTCCGGTCGACAGCCGGGTGACAATCGGGATACGGTCGGATGACATACTCGTCTCGCTGGAGCGTTTGACTCAGATCAGCGCGCGAAACGTGCTTGAAGGCGTCATCAAGAACATCTTCATTGATGTTGATAAGACAGAACTGATGGTTTCCTGCGGCATCGATCTCAAAGTGAGTGTTACCCGCAGCGCCGTACGGCAGCTCAATCTGAAAATCGGCAGCACCGTCTTTCTTTTAATCAAGGCCAGGTCCGTGCATCTCCTCGAGTGAGTCCCCGGTGCGGAAGTTTCATACAGTGTAGGAAACCGTATCACCGTCTTCGAAGCAGATGAACTCGTCTCGCAGTTGTCCATCTATATAGACATTCGCGCGCACCGCATTGCCGAAGAAGTGATCTTTCTCGAAATGCACCCATCCCTGTTCGTCGGTGCAGCCGTTATCTTCCGCATAAGGATAATGCACGGTTACCTCGGCGTCCGGTACTCCATTTCCTTCCTGGTCGATGACCCTGATTGCAAATCCTATTCTCATAGGTCCTACTATACGCGCCCGCGCGGGATTCAGGCAACAGCGCGCCGGCTTCTTTTCAGTATGAAAAAACGTCGGCTTAGGCTAGTCTTCACCTCATTATCTCAAGATATGGAGGAGCGGGAGGAATGTCCCAGGAAGCACAGGAATACGGCTTCAGCCGCAGACAGGTCACACTCGGGTTGGTAGCGATCTTTGCCGTGTACGGAACAATGGCCTACTTTCTCCAGACCCTTACGGTCGCGCGTCCCAAAATGGCGGCCGATCTGGACGGCATGTCGCTCTACGCGTGGGCGGTCTCGATTCCAAGTCTGTTCAGCGCATTTGTGACTCTTATCTTCGGTAAACTCTCTGACATTCACGGCCGGAGGATAATGCTGCTCGTTTCGGTGATACTGTTGCTGGTTGGAACGATCCTGAGTGCGATCAGCCCCACGTTCACTTTCCTGATTTTTGCCAGCGTCGTGGTGGCGCTCGGGACCGGGGCCATGATGCCGCTCGTGTTCTCAGTCGTCGGCGACCTGTTTCCACCGGCGCAGCGAGGCAAATGGATCGGGCTGCTCAATATTCCGGTCGGGTTCTTCGCGCTGGTCGGCCCTACGCTGGGTGGGTGGGTTACAGATAATCTGAACTGGCGATATCTGTTCTGGCTGTCGATTCCTCTTCTTATCGTCTGTCTTGTGACCGTGCCGGTCGGGGTTCCTTCTATTGTGAATCGGGGGGCAAAGGGAAAAATTGATGTGCTCGGCTGCGTATTGATCGCAATCGCCTCTTCAGCGACAATACTCGGACTCTCATTCGCAGGGACCCATCACTGGAAGTCGCTTGAAGTACTGGGACTGCTCTCAGTCTCGGTAATCTTCTGGATTGCCTTTTTCGTCGCCGAGGCCAGGATCAAAGCTCCTATTCTAGACCCTGCCATGTTCCGCAACCGTGCTTTTGTCACGGTCGCAGTCGCAACACTTCTTTCCTTCTTCGGCCAGATGGCCATTCTCATGTACTTCCCGATGTTTCTTCAGGGGGTGCAGGGAATCAGCGCAACCGTGAGCGGCCAGATAATCACTCCCTACAGCGTCCTGATGGCGTTCATCGGCGTGCCGGTGGGTTTTCTTCTTACCAAATCGAGACGCTTCAAATGGATGTATATCGTGGGATTCGGAATCCTTACTGCTGACATGTTCGGCATCATTTTCTTCACTTCCGAAACTCCTGTCGTGTGGAGCGTGATTGCTGCCACTCTGGCGGGACTTGGACTCGGCGCCGTTCCCACGATCAACACGATGGTGGTGCAGAACGCTGTTCCGAAGCGGCTGCTTGGAGTGGCGATGGGAGCCTTCTTTTTCTTCATTTCAATGGGGGTTGCGGTTTCCCCTGCGGTATTGGGCTCGGCGATGACCTTTGGTTACAACAAGACACTGTCGAATGCGCTCCCGAAAGGATTGGAGCGGATCGCCGACGAAGCCACCATGGCATCCCTGAGCGATTCAGATGTCCTGCTTTCCGAGCCTGCCATGGCGGCTCTGGAGGATACCTTCAGGAAGCACGGCGCACAGGGCGAGGCGCTTCTTGCCGAAACGGTCCAGGCGATCCGCTCCGCAATGGAAAGCGGACTGAGAAACGTCTTCTGGCTGAGTGCGATCACGATGCTGCTGGCTTTTCTTCTGATCAGCACAGTTCCGGAGTCCTCGATGGAGGAGAAAGTACCGGAAGAAATCCCCGAACCGGTTGGCGCTGAGTAGATCAGGTATCGGTCTTCAGGCGCAATCCCACGGCTTCACGGGTGTTGACGAGCAGCGCCAGCGCCATAAGAAGCCACCCGGCGATGAGACGCGGCCAGTCCGTGCCTTCGCCGAGCACGGTGATGCTGGCAATCACCGCTACGGGGATTTTCATGTTATTCATGATGGCGAGGCTGCCTACACCGACTCGTCGTGCCCCGATATTCCACAGGAAGAAACAGATTCCCGAAGCAATCAAGCCGAGGTACAACAGAGCCATGGCTTGATGCGGCTGAACGGAGAGCCCGACTAATTCAGCGGTGCTCAGGAAGAAGAGGCCCGAAACGACGACGGCCCCAGCATAGAGAAAACCGAAACTGTCGCTGTCGCGCAGCGAGGGCCGGGCCCGCATCCAATTCCTGTAGACAACCTGGCCCAAGGCAAACGAGGCATTGGAAACCTGCACGAGGATCACGCCACGCAGGCTCGCAGCAAAGGGCTGGTCAGGGAACTCGAGCACAGCGCCGCCGGCAACGGCAAGCGCTGCTGCCAAAAAAGCGGTTCTGTGAAACCTGCGACCGAGAATGTCAGCGAATATTGAAACGAATATCGGCGTGGTGGTCGTCAGCAACGCGATGAGATGAGCCGGAAGATGACCGAAAGCGGCAATGTACGCCAGATACATGATCCCGAACTGGAGGCCGCCGATCAGCATCAGTTGCAGCTTTTCACGCCCACGCGTCGCTGCCGGCTTCAGCAGCGGGACGAATATCAGCAAAGAGAGTCCCAGTCTGACAAATGAGACGAAGCTGGAGTCGAGCGATGTGAGCGATCCTTTGATTATTACAAAGGAGAATCCCCAGATCAGAGAAACGATGATAAGCAGGTGCATCGGTCGGGACCAGTCAGTTTGAAGGTGGGCTGATGATGACCCGTTCCCCCTGGTAGCTGAGCACGGCGCCCTCCATTATAATGCTTTCCAACAGATAGCGCCCTTCGACATGGTCGCCCTCAACATACTTCTTCCCGTCGATGAAGACCATCCGTTCCGATGGTGCATCGGAGTACATGAGAATAGTCATCTTCATTTTCCGGGCCGCCTCTTCGAGCGACGCAACCGGGGTATCGGCGTTTACCACGGGTTGCGGCGGTGGAGGTGGGGGCAGTTCAGTTTCAGCGACGGGCGCATGAGTGACCGGTGGCGCCGCGACCGGCGTGTCTGCTTTCTTCTCAGCAATGCTTTCTTTCGGCTGCGGCAATACCTCGCGCCTAGGCTGCGGCAATTCTTCAGGCTTCGGCTGCGATTCGACACTAGTTTCTGCGGGGGGGCTCGCCTGGACCTTGTCAGATGCTGCGGGTGTTTCCTGTGATGCAGGACGGAACAGGAACGCCAAGATAACGCCTGCCAAGATTAGGAAGGTTGCGAGAATCCAGCCCAAGCCCCGCGTCTTCTGTTTAAATTCGTGAACAGTCGTTACGGTGGGCACCCGGGCTATGCCCCGGTCGCGCTCCGCCTTTTTCAGTGCATCGAGGATATATGACATGTGACTACCGGATCCTATCTGTAAGCGAAGGTGCGTCTGAGACCAGTTCCATGCTGAGTCGGACCAGCGTCTCGCTCCCGACATATCCGTCAGGTACGAGTGACCGTTTTCGTTGAAACGCGACAACACGTCTCCTGAGATCGTCGTCGTATATGTCGGACATAACGGAGGTGGTTTCCTTTCCTTCAATGCTGTCCAGGGATTTGCGCAACCAGACCACTTCCTGGCCGCGATAATCGAGGCCGATTGTCTGGTGCTGTGCGAAAGGCGGCTTCCATATGATGATGAACGAACCGTCCCACAAGCCGTTGACAGACGAGATTGGAAATGAATGCTCTTTCCCGCCGATGAGGAAAGTCGCTTCATCATCTTTCACTTTCTTGAGGGTGACTTGCTTCTTTGTCGCATCTCCCGGAATAAACATCTCAAGAATCGCGGGGCAATTGTAACGGCGTAGTTTCGGCCAGCTTCCTGTTGCGAAGAGACATTCGAAACCGTGGGCCGCCGCGGCCTTGCATCCCGCTTCCGAGGGCTTGAGCTGGTGACGCAATCCCCAAAGCGCGAAAAGATCGGCAAAGCTTGAACTGAGACTGCTGTCCGCAGGAATGGCCGTAAGAACCATGGCAAGTTCGCGTGCGACAACAGGCTGCTTTGAGGGAGCCGCTGCTGCGGAAGGTGAAGCGATTTCTTCAAGCGGAATCTCCGTCGGCCCCTTGCCTGCCGCCGGATTGCCGGAGACCTTGTAGAGAACGGCGGCGCCGGCCAGCACGATCAGCACGGCGGCCGTATAGATCCATGATCGGCTGATTCTTCCGTGCCATGGAATAACGCCACGCGTCTCTCTGCTTGCCTGGCGGATTATTGCTGATGTCACACGTCTCTTGTCAAGCGCGTACGCTCCCAACAGTGCGCGGTCGCAGATGATGTTGATGAGCCTCGGCACCCCTGCCGAGAGCCGGTAGACGGAATTCATGGCAGACTTCGTGAATAGCGGCTCTCTCCTTCCCGCAACCAGGAGCCTGTGCTGGATGTACGCGAACGTCTCCGTCCTGGTGAGGGAACTGAGATGATAGCGCGCCGTAATGCGCTGCGAGATCTGCCTGAGTTTCCTGCTCTTGAGGATTGACAGGAGTTCCGGCTGTCCGATCAGGATTATCTGGAGGAGCTTTTCCTGCGAAGTCTCGAGGTTCGTCAGGAGTCTCACCTGTTCCAGCACATCGCTGTCAAGGTTCTGGGCCTCATCAATGATTAATACTGTCCGCCTGTTCCGTTCGTGCGCTTGCAGCAGGTGGTTGTTCAGCGCATCGATCAGCGTCTTTATGCTTTCCGTCTCGGGAGGGTAAGAAATTCCGAGTTCGTCGCAGACCGTCGCCAGGAGTTCAATCGCGGTGAGCCGGGGATTCAGGATAAGCGCGACGTCTGTCTCAGGGGGTAGCTGCTTCACGAGGCACCGGCACAGCGTAGTCTTGCCCGAACCGACTTCGCCGGTGAGTTGCACGAAACCGCCGGGCTGCTGCACTCCATAGAAGAGGTGTGCCAAACCCTCCCGGTGCCGTTCGCTCATGAACAGGTAACGGGGATCCGGGGTCAACGAAAACGGAGGTTCATTTAATCGGAAATAATCGGTGTACATAGAACCTGTTCCATTCCCATTTGTGCGCCCATTGAGTGCCTGTTGACCGGCAAAGTCTATCACAAGAGCAGTTGCAGTACTAAATGATGGCGTAAAGCTGCCGCTTCAGCTCAGCACCAGCAGTCGACCGTTCTTGATTCTGATGTCCCGGATGCCGGGCGGAAGCCTGAATTTTTCGCGGTTTTCCGGGGAAGTGAACACCCGGTCAATCAGACGGCGGAGCATTCCCTTCGAGAGCGGGAGTGAACCCAGTCTGCCGTCAATCGCATTGACATGAAGATATCCGTCCCGGTTCAGGATTTCGCCTTCGATTTCGAGAGACACATCTTTCCCATACATGTCAACTACCGCATACGCCACCAGCGTCTCCTCTCGCAGTTCCAGCTTCAGGTCGCGCAGCCTGGCCCCGCCGCCCGATCCGGACTCTTCGATCGGCTGGGTCTCCGAATCGTTCTGCTGCCATGACAGGTTTTGCGCCAGCCACCCGTTAAGTTCGGATTGGTCGATTTCGAGCATGTCGGGGTCGCCCCGGGCCAGGGAAGACTGAAACGTCTCGATCTTCTCTTCTGCACGAGCGGCAGCCTCTGTGGAAGTCGTGATTTCCGGCGGCGACGAGGACTTGAGCACCAGCAGTATCACGATTATCGCCAGAGCCGGAATTCCCCAGCGGATGATGCGGAACGCGCGTTTCACGGGACTGCGGTCGGAGCGTGTCTCGTAAGGTGGTGCGGCTTCCCGGAAGCGGGCGAAAATCAGGCCGCAATGCGCACATTCCGGTGCGTTATCTTGTTCGAATCCACATTTAGGGCATTTCATCAGACCTCCTCGGAAGGGGAAGATCAGTTCTGTTCGTTTTTTGAGCCTGCAATATACAGTATCGGCCGTCTTCCGTGATCTCTGAATTGAAAGCCTTTCAGCTGGAAAGGGTCCTTGGTATGATGCTCCCAAAACATCGGAGGAATCTATGAAAAGCATGATTGCCGAAGCGATCAAATTGGGGACACAACCGGTTGCGTTGCTCTGGAGCGATTCAGAGCCGGAGAAAGCGACACGATTTAAACCGCAGGCCTGGGGTTGTGTCGTGAGCCTGTTTGCGGCGGCGGCAACGCGCGGAATCACGGGCGCATTCGACCGTCAGACCTACGGCTGCTGGGGTGGCGGAGTCGGCCTGGGCTTTGGTAACAGGTATGCTGATTTTCCGGGAGGAGTGGAATGCTTTTGCAGATTCCTTTCAAGCGGAAA
>Ga0123335_1003515_pt1 | contig 21708 bp, 15 predicted proteins | sample BiotimSIPDNA_2_FD_89707 | JGI IMG/M metagenome (GOLD analysis project Ga0123335, IMG submission 89707) | Anaerobic biogas reactor microbial communites from Washington, USA - Biogas_R2 time_0 SIP DNA | ecosystem: Engineered > Bioreactor > Anaerobic > Unclassified | place: Washington, USA...
AGGCATGGTAGCGCTCGCTCTCCTCGACCGCCCGCCGCGCGTATTCCAGCAGGGCGGCCTTGGGGTCCCCGGCCGCGGGCGCGCCGGGGAGGAATTCCAGTCCCCATTCGAACTCCCGCACCTTCCGGTTGGTGTCGCGCCGGGAAAGCGCCACTTCCCACGCGTGAAAGATCCTGGACAGCACCATCCCCCTCCTCCGCTCAAGGCCCGAAACAGAGTACTGTAACAAAACGGCGGAGCGTCGGACAACGGGGGAATCGCCCCTCGCTAGGGCTCGCGGAAGGAGCCGGCGGAAAGGCGGGGGTTGTACGGCATACGGGGGAGGTGGTAATAGCCCTTGCGGTAGACCACCCGGGCGGCGGGCTTGAGGCACTCGACGGCGATCCGGTGGTAGGAGTCGGGTTCCAGCGCCTGGTTGGAAACATAGGTCAGGAAGGAGCGGCTTTTCATCTCGCGGGCGACCCCGGCATAGACGTCCCGGATCTGGCCGTAGTCGGTCGGAAAGAAGCTGCGCCCCCCGGTCTCCTCGGCCAGCCCCGTCATCTCCTCTTCCCTTTTCCGGAAGAACTGCTCGATGTAGTCCTCGTCCTCCCCGAACAGCCGCCGGTAGATGTCGTTGAGGATCACCACGCGCCGCTCGCTCCGGGCCTCCTTCCGCACGATGGCCGTCTTCGAGACCACGTAGAGGGACGCCTGGGATCGGGCGATCGCGCGCGCGGCCTCCTCGAACCCCACCCGGCTCTGGTTGTCCAGGCAATCGGTGAAGAGGACGATGGCCTTGCGCCCGTCGACATTCTTGAGCTGCTCGGCCGCGGCCAGGTACATGGCGTCGTAGAGCGCCGTGCGCACCCCCGCGCGCAGCTTCCCCAGGGCCTTGTCCAGTTTCTTCCGGCTATCGGTCCAGTCCAGGATCCGGGTCACCTCGTCGTCGAACGAAATGACGGAAAACCGGTCTCCCGTGTCGAGCCCCTGGACGAAAGCGGTGGCCGCCGCCCGGATCCGCTTCAGTTCTTTCCGGCTGCTCGGGCTGGTGTCGATCAGGAGCACCACCGACACCGGGTAGGTGTCCAGGCCGAAGCTCCGGATCTCCTGCGGCGCCCGGTCTTCCCACAGGCGGAAGTCCTCCGCCCGCAGGCCGTCCACCATGTTCCCGTCGACGTCGAAGACGCTGATCGGCACCTTCACCAGGTTGACGGAGGCCGAAAAGGTCGGGGGCTCCCCCTGGGACGGGCTCGTCCGCGGGGCCAGGGGGGCGAAAAGCAGCAAAAGGAGGAACGCTCTGATTGCCATTGCCTGAATTGTAACAGGATACGGGCTCCGAAACACCGGGGGATGCAGCCCAACGCCCCGCCGCTCGTCAGATCGGCTTGGTCAGGGGCATCTCGAAAGCGTCCCAGGCGCGGCGCTCTTCCTCACGCAGGGCCTCCTCCATCCGGCAGGTGCGGTCGAGGACCATCGTTGAACGGGTGGGGCCATAGGGGCGCCAGGTTCCCAGCGATTCGCAGGAGGGATCGCCGGTGCGGGCAAAGGCGGTCCAGGCGTCCCGGATTTTCCGGGAAAGCGCTTCCACCTCGGGTCCCTTGCCGCAGAAGGAGGGATCGCAGTTGCCGAACACGAACCCGATCTCCAGGGTGTGACAGCTGCCAAGCGCCCCCTTGATTGCGGGGGACTCCCAACTAAATAGGTAGTTGAAGGCGGGCTGCCCATTACTCCCCTGCGCCTCCACCAGCCTGAGGACGGGGATGCGGAACATGAAGTCGGACTGGACCGCTGTAAGGATATCGCCGGGACCGGCCGCTTCCCCCCGCCCCTCCCTCCCCTTGCGGTAGGCGGCGACCACCCCGTCGACATGCTCTGCGGGGATCAGATCCCGGAGCCTCCGGAGCATGAGGGCTTCGTCCATGCGGCGGAAGGCCGGGTCCATGAAATTGAAGAGCTTGAATTCGTCCCGGTTGGTGCCGGCCAGCGTCCGGATCCCGGCGGCGGACCCTTTCCGGATCGCCTCGAGCGGGATGTCGGGGAGCACCTCCCCGTCCACCACCGGCTGCAGCGGTGTGAGCCGGTTCTCCCGCCGGCGCATGAGGAGGGTGAGTTGCTGCTGGGCGTCGAGAATCCGCCGGGTCGACAGGGCAAGGAGCGCGTCGGGGTCGGGCCGGGTCATCCCCAGGATCCCGCACAACTCCCGCGCGGCGCTGACCCCGTCCTCGAGCGTTCCCACGGTGTTGGCCCCGCCGCTTTCAAGGATGGCCTTCCCGAAGCACCCCCGCGCCGCGGGCATTCCCATCAGGTCCCCGATGCTCATGGCGCCGGCCGATTCCCCGAACACCGTGATGTTGTCGGGGTCCCCGCCGAAGGAGGCGATGTTGTCCCGCACCCAGCCCAGGGCGGCGACCTGGTCCAGCAGTCCCTCGCAGCCGGTGGCCGGGATCTTCCCCCCGGTGAGTTCCCGGAGGTTCAGGAAACCGAATGCGCCCAGGCGGTAGTTGAGCGTCACCAGCACGACGTCGCCGCGCGGGACCAGGGTATTGTCGCGGTACATCTTTTCGGAACCCGAGCCGATGAGGAAGGCCCCGCCGTGGATCCAGACCATGACCGGGCGCGCCGCGTCGTCCAGGCCCGGCGTCCAGACGTTGAGATAGAGGCAGTCCTCGTCCTGCGGTTCGGCTGCCGAGAGCGCGGCCATCACGTCGGTCCCGGGGAGGGGGTTCTGCGGGGAGACCGGGCCGAACTCCCGCGCGCTCCGGATCCCCGTCCAGGCCGCCGCCGGACGGGGCGCCTGCCACCGCAGCGGGCCGGTCGGGGGGGCCGCGTAGGGAATCCCGCGGAAAACGAGCTGTCCGTTTTCAACACTCCCCTCCACTTTTCCCTGCCTGGTTTGGGCGACTACGGGCTGTCCGCTCTGACTCATGGCTCTCCTTTGCGGTCCTGCTGACCGGTTACATCAGGGACTGGTAAAAATCGTTCCCCTTGTCATCCACCAGGATGAAGGCGGGAAAATCCACCACCTCGATCCTCCACACCGCCTCCATCCCCAGCTCGGGATAGTCGATGCATTCGACCTTGCGGATGTTCTCCTCCGCCAGCAGGGCCGCCGGCCCGCCGATGGAGCCGAGATAGAAGCCGCCGTGCTTTTTGCAGGCGTCGGTCACCTGCTGCGACCGGTTCCCCTTGGCGATCATGACCAGCGACCCGCCGTTCCGCTGCAGCGGCTCCACGTAGGAGTCCATCCGTCCCGCCGTGGTGGGGCCGAAGGAGCCGGAGGGCTTCCCGGGGGGGGTCTTGGCCGGGCCGGCGTAATAGATAGGGTGGTTCTTCAGGTAATCCGGCAGCGGCTTGCCGGCGTCGAGCAGCTCCTTGAACTTGGCGTGCGCGATGTCGCGCCCGACGATGATCGTCCCGTTGAGCGAAAGCTGGGTGGCCACCGGGTGTTTCGTCAGCTCGGCGCGGATCTTCTCCATCGGCTGGTCGAGGTCGATCCTGACTACCCCGTGCGCGTGGCTGCCGCGGTAGCGGTCGGGGATCAGCCGGCCCGGGTTGCGGTCGAGCTCTTCCAGCCAGACCCCGTCCCGATTGATCTTGGCCTTGATGTTGCGGTCGGCCGAGCAGGAGACCCCCATGCCGACGGGGCAGGAGGCGCCGTGGCGCGGCAGGCGGATGACCCTCACGTCGTGGGCGAAATACTTTCCTCCGAACTGGGCGCCGATGCCGCACTGTTCAGCCGCGCGCTGGAGCTTCGATTCCATCTCCAGGTCGCGGAAGGCCCTTCCCCCCTCGTTCCCCGTGGTGGGGAGGGTGTCCAGGTAGCCGGCGGAGGCCAGCTTGACCGTCTTGAGGGTGCTTTCGGCGCTGGTGCCGCCGACGACGAAGGCCAGGTGGTAGGGGGGACAGGCGGCGGCGCCCAGGGTCTTCATCTTAGCCACCAGGAACTTTTCGAGGCTGTCCGGGTTGAGCAGCGCCTTGGTCTCCTGGAACAGGTAAGTCTTGTTGGCGCTCCCCCCTCCCTTGGTGATGACCAGGAAGCGGTACTCCTCCCCTTCGACGGCGTAGAGATCGATCTGCGCCGGCAGGTTGTTGCCGCTGTTGATCTCCCGGTACATGTCCAGGGGGACCGTCTGGCTGTAGCGGAGGCTCTCCTCCGCGTAGGTCTTATGGACCCCCCGGGAGAGCAGCTCCTCGTCGTTGCAGCCGGTCCAGACCCGCTGCCCCTTCTTCCCGATGATGATGGCCGTGCCGGTGTCCTGGCAGAAGGGGAGTTGGAACCGGGCCGACACCTCGGCGTTGCGGAGCATGGCGACGGCGACCCCGCGGTCGTTGGGGGAGGCTTCGGGATCGGCGAGAATCCTGGCCACCTGCTCGTTGTGCGCCGCCCGGAGCAGGAAGGAGACGTCGCGCACCGCCTCGGCCGCCACCAGGGCGAGGGCTTCCGGTTCGATCTTGAGGACCTCCTCCCCCTCGAAGCGCGCCACGCTGACGTGGTCCTTCGTGAGCAGCCGGTAGCGCGTCTGGTCCGGTCCGAGTGGAAACGGCTCCTGGTATGTGAACTCCGCCATGTGTGCCTCCCCCATATCTGAATTGACCTTCGGCCCACCGACCGGGCGTGCCACGGGCGTACGCCGGCCGCCAACAGTGATAGTAATTATAGCGCCTTCTGCCAACGACGGGAACGGGTGCAGGCGGTGGAGGGGCTTTTTTCGCGCCAGGAGGCGGCAAAAACCGTCCTCGTCAATGAAGCATTCGGGAATTCGGCCACCCGAAGCCCGGCGCCCGCCACCATTCCCCGATTCGGCTCCGTCCCGGCGCGTGAGGGGCTCGAACTCCGCCGACCGGACCCGCAATGAGGCCGAAGATTGGAGTGGGTGCGGCTCCATGCCACCTGTGTCGGACGCGGATCCTCACTGCGACTGCGGCTGGAGAGTGCTTCCCCTCCCCATCGGTCGCGAGGGGAGAAGGCACGTCTTCCGTGCCGACCGGACCCGCAATGAGGCCGGAGATTGGAGTGGGTGCGGCTCCATGCCACCAGTGTCGGACGCGGATCCTCACGGCAACCGCGGCTGGAGAGTGCTTCCCCTCCCCATCGGTCGCGAGGGGAAAAGGCACGTCCTCCGTACCGACCGGACCCGCACTGCGGCCGGGGTTTGGAGTGAGTGCGGCTCCATGCCACCAGTGTCGGACGCGGATCCTCACGGCAACCGCGGCCGGAGAGTGCTTCCCCTCCCCATCGGTCGCTAGGGGAAAAGGCACGTCTTGAGCACCGCCCACGGTCTCCACGTCAGCCTGCGGCTCCGCCGGCGAGAATCCGGAGTTCCTATTCCATCCCCTGCCCGCACCCGGGGTGGAGCAGGAACAACACAACCGGCAACATCCCTATTGTCGCGCATGACCCTCCATTGAAAACGCATACATTTTTTATCATATTCACTCTCGGGCTCCGCGTGGGGCCACAACCAGAAACCCGGTTCCCCCTTGATTTTGTTGAAGCGGTTGTTACGCCTGCGTTGTTCGTGCCACGTTTCGCCCCATGGCGCCCCATCGATAACGACGCATCCCCACTTCCGCGCGATTTTGGGGTAAAATAAGAGCAAACCAACATTGATCAGAAAGAGAGCCCTATGTCTTCGCTCATACGCACAGGGATTTCGCTCGAAAAGGAGCTGCTGGAAAAGTTCGACCGGCTGATCAAGCAGAAGGGGTACCAGAACCGGTCGGAGGCGATCCGGGACCTGGTGCGCGACCACTTCGTGCAGGAGGAGGTAGCCTCCAACCGTGAGGTGGTGGGGACCCTGACCCTGGTGTACGACCACCACCAGCCGAAGCTGTCCGAGCAGCTGATCGAGGCGCAGCACGACTACACGGGGCAGGTGCTGGCGACCACCCACGTGCACCTCGACCATCGCAATTGCCTGGAGGTCATCATCCTCAAGGGGCGGGGAACGGATGTGAAGGCATTCTCCGACCGCCTGCTGAGCCTGCGCGGGGTCAAGCACGGCAAGCTGGTGCTGACAAGCACGGCTAAATAACCCCCCTCCCGCAACCGGGCATAGAACGGCCGGAGCCCGCCCCGCCGGGGCGCCGGGCACCTCCCCCACCCCTCGGGGCCGGTGGCCGACAGAAAGGATATTCCCCCGCTCTGCCGCGGCGGCGAGTGCGGGGTTGTCGTGGAACCTCGGATCGGTCCGAACCGGGCCAGGGTCGAGGGCATGATGCGATCATGGGACGACTCCTCCCTCCCCGCAGCGGTCTCGGATCGGGCGCCATTTTTTGGACAGCGTCATTCCGGTACGACTATAATCGGGATTCCATGTTGACCAAAAGAGGGTGCGGGCTGAAGAGCGGCGGCGCGGGAGCCGCGCGGGAAAAGGGAGGGGGCGGCCCATGGGATGGATAGGCATCCTGGCGCTGGCCGCGGCGCTTGCCATGGACGCCTTCGCGGTAGCCGTCGCCAGCGGGCTCGTTCTCAACCCGATGCGGCGGCGCCAGGTCTTCCGCCTCTCCTTTCACTTCGGTCTCTTCCAGGCGCTGATGCCCGTCCTCGGCTGGGCGGCCGGGAGCACCATCTACCGCTTCATCGCGGCCTTCGACCACTGGGTGGCCTTCGGGCTGCTGGCCTTCGTCGGGGGGATGATGTTCCTGGGTGCGTTCCACCGTTCCGGGGAAAAACTCGAGCGTCGCGATCCCACCCGCGGATGGAACCTGGTCATCCTGTCGGTGGCCACCAGTATCGATGCGCTCGCCGTGGGGCTCTCCCTGGCGCTGATCGGCATCCCCATCCTGGTCCCCGCCCTTGTCATCGGCGTGTTGACCGCGGCCTTCACCGGGGCGGGAATGCTGCTGGGCCGGCGGATCGGCACCCTGTGGGGAAAAAGGGTCGAGGCCGTCGGCGGGCTCATCCTGATCGCCATCGGCATCCGGATCCTCGTGGAGCACCTGGCGGGCTGACCTATCTCCTTATTTCAGAAGGCTTTGCTCTGGTCCGTCCCCGTTTTGCTGGTCCGTCCCCGCTTTGGCCTTGGCGAGCAGGGCGGTGGAGGAACCGGCGGCGGCTTCGTAATAGCGCACGAAGCGCCGGGGCTCCGCGGCATCGAACTCCTTCAGGTTGACGGCCCAGCGGTACCCGATCGGCTGGTAGAGGAGTTCCGCCTCCAGCGTGAACGGCCCCTTCGCGTCTCCCAGATCGACCGAGTAGCGCACGCGGTCGCCCGACCCGGTGAAATCGGGATCCTCCAGGGCGCGCCCGACAACGGCGATCGTCTTCCCCGCCTTCTGCTTGTCGAACCCCCGGGGCAGGATGCGGTTGTCCTTGAGGTAGCGCGCGGCCCGCAGCAGCCCCGTCGTCACGGCGCCCCCGCCGTCCCCCAGGATCGGTTCGTAAATCTGCACCTCCCCCGGGTTCCTGATTTCGGTGTAGTGCGGCTCGTAGCGTGAGGCGTCCGTGTCGTTGTCGTTATCCGGGATGCGGCCCGAGGGGTCGACGGCGCCCGATTCGAACACCTTCCGGTTGCCGCCGTCGCGCACCGTGACATGAAGCCAGACGCGGCGCGACGGGTAGGCCGTCGGGAGCTTGTGCCCGGCGAGGTTTTCCACCGCCACCTCCGCCTCCAACCGCCCGGAGCGCACCTCGAGGCTGCGGACGGCGATCCGGGCCGACTCCGACTGGAGCTGAGCGAGCGTCTTCTGCGCCGAGGCGGCGAACTCGTCCGGGGACGCGTCCACGCCAAGTTCGTGGCGGTTCCGGTTCAGGATCCCGTTCATGAAGAAGTTGCCCCCCGGAAAGGTGTGCCGGGACACCCGGGCGCGCGGCACCCCCAGGACGCTGCTGACGGCGGTTTTTTCCTTCACCACCGGCATGTGGCACGCCTGGCAGCTCATGACATTCCGGTAGGCGCTGTGGGTCCATTCCTCGTAGGGGACCTGTTCGGGGAATTCCCCCAAATCCTGCCCTGCCGGTCCCAGGGGGCGGGTGTACAAGGTATGGCAACTGGCACAGGCCTCGCTCTGCCCGAGGTGGGGAGACTCCACCGGGCGGAAGCCGCCGGTGGAACTGGCCATGACCCTGGATTGCCCCGCATCCGGGGCGTAGGGGCCGAATATCCCGCGCTCCCCGGCGGCGCCGGGGCCGCCGATGACGAAGCGGCCGACGAAAGTCTCCCGAGACCCCAGCTTATCCTTGGAAATCTGGTGGCAGAGGGTGCAGGACACCCCGTCCTCCGCCAGCGCGTCCCGGGGGTTTCCCGGGACGAACCCCAGGTGGGCGAAGACCGCCCCCTTTCCCCCCGCCTCCGCCGCCTCGTAGCGCGCCATCGGCATGTGGCAGATCGCGCATTCGTCCTCGATCCCCCCCTGGGCCGCCGGGTGCTCCATCGATTCGCGCCGGACGCTCGCCTGCCAGTAGGGATCCCGAGACGAGTTGGCCATCATTGTCGGCCGCCAGGCGAGCCCCATGGAAATATCTTCCCCGCCCCGTGTCGAGAGGTGATTGTGGCACGGCAGGCAGCGGTCGGAGGTCTGAAACCGCGGGACGTTGACCTGTCCCTCGGCGCCGGAAACCAGCGCCGCGATCATTCCCGCCGACAACAACGCTCCCCACAGACAGAGGTTTCTCTTCGGCATCCTATTTCCACCCATCGAACACACCCCCGTCGAACATGTCCCACATCAGGTAAAAGAGGACCTCGGTGGTCCGGGGACCGAAATCGTTGAGCGGCACCCTCAGGCCGAGATTGGCCCGGATATGCTGGCGCCGGCTCAGGGTGACCTGAAACTGCGGCACCACGTCCCAGTTGACCCGCTCCCCGGAAGCCAGTTCCCGGTCCGCCAGCAGTTCCACCATCGGGGACCACTGCCGCCCCATTCCCAGTCCCTGGGCGAAGGTCTTTCCCCCGACGACGCGCCAGAAGACCGCCCGGTTGGCAAGCTCCGTGTCGGTGGGAAGCTCCACCCCCGCCTGCACCTGGAGAAAGGCGCTCCGGGGCAGAAGCTGGGCGTAGCTCCCGAAGCCCTCGAACACGGTCACCCCCTTCCCCCGGCCGCGGGCGGAATCACCGGTGGCCAGCTTTACCTCCCCGGCGGCGGCAAGGAGCGCTCCCCGGTCGAGGTCGGCGGCCAACACGTGCTTGTAGCCCGCGACTATGTCGCCGACGCCGCTGCGCCACGACTCCCCCTCCCGCTTTTCAAAATGAAACGGAAGGATAAAGTCGAGCTGTCCCCGCGGGCCGAGGCGCTTTTCGTAGACGATCTCGCTGGTGATCGCGGGGCTCCCCTCGGCGCCGAAGGCGAGGTCGAGCACCATCTCGTCCTCGGGAAAGGCCTTTTCCGTAACCAGCGGCCGGGGCAGGTTCATTTCTCCCCTGGGCCAGGCGGGCTCGCGGCAGAAGGTGCGCAGGTGCCCCATCACTTCGTCGACCTGGTGGGCCGAGAGCGCTTCCCGGAAGGAGGGCATGATTTCGGAAAACCCCCGCGCCGGGCCGCCGTTGTGGATGACGGCGCCCCAGAAACCGTCCGACTCGCGCGCGGTGGCCCGGCAGTCGGTGAAATCGGGAAAAGTGTCCGGCGCCTCGAAGCCGCGCAGATTGTCGGGCGCTCCACGCCCGTCGGCGCCGTGGCAGGAGGCGCACGCCGCATGATAGACCTCGCGCCCGCCCGACATCTCTGCAAACCGGTCCTGCCCCGCCAGGGCGGCGGCGCATAGAGGTAAGGCGGCGATGACCCATAGCCATTGTCTCACGGGAAGCCCTCCAGGAAGTTTGCTTCAGCATAGCAGAATCGATCCGCGCGCGCCACGATCGGCCGGGGGGAAAAACCCCATTCCTCCCCCGATATTTTTTTAAAATTTTTCTATTGTTTACAGGGGAAATCGGGTATAGTCTTTCGGCACGTCAGGTTTTTGTAAGATTTCTATGCTTAAACAAGCTGCAGACTCCTGAGGGGAAAGCGGCTTTTTTTATGCTTGAGCGTTCAGGAAGGCTTGCCGAAACCTTAAGTACACAACACCCCCTTAACCGGGGAAATTTGCTTAGGAAGATCAATGAGAGAACAAGGAACAGTTAAGTGGTTTAACAACGAAAAAGGTTATGGTTTCATCAGCCGCGAATCCGGGGACGATGTCTTTGTCCATCACAGCGCGATCCAGGGTACGGGCTTCAAATCGCTCAACGAAGGGGACAGCATCGAGTTCGATGTCACCAAGGGCCCCAAGGGATTACAGGCTCAGAACGTAGTCAAGCTGTAAGCCACTTAATTCTGGTTCCGGAGGTTCCGCGCCGACATCCGCCGGTTTCGGATCCTCCGGGCTTCCCAAAATTTGGGGACGGACCAGGGTTATTCTTCCATCCAAACAACTTAAGCCCGATCACCCTCTCCCGGTCCGGAAAATTTGGGGACGGACCGGGGCATCTTATTAATAAATCATAACTTACCTGTTTCCGGCGATCCCCAGCGTCTCGATCTGCCCTTTCCGGGCCAGGTCGATCGCCTCCCCCAGGATCCGTGCGGCCTCCTGCGGGGCATGAAAGCCCATGGAGTTTTCCGAGAGGACAAAATCGACCCGCCACTGCGCCCCGCGCTGAAATTCGCGCGCCGCCTTCAGGGTCTCATCGGACGCCCCCGCATCGCTCGCCGCCTTGATCCCCCGGATGAGGTCGACGACGGCATATTCCGCCCTGATCAGCAGATCGTGATTCCGGTCCTGGATCGACTCGACCCGCGCCAGGATTTCATCCTCCGGAAAATGGTGGCACACCTGGCAGGCGTTGTTGACGTTGAGCAGGGGGCTGCGCACAAAGTGGTCGCTGATCTTGACGCCCCCTTCCCGCCGGTAGGGCATGTGGCAATCGGCGCAGGCGACGCCGCTCCGGGCGTGGACACCCTGGCTCCAGAGTTCGAACTCGGGGTGCTGCGCCTTGAGAACCTCGGCCCCGCTTTCGGCGTGGGTCCAGTCGGAAAACGCGGTGCCGTCGGCGAATCTGTAGGTCGAGTAATGGCGCTCGATATCCTCGACTTTCAGCCCGTTGCTCCAGGGGTAGAAGAGATCGTCCTTGGAAGCGCAGTAGTACTCCACGTGGCACTGGGCGCAGACGAGCGACCGCATTTCCTGCCGCGACGCCATCCGGTTGGGATCGTAGGGCTCCGCGCGGTTTCCGGCCCGCCATTTCTCGATGGAGGCAAGATGCGGTACGGGGGCGCCGGAGTCCGCCAGGGTGCGGATCCCCAGCAGGAAGGCGGGACGGGTCACCCGCACCGCCATCGATTCCGGATCGTGACAGTCAAGACACGACATCGGCTGGCTGACCAGCTTGGCCGCTTCCGCGTAGGGCATCTTCCCGATAGCGACAAAACCGCCGAGCAGTTGCGCATAAGCGTTTTCGCTCACCAGCGGGTCTTCCAGTTTGCCCGGCGCTCCCGCTTCGAGCCCCTTCTTCCGGTAGGCGGGAACGTTCGACGCATGGCAGTGCAGACAAGCGCCGGTCTGCCGAAACGGAGGCTTGATCCGCAGCGTCTCCCGCTGGTCGGAGAGCATATAGGCATGGCCGCGCCGCGCGCGGTAATCGACGCCGAAGGCGTAGCCGGCAAAGAGGGTCTTGAACTGCGGGTACTGGGCCAGTTTGTCGGCGCCCAGGGTGTCGCTGCCGCCCATGCCGCCGTACTTCGTGGTGGTGGGTTCGGCCGTGCGCAGGTACGCTTCGTACTGGCGCGGGAAGTTCTTGCCCCATTCGGCCGGGTCCACGGTTTGCTCGGTCAGCTCGGCGATCCGGAAAACGAGGTTTTTCGCCTCCTCCTTGCGCTCGGCGATATTGCCGATAATCCACAGAACGCCCGCCGTCGCGGCGGCGACCAGCACGATGGCCAAAGCCCACGGCATGATTCTCTTCATAGCGTGATCCCTCTAACTTCCCTGCCCGTGTCCCGTGCCGGCATGGCAGCGGACGCAGTACAGGTCGTCTTCATCCCCCGCGCGGCGCAGGGTGATCCCGTGCACAAAATCCCGATGGCAGCCGAGGCAGCGCTCGTTCAGGACCCGGGCGTTGCCCGGTTTGATCCGGATCGGTTCGTGAAAGTTCTGGAGCGTGAACGCGACCGAGTGGTAGTAGCCGTTTTCGGCCTTGACCCGCCACTTGTTCGCGAAGTCCCCGGGGAGGTGGCAGTCGCCGCACCCGGCGACCGCGCGGTGGCTCGATTTCTGCCAGCTGTCGAACTGCTCCCGCATGATGTGGCAGTTGACGCACGCGCGCGGATCGTCCGACAGGTAGGATGTACCCTCGGCGTAAAAGAAGGCGTATCCCCCCGCGCCCAGCAGGATTCCCGCCAGGGCGCACAACACCCCTTTCAAAACGGGGACGGACCAGGGCATGTCCTTCATATATAAGAAGTTCCTCCCCAGGAGACCCGAACGGATCCAGGAACCTGTTCCCCCGCAGGCGCAACGAAGCCGGCTGGGCCCCCATATTATAACCGCAATGGAGACGGACCTGGACGAATAATGCAGCTGCCCGGCACAGGTCAGGGGCAAACGGGTCCCCCGCCCTTCCCCCGTTCATATTCGACAACCGCCTCCCTGATGTACCCGGTTCCGTCTTTCGTCGTTCCCTTGCGGATCTTTTTTCGCCATTTGATCGCCCGCGCCACCCTCTCGAGGAATTCCTCGTTGCCGACGGCAATGCTTTCGGTCCACACCTCTTCCCGGTCCAGAAACTGGGCCTCGATCCTGAGCCGGACCCTTTCGCGGTGCATCCGGGCCAGCGATTGCCTGTCGGGTAATTGGAGCATTCCGACCAGGCGATCGATGTCCAGAAAATCCACGGCACCATGAGCCCCGACCAGAGTTTGATAGCCGCAGGCATCCCACTCCTCGGGATGCGACACCACCCCCGCACGCACCATGTTGAGATCGATGTAGCGCAGGCAGTTCCACAGGTGCTCGCCGCCATCGATCATCGTGCTGTGAAAACGTTCGCTCCAGAACGCGCCGCAGCGTCCGGTGCGGATGTTGTAGGCCTGGCCGAAATTCCCCGCCACCCTTTTCATGAAGCGGCTGAGGTCACCCAGGCGGTCGCACATGCCCAGCAGGTGGACGTGGTTGCAGGTGATGCAGAAGTCGAAAAGGGAGACGCGGTAGATGCGCACCGCCTCCCGGATGCGCAGGCGGTATTCCAGCCGGTCGGCGCGACGCTGCAGCAGAAACTTCCGGTCGTGGCAGCGATGGGTCAAGTGATAGACATAGCCGGGCAGGATGTAGCGGTTCGATCGAGGCATGAAGGTTCCTCCGTTAAGGTTGAAACGCGAAATCGTGCGGCGCACACATGGCGCCGGGTGGCGCTGCGCCTGGCACCGCACACTGTCGTCTAATGACCCACCCTTCCCCGCGAGCCAGTTTTTCTGGTCCGTCCCCCTTTTAAAGGCTATATTCCGCAATAATTTACTCTGGTCCGTCCCCATTTTGTGTTACCCTTCACAGGGGGCAAACGAAGCGATGCGTTACCAGTATTGGGATGAAAAGACGGAAACCATGCCCCGGGGCGAACTCGAGGCCCTGCAGCTGGACGCCCTGCGGGCGGCCGTGGCCCGGGCGCTGGGGACCACCTACAACGCCCCCAGGCTCGCCGCCGCCGGCATCCGCGACAGCAGTGACATCCGCTCCCTGGACGACCTCCGGCGCCTCCCGTTCACGACCAAACACGACCTGCGGGAATCCTTCCCCTACGGCATGCTGGCCGTGCCCAAGGAGGAGGTCGTGCGGCTGCACGCCTCGAGCGGCACAACGGGCGTCCCCACCACCATCTATTTCACCCGGAAGGACATCTCCCGCTGGTCCTCCAACATGGCCCGCTCCATCTTCGCCTCCGGCTGCACCAGCGCCGACGTGTTCCAGAACATGATCACCTACGGCATCTTCACCGGCGGCCTGGGGCTCCACTACGGCGCCGAAAAGGTAGGCATGCTCGTCATTCCCGCCGGGCCGGGCAACACCCCCCGGCAGTTCCGGATGATGCGCGACTACGGCACCACCGTGGTCCACTCGACCCCCAGCTTCCTGCTCCACGTGCAGTCCAAGATGATCGAGGAGGGGATCGACCGCGCCGACCTGAAACTGCGCAAGGCGTTCGCAGGCGCCGAGCCCTATTCCGAAGACACGCGGCGCCGGATCGAGGCCCTGCTCGACATCGACGTCTACAACTCCTACGGCCTTTCGGAGATGAACGGCCCCGGCGTCGCCTTCGAATGCCAGGCCAAGGACGGGATGCACCTGTGGGAGGACGGTTACCTCGCCGAGATCGTCGACCCCGACACCCTCGAACCGGTGCCGGACGGAACCGTGGGGGAACTGGTCCTGACCATCCTCTGCCGCGAGGCCTCCGTCATCCTGCGCTACCGCACCCGCGACCTGACGGCGTTCTACACCGAGCCGTGCGCGTGCGGGCGCACCCACCGGCGCATCCACCGCATCAAGGGGCGCACCGACGACATGCTCATCATCAACGGGGTCAATGTCTTCCCCAGCCAGATCGAAGAGGTGATCATGTCGACCCGGGAGGCGGGGAACAACTACCTCATCCAGGTGGAGAAAGAGGGGGCCCTGGACCGGTTGACGGTCAAGACCGAGGTGGGGCCCGAGATCTTCATGGACGACGCGCGCCCGCTCAACGCGCTCCGCGAACGGATCCGGCACGCGCTGCAGGCCTCCATATCGATCAACCCGAAGGTGGAGCTCGTCGAGAGCGGGAGCCTTCCGGTCGCCGAGGGGAAGGCCAAACGGGTCGTGGACACGCGACCCCGTGATGTATAACCGCTGTTTCAGAGGCTAAGAATGATTTTCAACCCCGAATACGAGGCAATGGAGCCGAAAGCGCGAGAGACGCTGCAGTTCGCCCGGCTCAAAAACCTGGTGGACCGGCTCTACCACTCCCTCCCCTTCACCCGCGAGCGGATGGACGGGGCGGGAATCCGCCCGCGCGACATCCGCTCGCTCGCCGACCTCGCGCACCTTCCCTTCACCACCAAGGACGACCTGCGCGAGACCTTTCCCTACGGCCTGCTCTGCTGCCCCCAGGCGGAGATCGAGGAGGTCCACATGTCCTCGGGGACCACGGGCATCCCCGTCGTCGACGCCTACACCCGCCGCGACGTGGAGAACTGGGAGGAGGCGATGGCCCGCACCCTGGCCGGGGCAGGGGCCACCAGCAACGACACGGTCCAGAACTGCTACGGCTACGGCCTCTTCACCGGGGGGATGGGCGTCCACTACGGGGCCAAGCGCCTGGGGGCCAACATCATCCCCATGTCTTCGGGAAACACGCGGAAACAGCTGATGGTGATGCGGAACTTCGGCACCACCATCCTCACCTCGACCCCCTCCTACGCCCTGTTCATGGCCGAGGAGGCCATCGAGGCGGGTTACGACCCGAGAGCCATGGGGCTCCGGGCGGGGTGTTTCGGCGCCGAACCGTGGAGCGAGAACATGCGCCTCGAGATCGAGGCGAAGTGGGGGATCGACGCCTTCGACATCTACGGCCTCACCGAGATCACCGGCCCCGGCGTCGCCTTCGAATGCGAAGCCAAGGACGGGCTGCACATCAACGAGGACCTCTTCTACCCCGAGGTGATCGACCCCGAAACGGGTGCGGTGCTCCCTGACGGGGAAAAGGGGGAACTGGTCTTCACCACCCTGGTGAAGGAAGGGACGCCGCTGGTGCGCTACCGGACGCGCGACATCACCTTCCTTCGCCGCGAACGCTGCTCGTGCGGCCGCACCACGGTGCGGATGAACCGCCTGTTCGGGCGCACCGACGACATGCTCATCATCCGCGGGGTCAACATCTTCCCCAGCCAGATCGAGCACGCCCTGATCGAGATCGAGGGGACCGACCCCCATTACCTCATCGTCGTCGACCGCGGCGCCACCTACCTCGACGAGGTGGAACTGCAGGTGGAGGTCAAGAAAGAGTTCTTCTCGGACGAGACCCGGACCCTGGAAACCCTGCGGGCCCGAATCGAAGGGGTGATGAAATCAACCCTGGGTGTAACGATGAAGGTCAAGCTCGTGGAGCCGAAAACGATCGAACGCTCGGTCGGAAAGTCGAAACGGGTCCTGGACAAGCGTACACTCTAGCCGCCGGGCGGAAGGAGGCAACCATGGACATCAAGCAGATATCAGTGTTTCTGGAAAACAACGCGGGACGGCTGGCCAAGGTCACCCGCACCATGGCCGACGCGGGGATCAACATCCGCGCCATCTCCATCGCGGACACCGCCGACTTCGGCATCCTCCGCGTCATCGTCGATCGGCCGGAGGTCGCCATGAAGGCGCTTGTCGACGACGGCTTCACCGCCCGGATGACGGACGTGCTGGCCGTGGAGATCCCCGATGTCCCGGGCGCCCTGGCCCAAGTCATGGAGCTCTTCCAGCAAACCGAGGTCAACATCGAGTACCTTTACGCCTCGCTCAAGGGGAACCGGGACAAGGCCGTCGTCATCTTCAAGGTGCAGGATATCGAGCACGGCCGCCGGATCGTGCACGAAAAGGGGCTCGAGGTCCTGGACAAATTCTAGCGACCCAACGCATCGGGCGCCCTTGCTGGGCGCCCGATGCCCCGCACGGCACCCATCGCCTGCGCGGCGCCAACGCCTTGCACCCGGCCGCCGCGCCGCCGCTTGCATCCTCCGCTCCCCCTTGCCCTCTCCTTTTCCTCCTTCAACCAAAAGCTGAACGGCGCCCCCTCAAGTTGTGCATGTCTAGTTCCGCAATTTGGGTTTGGCCGGTCCCCTCAATTGGGGAAGGGGTGCGGGCGGCGAGCAATATCCGGATTGTTCACGAGGGAACGTCGCCAGGCGGCGCCGGCGGGCGTGGATACAAGGCACGCGCCGGGAGGATTCCGTAGGCGTACTCAACAATACGTGGTGGAATCCGACCAGGCGATGCCGACATGCCCGATTGCTCCGACGCGGCGGGATCTTCATGCATAAACCGGGTCGAGGATGAGCAGCGGCAGGCGGAGAAGAAGGAGGAAAAGGAGGAAAAGGGTCCCGCGGCGCGCCGGGCATGGCCGGCGCGCCGCGGGACGGGACAGGCTAGAAGCTGATGCGCGCGCCCAGCTGGATGACCCGGGCATCACTCGTGTTGGTGAACGTTCCGAAAGACCCCCTCGCCTTGTTTCGGATGTTCAAATCCGCGCTCGAGAACTGCGCGTGGTTGAAGGCGTTGAACATCTCGAACCGGAGTTCCAGCCCGGAGGCTTCATTCCAGAGCTGGGTCTTCTTGCTGATGATGAGGTCCCAGTTGTTGATCCCGTTGTTGAGCCGGAACTGGTTGCGCCGGGAGGTGCCGCGCCGGTAGTCGGTCGCGAGATCGGCATCGGCAACGCTGAAGGAGGCGAACGCATCCGCGTTAAAGGCCCGACCGTCGTTTTTACGGGGATCCATCTGCCGGTATTCGGCCCCGAGGTCCGCGTAGGAGATCACCGCGCCCCCGGTCCCGTCCGCCGTACTCGACGCATTGCTCACCGAGAACGGGGTGCCGGACTGGAAGGTCACGATCCCGCCGACGCTCCAGCCGTCCAGGAACCGCCGCAGCGGGGCGCTGAGGTTTTTCGCAAACGGGAGCTGGTAGACCCAGCTCCCTACGAAGCGGTGCGGAACGTCCTGGGAGGAGAGGCCGCGCGTGATCCTGGGGTTGACGACATCCAGGTTGTCCCTGGAATTGTCGGTATCCGAGATCGATTTGGAGAAGGTATAGGCGAGCTGGAAGGTGATCCCGCCGCCGTAGGTCTTCTGCACCTGGGCCTCGAAGGCGTTGTAGTTGGAGTACCCGATCGAGGCGAACTCGTCCAGGCCGACCATGATGTCGGTATTGACCCGCCGCTCGTTGATGTTGATTTCGTTGTTCTCCGGGCGAATGTAGTCGCGTCCCTCAGGGAACGGAATGAAGGTCCCGTAGGCGTAGTTGACCTGCCGTTCGGCGTAGAGCTTCACCCCCCGGTTCCCGACGTAGCTCAGGGTCATGAGGTAGTTGTCCCAGAGCCTGCGCTCGATGGTCAGGTTGTACTGGTAGGTGTAGGGGGTCCGGATCTGCGGGTCGATCGGCCGCGCGAACTGTTCGAGCGGAGCCTTGACCGCGACCGGTCCGGTCATGTCGGCAAACGGGTTGGGCAACTGGGGAAGATCGGGTTTACCCACGTAGTAGCCGGAACCGTAATTCGGGTAGGGGTCGGGCGCAAAGGGATCGGCCAGCGTCCCGCTCCCAGGTTCGTAGTAGGCATCCGTCTTGCTGAAACCGGTGGCCGTCAACTGCTGCAGGGCGGTGTCGCCGATGATGGCGCCGTAATAGATCCCAAAGCCGGTCCGGATGACGGTCTTCTCATCCCCGAACAGGCGTCCCAGCAGTCCTTCGCTCGCCTTCGGCGTGTAGGCCAGGCCGAAGCGGGGGGCCCAGTTGTTCATGTCGCGGTTGACGCCCCCCCTGGGCACCTTGCCGCCCAGCACCGGGTCCGGGTCGCCGACATAGACGAGGCCGTTCGGCGCCCTTCCGCCTTCCGGGACGATGATGGGGGTGCCGTCCATCTGGGTCAGGGTCCCCGAAGTCAGCAGCTCGGAAGTCACCCCGGGCCGGTAAAAGGTCATCCGGTCGTACTTGTCCACGATGGGGGAGCTGTACTCGTAGCGCAGGCCGAGGTTCAGCGTCAGTCCCCGGGTGACCTTCCAGGTGTCCTGGGCGAAAAACGAAACTATGTGCTGGCGGAAATCGCGCAGCCCGCTCGACCCGTACTGCTGCCACGCCGGGGAGGTTCCGATCATGAAGTCGGCCAGGTCGTCGCCGGTGGAGTTACCCCCATATGTGCTCGAGAAGCCCAGGATCCCCTGGTTGACGAACATGAAGAGCTGGTCGCCCCGGTACTTGGTCCCGTCAAAGCCGAACTTAAAGCGGTGGTTCCCCTTCGTCCAGCTGAGCCCTTCCTGGATCTGGAAGTTCTCCGTCACCCGGGTCTGGGGCCCCTGGATGGAGTTGCCCAGGAACAGGTCCCGCTCGAAGAGCCAGATGAACGGAGGACCGGCCAGCGCCGGGTCGACCACGAAATCGGCCGTGAAGCCGATCTTGGCGGGCGAATCGGTATTGACGGGGGCCACTCCCGGCTGGTTATTCCGGGCGTAAGCCAGCAGGAGGGAATTGGCCACGTTGGGGGTGAAAAAATGGGTGTCGCGCACGATGTAATTGGTCGTGCGGCGCTTGTCCGCCGCGGGGAACCCGGGCACGTCGGCTCCGTTGAAGGCGAAGGGGGATTCCACGCTGGAGTCGTAGATGTTCGAGCTGAAGCTCAGCATATTCCGGTTGGAAACCTGGTGATCGATCCGGAAGGTCACGTAGGTGTTGTTCGTAGTTTCGTCCGCCCCTACGTTGGCGCTCCCGGTCTCGTCACCGACGGGGAAAAAGTCCAGGTAATACCGCGCAATCGGCGAAATGCGGTCGGACGGGATCACGTTCCCGGGGAAAGGATCTCCGGTAGCCGGGTCAAACAAGGTGACCGGGTCCCCCCAGTCATCGGTCAGTCCGCTGAAGTCTCCCTGCATCTCCGCCTGGTTGGGGAGCCCGGTAACTATCTTGGTGTCGCCGATCAGCTGGCGCCGGGTCTCGTAATCGACGAAGAAGAAGGTGCGGTTCTTCCCGTTGTAGATGCCGGGGAACCAGACCGGGCCGCCGAAATTGCCGCCGATCTCCTTGCGTTCGTACCTGCGCCGTTCCTCGTCGAAGTACTTCCTGGAGGAGAGAACGGTCGGGCGCCAGAAGGCGCGCGCGTTCCCGTGGTACTCGTTGGTCCCGCTCTTGGTGACCACGTTGATGATGGAACCGGAGTTGCGGCCGAATTCGGCTTCGAAGTTCGAGGAGAGGATGCGGAACTCCTGCAGGGCGTCGGGGCGCGGCTGGGCCCCGGTCGAACCGCCCACGGCGATCTCGTTGTTGTTCGCCCCGTCGAGCATCACGTTGTTTTCCACGCCCCTGGCGCCGTTGACGCTCATTCCCAGCCCCTGCCCGAAGGTGCCGCCGGTAGGACTGGTTGAGTACGCCACGCCCGGCTGGAGGTAGGCCAGCTGCAGCACGTTGCGGCCGTCGAGCGGCAGCCCCTCGAGGCGGGTGTTTTCCACCGTCGTTCCCAAAGTGGCGCTTTCGGTCTCGATCAGGATCTGGGCGCCGCTGACGGTGATCACCTGCGACATGCCGGCGACGCTGAGCTTGATGGGAATCACCAGGGAGCGGTTGGGCTCGAGCTTCACGTTGCGCATCTGGGTCTCGGAGAACCCGGGAGCCACCGCGATGATCTCGTACACGGACGGTTCAACCTCGAGGAACCGGTAGTCTCCGTTATCGTTCGAGGTAACAGTCTGGACCGTCATGGCTTTGTCGCGGTCGACCAGTTTGACCGTCGCGTTCGGGACCACCGCCTCCGACTGGTCGTGCACCGAGCCTCCGATCGTCCCCCGGGTCCCCTGTGCGCACAACACCCCAAGCGACAAGACGGCGCATAAAAAAAGCGCCACGCTGCTTCTAAGACATACGTGAACCATTCGATTGGTCATACACATCCTCCTCGCAGTTCATCCGCGCGTACCGGCCGAACGCGGGGTCCGGTCCGGGGAGATCCATCCTCAAAAACCCAGTTGGGCCGCATTGTAATCTCGCTCCGGCGCCGTTGGCAATGTTAATCCTGCATTAATCCTACGTTAATCCCATGTTAATCCTGCGCCTGGATTTTCGTCCCAGCCGGGGAAAACCGGCTGGAATCCGTTCTGACGCGGACAGGGGGAGGAACAAACACCCACCCCTTCTTTACTCATCGACCGATTGCGGCGGCGCCTTCGGAGATTTACAATGAGCGGATGAGAATCAAAATCGGGATCAGCTCCTGCCTGTTGGGAAACCAGGTCCGCTACGACGGGGGGCACAAGCTGGACCGTTTCCTCGCCGGGACACTGGGCCGATACGTCGACTACGTCCCCGTCTGCCCCGAGGTCGAGTGCGGCATGCCCATACCGCGGGAACCGATGCGGCTCGAGGGGGAGATCGAAGCCCCGCGTCTGGTTACCCACCGTACCCGGGAAGACAAGACCGGCCGGATGCTGGCCTGGGCTGACAAGCGGGTCGGAGAGCTCGCAGGGGAGGGGCTGCTGGGCTTCATCTTCAAGAGCGATTCCCCCAGCTGCGGGATGGAGAGGGTCAGGGTCTATGACGAAAAGGGGGAGTCGGCGCGCAAGGGGGTCGGGCTCTTCGCCCGCCGCTTCATGGAGCACTTCCCACTCCTGCCGGTTGAGGAAGAGGGGAGGTTGCACGACCCGGCGCTGCGGGAAAACTTCATCGAGCGCCTCTTCACGATGGCGCGCTGGCGCGATTTCGTCGGGGGGAAACCCGACCGCGACGGGCTGGTCGAGTTTCACGCACGGCACAAGTTGCTGATCCAGGCCCACAGCACCCGCCACTGCCGGGAGATGGGGCGCCTGGCCGCAGGGGGGAAGGGGGTTCCCTTCCCCGGACTCCTGGCCGATTACCGGCGGCTGCTGATGGAGGCGCTCAAACTGCGGGCCACCCCGAAAGAGAACACCAACGTGCTCATGCACATGGCCGGGCATTTGGAAAAAAGGCTGACGCCGGATGAGAAGGCGGAACTCGGGGAGGTCCTCGACCTCTACCGCGCCGAGCGGCTCCCGCTCGTCGTCCCGGTCACCCTGATCCGG
>Ga0123335_1003520_pt1 | contig 21686 bp, 24 predicted proteins | sample BiotimSIPDNA_2_FD_89707 | JGI IMG/M metagenome (GOLD analysis project Ga0123335, IMG submission 89707) | Anaerobic biogas reactor microbial communites from Washington, USA - Biogas_R2 time_0 SIP DNA | ecosystem: Engineered > Bioreactor > Anaerobic > Unclassified | place: Washington, USA...
CAGTAGGCAATTTATCATGATTACTGTAGTGTAATTATCTGTATTAGCTGCTGGCAATTATCAGATATCGCTATTTTGCAGTTTCAAAGAACTTGATTTTGCTATTATGCAAAATCCTCAAATAAATATGGTACTGAGAATAAGGTACGAAAGCTGGTTACGATTGGCACCCCTCACCTGGGAGCGCCTAAAATGTTTAATAGTTGGAAAACGGGCTTTTTATACTCAAGATTATTAGATACACCGCTTGATGAGAATAATGTCAAGTCAGTACTCCGAAATTTCAGCTCCATATATCAATTACTACCCAGTAGGGACTATTTCAATTATGGCCTAACTGTTTACTACGAGGAAGGCTTCGATACCAATGATGATAGAAAAATCCAGGGCCGTATTTATGATTATAGCGGTATGAAAGAATGGTTTTATGGTCGTGACGCGAGTCCGCAATATAACGACGTCAATATAGCTATGCTGGATAACGCGGAAGTCTTCCATGCAGCGCTGGATAAAATGATTATCACTGATAATAGTTTAGTAGAAGGATATATGATCGCCAGTGATCGCCAGGCTACACCAGTTCTCTTACGCGATTACATAGGCTCGCGCGGGAAAAAACACGAAAACAAAGTTGAAGAGCTGGAAGCTGGGGACGGAACCGTTCCGACTGTGAGTGCCACGAACGGACAGAGTAATCATAATCAGATCTTTTACGTAAATGATGGTACACACGGAGGCTTGTTGAAGCTTGAGCCGGTTATTCAAAAGACGATTAATATCCTGAACGGCGATCTAAATATGCCGGTAGATGGAATTCGTAATGGTGATCCTTCCAAACTGAACGGGTACTACGCCTATGCGGCTTGTCCGGTGGACCTTTATGTCACCGATTCGGAGGGTCAAGTCGCCGGACCCGAAACATGGGGAACCGATATGATAAACTACTGGATTAACGGTGAAACCAAACACGCTTTTGTACATGACAATAATTTTGAAATAGACTTGAAAGGAAGCGGTGCGGGTTTAGCCGACCTGATTATCGAAAGATATGAAAACGGTGAAAAAACCGAACGCTATTCCTATTTCGCTATCCCCACCGCCGAGGAAAGCGACGTCAGATTAACCGTTTCCGGCGTCCCCCAGAGCCTGTTGATAGACGCCGAAGGAGACGGTGTCTATGAAACCACCGTTGCCCCCGATAACGTAGCTTCCGGTTCGGCACTTGAGGATACAACCGGGCCAATTGTTACATGCGACCTGAACGGCACCTATTTTAATCAGGATGTGACCGTCAATATCTCCGCCAATGACGAATCGGGCATAGAAAAGATCATGTATACCATCAACGACGCTTACTGGTCGGAACTGGAAGGCAGCTCGCTGACATTCAACCAGGAAGGCCAATATAAAACCTCGTTATGCGCGCTTGATAAGGCAGGCAATTGGTCTGAGCTGCTTGAATTTACTATCTTCGTTGATAAGACCGCGCCGGTAATCGTCACCAACCTTTCCAACCGTATGGAAATCGAACGGTTTGGTTCCTTTACAATATCTAATTCCGCTATTGATCAACTATCCGGTATTGCGCAACTCTCTACCACCCTTGACGGTCAAATAATCAAAAATGAAGGTTCCATAGATACAGAAACTCTACCCTTTGGCAACCATACCATAATAATTACCGCCACTGATAAGGCTGGCAATACTGCCAGCAGTCAGATCATAATCAAGATTACCGCCAGCATGTCAACTTTGGGCAAACTGGTGGATCGCTATTATCAGTCTGGAGAGATTAATAACAAAGTAGTTTACCATAGTTTGAAACTTAAATTAGACCATGAAATCACCCTATTGCCGTTTATGATTGAGGTCAAAGCCGTGCGCGGCATACACATCACCAAACCTGCGGCGGATAAATTGCTTGAGTATTCTGAGTGGATAATTAAAGATAAATATTCGTGCAAACTATAGGCTTTGGTAAACCGGGGAGGGGATCATGAACCTCCCCGGTTTAACTATGATGTTTAGCTTGGGGGTACTTACAATGTTGGAGTGGTTTCTCGGTATCTTATGTTGGCCAATTATAGCAATTTTCGATTGGAGTATGTTGGGGATATATTGCTATTATGGCCCCATTCAGATCATTGCATTATTGATGGCCTATTTTCTGCGGAAAAAAGGAATTATCACATACGGTTCGCCTCTGATGTATTATGTAGTAGCATTTATCATTGGGCATATAATGTATTCCGTTATTTACTACTGGCTATTTATAAATTTCGCTACATTTTTTTAGGCAATCGGCCAACAGAGCGGCCAACAAAGTAACATTCCTCTGTTGGCCCAAGGAGGAGAATTCACTATTATGACGACGTTGGAGTGGATTCAATCAATAATCGGCATGGCTTGTTGGCCAATTATAGCGATTTTTGATTGGAGTATGTTGGAGTTATTACTATTATTGCCCCGTTCTGATATTTGCTTTATCGATAACTTATTTTCTGCGGAAAAGGAATTCTCAAGTCCGGTTTACCTCTAACGTATTATATATTAGCAGTCCTAATTGGACATATAGTATATTCAGTAAGCTTTACGTGACCCTTTTTTGGTCATTGTCTAATCATGGTTTCCGGTAATCGTCAAAACACGGGAGAAGCAAGGGGGAAAACCATTTTTTTGTGCAAAAAATAAAAATGCCAGGAAACAAGAATCCCGGCATTTAGTTTCTTTTAAATGGTCGGAGTGACTGGATTTGAACCAGCGGCCTCTACGTCCCCAACGTAGCGCTCATACCAAACTGAGCTACACCCCGACGCAAAGAATATTCTAGTATATCCCGATACTTTAGTCAAGTATAGCCTTCGCTTTTATATGGCCCTATTTATCCAGATCGAACTTGTTATGCAGAGCCTGGACCGCCTCTGTAACCTGGCTTTCTTCGATGATACAGGATATCTTTATCTCAGAGGTGGAAATCATCTGTATGTTGATACTGGCATCAGCCAGGGCTGTAAATACAGCTGCCGCTACGCCGGGGTTACTCTTCATCCCGGCTCCCACTACAGATATCTTGGCCACATTGTCGCCATAAGACATCCCGGAGGCACCTATCTCTTTAACCAGATCTTCCACTACTGGTAAGGCCATATTGAGCTCGTTTCTCTCTATGGTGAAGGCTATATCATTCACCTCGTCTCGCATAGCTGCCTGGATAACCATATCTACGTTTATCTTATGTTCAGCTAATGATGTAAATAATGCCTTGGCTATTCCAGGACGGTCGGGCACGTCAAAAATTGCTATCTTGGCGCAGTTACGGTCATGAGCTATACCCTGTACTACTTTTTGCTGTTCCATGCCATCATCCTCCGTTATGATTGTTCCGGGTTCTTCACTGAAACTGCTTCTGACCTCTACATCAACACCATATACCATGGCAAACTCCACTGACCGCGGCTGCATTACCGCTGCGCCCAGACTTGCCATTTCCAGCATCTCCTCGTAGGAGATGCGCTCTATCTTTCGTGCCTCATGAACCAGACGGGGATCAGCAGAGTATACACCGCTTACATCAGTAAAAATCATACACCGGTCAGCTTTCAGGCTGGCGGCCAGAGCCACCGCCGTAGTATCGGAACCACCACGGCCCAGGGTGGTTATATCTCCTCCACAGTTTATGCCCTGGAAACCGGCAACTACGACTACATTACCCTGTTTGAATTCATCCCGGATACGTTGATTGTCAATAGCGCTAATCTTGGCCTTACTATGTGCAGAGTCGCTCTTAATGCCTGCCTGCCAACCAGTCAGAGATATGGCTTTGATGCCTATACTGTTCAGAGTAAGGGCCAGCAAAGCTGCTGACTGCTGCTCGCCGGTGGAAAGCAACATATCCAACTCCCGGCAGCTGAGATCATTGCCAATCTCCTGTGCCATAACCAGCAGGTCGTCGGTGGTGTCGCCCATGGCTGATACAACAACCACTACATCCTGGTATTCGTGCTTTAGTTTTTGTACGCGTGCTGCTATGTTTTTTATCCTATCCAGTGTTGCTACTGAACTTCCGCCAAATTTACATACTAATAAAGCCAAAAAATCTCACTCCTAAAACTATCTCTTGCCCAGGATCTTAACACCCTCCGCACTTGGATTCAGATATAAAACCCGGCTGTCCACTCCATGGCTGGCAAAGGCCTCCATCATAGCCTGCCCTACCTGCCCTTCATCGCCGGTGCAGAAAGCAACTATGGTAGGTCCAGCCCCGCTCAGGGCCACCCCCAAAGCTCCAGCATCAGCAGCCATTTCAAAGACCAACTCAAAACCGGGAATCAGATGTTTGCGCAGGGGCTGATATATCACATCATCCATGGCCATATGAATATTCCTGGTATCACCGTTATAAATACTGGCCAGCAGATAACAGGCTCTTTGCAGATTGGCTATGGTATCTTTTAGATCCACCTTGTCCGGCAGGACTGCTCTCGCCTCAGCGGTGGAGAGCACGAAATCAGGAACTACTGCCACTACTTTGATCTCTTCGGGCAAAGAGAGCCGCTGATAGTATACTTTCCCTTCATAGACCATGGCAGTAGTGAATCCCCCCACCATAGCCGGAACTATATTATCAGCATGGCCTTCCATTTGGACGGCCCAATTCATAATTTGGTTTAATGAATATCTCTGCCCCACCATGAAATTAGCAGCACTGAGTCCAGCCGCAATAGCTGCCGCACTGCTTCCCAGTCCGCAGCCGATCGGTATCTCATTGTGAATGGTTACCTTTAGCGGAGGAATCTCTCGGCCTACTTTTTCGAAAACTTTATGCATAGCCTTCACAACCAAGTCTTCCGCCGGTATATTCCTGGGCTGTGCTCTTCCGCCGGTAGTATAGAACACCTGATTCATTCCATAGGAAATCTCTATCTCGATGTTAAGATATAAATCCAGCGCCATTCCCAGGGTATCGAACCCCGGACCCAGGTTTGCGCTGGTCGCCGGTACTCTTACAGTAAACATACTGCCCCCTAGTCGCGTTCTGTCCCTTCCAACCTTATCACATTATCGATTTCGCTCACAATACTCATTCCCCTGAGTACTGCCAGGGCATCACGCAGGTTTTGCTCTTTGACTTCATGGGTTACCATTATAAGTTCCGCCATATTGTCCTGGCTCGCCTTCTGTAATACCGATGCAATGCTTACGTTGTTGTTGCCGAATACGCCAGCAATTCCTGCCAGGACACCCGGGCGATCTGTGACTGTCATACGTATATAGAATTTTGCCTTCAGTTCATTTATGCTGAGCATGGTTTTGCTGGTGTAACAGGTGCATCCGATTCGGCCGTTGGTCTTGGCCAACATATTCCGTCCTATCTCAATGATGTCACCGACTACAGAACTGGCCGTAGGCATCTTGCCGGCTCCACGTCCATAATGCATGATCTCGCCAACGGCATCCCCCCGGACAAACACTGCATTGAATACATCATTAACCGCCGCCAGCGGATGGTTTTTCGGCAGAAAAGCCGGATGCACTCTGGTAGCGATCCTGCCCTGCTCGTCCTCTTTGGCAATGGCCAGCAGCTTTATCACATATCCCAACTCGCGGGCATATCGTATATCTGCCGGTGAAATCGCCGTAATCCCTTCCACATATACGTTGTCCAAAGTAACCCGGCTATTAAAGGCAATCGAAGAAAGGATGGCTATCTTACGAGCCGCGTCCAATCCCTCCACGTCTGCGGTCGGGTCGGCCTCTGCGTATCCCAGCTGTTGGGCCTCCTGCAATACCTCGGCAAACGGGCGACCTTCCTGGCTCATCTTAGTGAGGATATAATTTGTGGTACCATTCAGTATCCCGATGACTTCCAATATCTTATTGCCGGTCAATGATTGTTTCAGCGGGTAAATGATTGGTATGCCTCCGGCGACACTGGCCTCGAAATAGAAATCAACGTTGTTTTCAGCGGCTGTCGCAAAAATGTCAGCTCCTTTGGTGGCAATGAGGTCTTTGTTGGCGCTGACAACGTGTTTGCCCTGTTTCATTGCAGCGATAATAAAAGTGAATGCCGGTTCGATACCGCCGATCAATTCCACTACTATATCGATCTCTGGATCATTGATAATATCGTTAATGTCTTCAGCAATCATATCCGGTGTAAGGCCAGCCTGCTGGATGGTGTCTTGGCTGCGCTCCAGCACCTTCTTCAGCACCACCTTATCCCCGGTACGTTGAGCAATTATTTCACTGTTGCGGTCTATAAGCTCAGCTACACCGGAACCAACCGTTCCATAACCTAACAAACCAATGTTTATCATACCGGTACCCTCCAGTCTTATATGCCTTATTAATATACCTCACCTTATTCTACCTTGCAAAACAGAAAAAGCAAAGGAGAGCCGGACTCGTACCTTTGCTTGCGGATATTATTTTTTTCTGAATGTGCAACTAAAAAGGCACCGAGCGTTAGCCCGGTGCCAATGATTCTTGATTGTTATATGATTATGCAGATCAATCCTCCGCTGCCCTCATTGACTATTCTCTGTAAAGTATCCTGCAGCTTGTGCTGCGCATTCTCCGGCATCCGGTGGATCTTGTTCTGTATGCCCTCTCTAACCAGGTCATGCAGAGACTTGCCAAAGATGTTGGAATCCCAGATCTTGGTCGGGTCTTCCTCGAATTCATCCAGCATATAGCGGACCAATTCTTCGCATTGTTTTTCAGTGCCGATTATCGGTGTGATCTCAGTAGTAATATCGGCTCTGATTATATGCAACGAGGGTGCTTTGGCTTTCAGCTTGACCCCGAAGCGGCTGCCTTGCCTGATTAGTTCGGGTTCTTCCAGCAACATCTCCTCCAAACGTGGTGTCACGACTCCATAACCGGACTGTTTCACCTCTTCCAGGGCGGAGGCCACCTTGTCAAACTCTTTCTTGGCTACCGACAGATCTTTCATAAGCCTCATGATATCGTCGGTACCCTCCACCGGGAAGCCACTCACATCTGAGAGGCAACGATAGAATAGTTCTTCAGGTACAGCCACATCGATGGAAGCCGCTCCGGCACCCAGATTCATTTCTTCCAGGGTCACAAAGCTAACATTCTCCACTTCGCCAAGGCTTTCTATGGCTCGATCAATATCGCGGACCTTGCGGATCCCATTAAGGATCTCGCGAATCGCCGTTTCCATGTTGGCCCGCAGCCAGAATTCTTCGTCCAGCTCATCCACCCAGCGCGGCAGGCGTATATTTACCTCCTGCACCGGGAATTCATAGAGAACTTCCTCCAATATCCCGAAGATCTGATCGCTGGTTATCTTGGCAACGTCGGTGGCAATAACGCTGACCGAGTACTTTTCTGAAAGCTGTTCAGCCAGAGCCGTGGTCTCCCGGTCATAAGGCCGGGTTGAATTAAGTATCAGCACAAATGGTTTATTCAGTTCCTTTAATTCGTTGATTACTCTCTCTTCAGCATCCACATAGTTGGCGCGAGGAATGTCCCCTATGGTTCCGTCAGTAGTCATGACGATACCTATGGTAGAGTGATCGGTGATTACCTTTCTAGTACCTATTTCTGCAGCTTCTTCAAATGGAACCTCATAGTCGAACCAGGGCGTTTTTACCAGTCTGGGTTCTTCATCCTCTTCATAACCCAGGGCTCCTTCAACGGCGTACCCTACACAATCAACCAGCCTTGCCTTGAGACTCAGTCCATTAGTGGTCGTGATCTCAATAGCCTCATTGGGCACAAACTTAGGTTCAGTAGTGGTAATCGTTCTGCCGGTTCCGCTCTGGGGGAGTTCGTCTCTGGCCCGTTCCCTATCATAGACATCTTTGATGTTAGGTATAATCATGAGGTCCATGAATCTTTTTATAAAGGTCGATTTGCCAGTCCTGACAGGGCCTACCACTCCCAGGTAAATGTCTCCTCCAGTCCTCTCAGCGATGTCGCTCAAGATGTTGTTTCCTTCCACTTTCCGTTCTCCCTCCCTCGATAAAGACTTTTGAAGGCATCCTCCCTCCAACAGCGGACACCCCTTACTAGCAATCAGGCTATAACAGTACAAATATATTTATCCAATTTCGCTAATATAACCACAAAAGAAAAAATGTGTGGAAAAAAGTGTTGCAGAAAGATGTGAAACCATTAGGCTGTGTTTCGCTGGAGTACTACTATTTACTACTCCATCAGCAATATGCGGGCGCCGATCACCAGCAGAACAATTCCTAAGATATCGTAGTAGCTGAAGCTATGGCGTTTCATACCAAATAACCCGAAGGCGTCAATCAAGACCGCCATACTGATCTGGGCAACTATGATTGCAGTAGTAGCGTTCGCCACTCCGACTTTGGGCATAGACAAAACCAAAGCATAAATGATTACTACTGATAATACTCCGCCCAGATAAGCCCACCAGGGAACCTGCCCAAGTTTATCGGCGCTGGCCCAACCGCCTGCAAAGATCATAATTATCAGCACTATCAGCGTGCCGATCAGGTGGACCAACAGCGTTGACTCCATAACCCCTACGATCTTGCCGAGCGCGGCATTAATGCTGCCTTCTACCGCCATGGCAGCTCCAGATAGAGCGGCCAGTCCTATATATAACCAGTTAAGCATGTCTGTACTCCTTCTGTTTTAGATATTTTCTGGAGTTTCCATGCCATTTATTCCTGCCAGGTTATTAAATATAGGTAGCGAGGGCAATTATGATCATTCCTGCTGTTAAACCAAACCAGCGTCCGGTATAATCTCTTCCCCTGGCTTCGGGCCACAGCTGGAACATTACCAGATAGATCATTACTCCGGAAGCAAAGCCTAACAGTGCCGGCATACATGAAGGGCTCGCCTGGGCGGCCCATTGTCCGATCAGAGTGCCCAGCGGAGTTATCAACCCTATCAGCAGAGTTTTCAGGAATATGCTTGAGCGCTTCATACCGCCCATGAGAAATGGTGCGGCGATAGCCATTCCTTCCGGTATATTATGAATAGCTATGCCTACTGCTATGACCAACCCGGTCCGCTCTTTCATTTCGCTGCCCAGAGCAATAGCCATACCTTCTGGCAGATCATGCAACATTATGCCTACCATTATTAAATACCCTAAAGCCAGTAATGAATCGCTGCTGGAAATCGAATGCATCCTGATATGATCGAAGAAGCCCAGGCCTATGAACCCTATGACCAGTCCCAGAGCGGGAATATAAAAACGGGAGAATAGAAACGCGGAAGGTAACATATCAAAAAGAACTACGCCAACCATGACCCCGGAAGCCAGACCCAGGAAAAACGCCAGGCTGCGGTTGCTCCATCGCCTCTTTATGAAAAGCAAAATCGCGCCAAGAGTAGTACAGAAGCCAGCGATACAACTAAGATAAAATATTTCGCCAGTCATAAAACATCCACCTTTGATCACATATAATCAATGTCTATGTTATAGATCAAAGGTTTAGCCCAAGTGAGGAGTTACCATTCTGGGCATTTCTTATACTGCATCAGGCATATTAATTATGGATGCTTCATATTCTGGGGAAAGAGGAGGTGGGCTACATGGAAAAAATAGCCGGTATCGAGGTGAAGGGTTTGAGTCGCGGTTTACTGGTTTCGATCATACTTACACTGGTTTCAGCAGTTACTGTTTACTATACAGGTATTCAAGAAACTATTTTGCCACTGCTGGGTAGCATTATCCTCATGATCGGCGTTTTCTGGGCTGGTTGCTATGTCAGTCGTCAGTATGGAAGCAAGGGACTGGTACGTGGTATAACGATGGGCCTGACCTTTTTTGTTCTAATGCTGATAGCTACCTATATCTTCAATCCGTCTCAAATAAGCTTTGGAACATTCATGCAATCTCTTGCTATATGCATAATTTCCGGAGCATTAGGGGGGATTGTGGGAATAGGACTGAGTGACAAGGCTCTATAGAAATTGCCATCATTATTGTTTTGCATTGACCTCGTTTTGGTACATCCACGAAAAGGCTCAAAGCCACGAGCAGAAGACCAACGATGATCAAGCCGATAGCCAGACGAATACGCCATAACGACACAACCAGCCCCCCAATAAGCTGCAAAAAGGAGTAGTGCGATACTACTCCTTTTGTTTATTATCCCCATATCTTGATTAGGATATTGCGCAGGAAATTTGGAATCCGGACATAGACAACACGCATGCTTTTTTCCCCCTTCATCCGAAGTTCACCTGAGTATTTACGTATTATCCTATGAGGGGGAGCTAAAAATGGTTACACTTGTAGCAAAAAATCACGCAGGCGTCCGCACAGGAGATTAGAAGGTAATATCTCATGTTGTTTTATTGGTATGCTACGTTTAAATACGTTTCCATAAGCCTTCTTATCCAGCCGGCTGTCCAGCACTACTACAGCACCATGGTCAGTTTCACTTCTGATCAGGCGCCCGGTGCCCTGCTTGAACCTGACCGCAGCATCTGGCAGCATAAAATGCTCGAAGCTGCTCTTTCGCTGCGAACGGCAATACAATTCACCCGCACAGGAGTACGGATCACTGGGCGCCCGAAAAGGTAGCTTGACGATGACCACACAGCGTAGCAGGTCTCCTTTCAGGTCTATTCCCTCCCAGAAGGTTTCCAATCCCATCAGCACGGCGTTGGCTGTAGAAGTGAATTCACTCATCAGGTAACCGAATTCGCCATCCTCGTTCTGCACCAGTAATCTTATGCCTTGGTCCTCGCAGAATGGTCTGATAATACTTGCCGCCTCCAGCATCTGTTTTCGGGCGGTAAACAGTATCATACACTGTCCGGCTGCCGCAGATATGATCTCTCGCAGATTAGCAGTCAGAGCTTCAGTAAAACGCGGGTTCGCAGGATCGGGTATGTTTTCCACAGAGAAGAGCCTGGCCTGCCGGTCATAATCAAAAGGCGAGTATTCCAGCAAGGTACGGACACGTTCCTGCGCTGCTATGGGGCTGAGGCCGCAGCGCTGTACAAAGTAGTCGAAACGGTCTTCCACCGCCAGGGTAGCTGAAACCATGATAAGGCTGTCAAGTTTTTCGTACAGACGTTGATTAAGCTCATCACCGATGCCGACCATCGAGGATGATATGGCCGAAGCCTGGCCATTATAGAAATCCAACCATAATATATTTTCATTGGTATCAGCATTCTCTTCCAGGATTGCTGTGGCCGTATCGGAGAATTCCTGCAGACTGAGAATGAAAGCATCCAGTTCATCCTTGTCATCAAAACCCTCCAATTCCTTGCTGATCCCTCGCAGTACGTTCATTAGCAGTCGTAAGGTATCCTGCCATTCAAAATAGCGGTTAAGAACTTCAACAAACCATTGTTCGCGGAAATCAACGGGTTTAAGAACTCGTGAATATTCCGTTTCGCGCCCGCCGCCAGGTATCATAGTCATGATATTAAACAGCTCCCGCCCGGCCTTCTGCAGACGATCCAAGGCCAGTCCGGCCTGAGTGATCTCATTGGAGAGGTGGGCGTAGCTGTTACGCAGATGCTGCAAATAGCCTTTCTCCCGTCGTTTTTCTTTGCTTCTGAGTACGGAAAGCAGATCATTTATCTCGGATAAGGCCAGGCGCAGGGAAAGCTTATCGAAAGCCTCTTTCTCAAAAGCGTGGGCTTCATCTATTATCAAATGTTGATATTCCGGCAGCAGAGCGTTGTTCACCACGATATCGGAAAGCAACAGAGCATGATTGACCACTATCAAGTTGGCCTTTTCCATTTGCCTGATCATTTTCAAGCGAAAACATTTGCGGTTATGTGGACAGGCGTCTCTCAGGCAAGTGTGCCGGTCTGCGGCTACCAGCGGCCAGTGCCTCATCAATTCACTCGATAAACTAAGTTCTTTGCGATCCCCATTAGTAGTAGTCCGGGTCCAGACCAGGAGTTTTTCGATGAACTTCAGTTCAGATTCATTGACCTTTACCTTCCCCAAGCTTATACTGTTGAATTTGTGCCAGCACAGATAATTCTCACGGCCCTTGGCCTCCACGAATCTGCACTCAGCTCCGGTGACCCGTATGATCTCCGGTATGTCTTTTTCCACCAGCTGCTGCTGCAATGCACGGGTACGAGTGGAAACAACTACTTTTTTGCCTTCAGTGACCGACCACAGAATGGCCGGGACCAGATAGGCATAGCTTTTACCCACTCCGGTACCGGCTTCGGATACCAGGAATTCTCGGTTTATAAAGGCCTCGGCTATCTCTTTGGCAAGATTCAACTGCTCCTGCCGAAAATTATAGCCGGAGATCATGGCGGCCATTTTCCCTTCCGGCAGGAAAAAGGCCTCTACTTCCCGGCTGTTAAAAATCATGCTTTATTCACCTGCTCCAGTTTGGATACTTCATTGTGCCTTTTACGGCGAAGCACATGGTACATGCCTTCCACCGGCACCCCCTGTCTGGCGAGTATGTCCAGAACAAACTGCAGATTTTCCGGAGGTGTCTTGACGGAAAGTCCACAACTGCTGGATATTTCCCGCAAGGTGGGCATAATAATAAACTCCGCGTTGGCATCCTTCAATACTCTTTCCGCCTTCAGGGCATTGGAAGTAGTATTAAAGGTTAAAACACAATAATCATCCAGTGACAGTACTTTACTTACCATAAAACATACTCCATTACTCTATAAATCGATGCTACCGATGCGATAAAAAGTTCCCCGGGCATCTGCCACTAGCCGATCCCCGCTGGTAACCTGGGCCCGGGCGAAAAGCATGCTCTTGCCTGACCTTATTACCTCTCCGCTGGCGATAAGTGTATCCCCTAAAGCAGCTGAAGCAACAAAACCGGTAGAAAGATCCACCGTGACCGCCTTAATGCTCAGGCTGCGAACGGCATTTCCCATCGCTGCATCCAGTATGGACATATATAACCCGCCATGCACGACTCCCAAAGGATTAGTATGCTGTGTCCGGGAGATTATCTCTAATTCTGCCGTACCTAAGCCCAGCTTCTTCACCTGCAGGCCCAATAATTGATAAAAAGGTGTTTCCTGGATCGAGTGCATTATATAATCAAACAATTTTTGATCAATGCCCATATTTTCCGCCATAACTACACCCCCTGATTTGGCTTGTTTCATTATAGCATTTCACATTACTGCCACATTGAATTATTCATTTAAAAATAATGATTTCGGTAAAAACTAAGGCAAAGGAGGAATTCATATGACATTAGACATTTCACGTTACAAAGCCCTGGTGTTTTTATTGTTTATTTTGCTTTTAATAACTGCCCTGCCGGGGTGTTCATCAGAAAAGAACTCATCACCCCAAGGTAAAAAGCCGCTCTCAAAAAAACAAGAACCCAAGTGGTATATACAGTTTTCCGTAAAAGATCAGCGTTCAACTGCTTACACTGAGGAAGCGGGAGCTCCCCTGGCATCAAACGGACAACCCTATTTTCTGGGAGGAATAGCCGTGCATCCCCGTTACCCGCTCCAATACGGGGGAGATCCGCGAGTTCCTTTGCTTCCCTATGGCACCGTTATCTATCCGAACAAACCCATAAAAATACAGGGCGATTATTACAACGCCCTGACCGTCATGGATACCGGTGATGTAAATTATGGATTATGGGAAAATCATCCCTATTGGTTTGATGTCTATTACGGCAGCGGCAACTATTGGGCTAACCAAGCTGCTCGTGAGTACGGCACACCTTTGACCAGTTATTCCTGGTATGAGGAATGGCAGTAGTTATTCAATGATTGCGGGGGCAAATAGGCATATAAACAGCAAATCCTTTTTCTAGTATGTTCATATTGCCTTATGCCGCTCCTGCCATATTTGCCGCCCCATCATTATTGCGGCACTCAGGGCAAATAATATCAGCAGGCCAAAAACAAAGGTCTTGACACTCCCTACCAGCATATCGCCGACATAAGAATAGATTATGGTAGCTGGTAGCTGCCCCAGGCCGGTAGCCCAGAAGAACTCCCAAAAACCCATGGCGGTGAGACCGGCTGCATAGCTTACTATATCAAACGAGACGAAAGGCAGCAGACGTGCGATCAAAACCGCCCACTTGCCATAACGTTCGAAGAATACATCTACCTCTTTTAAGGCGTTCCGGCTGGTGAGTTTTTCTACCAGTGATCGGCCATATAAACGGGCGATAGCATAGCACAATGCCGCTCCGGCCATGGCACTGGTCCAGGATAGTATTGCCCCTTTGACCCATCCGAACAACCCGGCATTGGCAAAGGTAATTATAAATGCCGGCAAGGGAGCCAGCAATGATTGCAGAATCATTAACAGGAAGGAAACGATCGGAGCCCATATTCCGAATGAGAGGATATATTCCCGGGCAGCAGGAACATTTACCATGGATATAATGAAGATCGCCTGGTTGACCGTTTGCCTTACCGGGTCTGCGGTGTAATACAGCAGCACCGGGACAACCAGGATCCCAACTTTGAACCAGATGCTGTTCCAGATTCTGTTTTTCATAATACGACTCCCTTCGATCTAAAGACCCTACCTGGTAAAGAATCGTGATGGCCCTTTAAGTACCTGCCATTCTGCTTCTGCTAATATATTTTGGCACTTTTTCATATCAAATCCCCGGTTAGCCTCTGTTTCTTCCACTATATCACGAGGATTTGCGCCAGCTTCCGCCCAAAGCAGGTTCGCTCCGGCCTGCGCTCCCACCGCATTAGGTTCGTGCGTGCAATTGCCGGGAATACTATACCCCATAGCCAGTCGGACGACGGCCAGAATATGAGCCATCCGGACCTCGCTGATCATTCCGTGCACACTTAATTCAGTGTCAGGAATACTTATTCGACGCATGGCACCACTGAAGACCGGTTGAGCTTCCCGGGCGATAATAGTCTTTTCCACTAGTTCATCCAGGGTATGCTCAGGGCCAATCGGTTCCACGCAGTTGCCCAGGATCAATCCAGCTTTTCGAGCAGCGGCAAACGAACCCAAGCGTTTTTTCGGATCAATACGGGTAGCTTGTCCCTCCCCCATCCGCATCGCATGATATACCCCGGTAAAACCAGCTGCTTTTAAATCCAGAGCTATCTCATAATCAAAATCACCTACATTGGCAATCATAGGTACACTACCGCCCAACTCCCGGTAAACAAGCTTGGAGATCTCAAGAAATCGATCAAAACTAAAAGTAGCGGTAGACATCAGATATATGGCATTGGCTCCATTCTTCATTAGTGTAAGGCATTTTCTTATGATCTCCTCTGTCACTTCAACTTTTTGCTCAACAAACACTTTATTGGCAGCGGCGAAGGAACAAAAGGCACAATTGCCGGTACAAGGCCCACTGTTTACTCCCACCTGACCATGTACTTCGGCAAGCCCCCCGGAACATTCCTCACTCATTTTCCGGCCCGCCCATTGAATATAAAAAAATTCTTCGCTGAACAGAGTTACTGCATATAGCGTTCTTATCTCATCACTTTCAATTATCCGACCCGACAAGACCTCATCAATTATTTTCTTTATTCCTGTATCCATTTTAATACGATCCCTCCATTTGCTTTGCTTTCCCGATAAGCATTGCTGCGTAAATATATGAATCCAAATCACAGTATTCCTTATTGATAAGACCCTTTTCGTAAAAAGATACCAGGTCATTCCAGGTATCTATATCGGAATGAGCTGGAAGCAATGTGCAGATAAGACCCCGCTTTTCAGCCTCCTGTATTGTTAAATGCAAAACATTTCCGGTACCCCAGGGTATATCTTTGAACAATTCCGCATGGACCCGTTTGCAGCCGAGGAGATAATAACCCCCGTCCTCGGCCGGGCCAATGACCAAATCATTTTCATGCAGTCTTTTCCGGGTTTCCTCAAGTAAGCCGGGATTCAGAACGGGCATATCACTTCCGAGAAGTATCACGCTATCATAGCGAGCCAGCACATCATGAGCGGCGTTTAACATGCGTTCTCCCAGATCAGCTCCCTTTTGCCGGCGCATTGTAAAATACGCATAATCCGCCGCGGTTAACCCCCACAGGTCCGTGTGTGAGTTGGGCCATTTCCCTTCGTGAACGCTATTCTGATCTCCAGTGAAATATAAAAAGGCTTCCATGCCGGAATTGCGCACCGCCCGGCATATATCTCTCAGACAGGCCCGGTGAAACTCCGCACATTCATGTCCATTGATGGTGTTCATCAAGCGGGTTTTGGTGGAGCCTGGTTCAGGGATACGGCTCATGATAATCACGGCAGTTTTCATTTTAAACCTCAATACCCGGATGTCCGTCATACCATCTCATTATTTTTTCGGGTTTTTCCCCAAGACGATACAAAATCTTTGCTATCTGCATCTTTATTATGGTGCGGAATACACCGTGCTTTAAAAACCTTCTCGAACTTGTTTCAATAGTACCCTTTAGCATCCAGGCCGGGCTTCTTCGTCTTAAGCGATCTGATAGGCCAATATCCTCTAGAAATATGGTTGGAGGATACTGGCCAGCCTCAAAGAAAAGCTCCCGGGTACAATATATGCCTTGATCGCCGTAACACATACTGAAGAGACGCGCCCGCAGGTTGGACTGCCAGGCAATCAACCTGAAAATCAAGGCCCGGTTGTCAAATGTGAGGGTGCAGCAGCCCCATTTATTTCCTAAATCAACTGCCTGATATATTTCATTTGCCAATGATGGTTCGATATGCGAATCGGCATGCATGAATAATAGAATTTCCCCAGAAGCTGAAGCTGCACCATCATTAAATTGCGGGCCACGTCCTCGGCTCGATTCCACCAGAAGGACTGGATATCTTGCACAGATAGCACAGGTATCATCACTGCTGCCACCATCACTGACGATCACCTGAACATCAGGTATTGAAAGCAGCTCCTGCAGCAGGCCCTCGATAATGTCTTCTTCATTTAACGTTGGTATGATTATTGATAGTCGCGGTTCCGCCCGCATCCAGTATGCCCTCCCACTCATGGATGAGTAAATCTGCTGCCTTACTGGTGAGTTCAATGCAGGCACGGTTGCCAATATTGGCCAGAGAGCCGCGACGAGACTTTATTACCCGGCAGCAGGTGGCTCCGAACTGGTTTTTAAACTCATCATGCAGTTCCCCGGGCAGCTTGTCGCCCAGCGGGTGTGAGCCATATTGCTCGAATACTCCCGAAGCCATGATCATACCAGTAAGGGCTCCACAACTACAACCACTACCCATTCCTCCACCAAACATAGATGCCGCAGCCATGATATCTGTTTGCAGGGGAATATTATAGACCTCACTGGCAGCGATAATAACTGCCTGACAGCAATTCTTACCCTGTTTCATCTGTTCCTGCACTATTTTACTTATAGCAGTATTACTCATTCGTCATCACTTCTTTCGATTTATGAGTAAGCCAGACCCATGCCCCATAGAGACTGCACAAACTAACCAGAAAAGCAAACAGCAAAGACGCAGCAAAGGCGACACCACGGTTGACAGAAAACATACCCAATAGAGCTACGTAGGCTCCTTCTCTTAATCCATATCCATTGATGCCTACCGGTAACATAGCAGCAACCGAAGCCAGGGGAACAATATAGAGCGCCTCCAGTATACCTACTGACTTAATATGCAAAGCCTGAAAAATACAGTAGTTCACGCCTACCACCGCAACTTGAAAAAATACCGACAATAATAATACCTTGATCATATGGCATCCCTTGCCCTGGATACGGTTTCCGTGGACCTGCATACCTTTCAAAAAGTTGGATATTCGGCCAGAGTGTTTTTCGATCCAGGCCGGCAGTCGTCCCTGGATTATGATCATCATTAAAAATGTACAAAGCACTATGAGGGCGGCAAATATCGATATTATCCGGTAATCTGGATGCCTAACCATAAGGCCTCCCATGATACCGGTGACAGACAAGCCTATCGTAGCCAGGATCCGCTCAATAATTACTGAAGCAGTGGCTCCGGCTGTATCACCGCTGAGCTTCCCGACCCGGACAATGCGCATGGCATCACCGCCAATACTGGAAGGCAAGAAATTGTTGAAAAACTGGCCTTCCCAGTAAGCATTCCATAATTCCTGCCAGGGTAGCTCCATGCCCTGCGCTTTTAATACCTCTTGCCATTTCCATGTGCTTATAGCAATAGACAATACGATACAAATAATGGCCGCTATTATCCATATTCCTGTGACCATCCGCAGGCTGGACACCAATTGGAACCAATCTATAGTCAATGCCAGCCAGAGCAGTAAGGCAATAGATACACTACTTCGCAAAAGAATATTGATGGTGTTTTTTGACATAGCTCGCTACCTGTCTCTGGTATTGTCTTGCATTGAAAAGGCAATCTGCCAGTTACTCAACCACGAAACTGGCAGCTTGTTTTGCTGCAAACAAATGATACTATTTTTCTACCTTAAGCGATTTATTCCCCGCCCATTCATAGAATGATTCATCATAATTCCGCGCATTCTCATAGCCTGCCGCCCGCATCACCAGGGCCATATAACCTGAGCGTATCCCCGCCGTACAATAGGTTACGATCTCATCACCCGGTTTCAATCCGGCATCCTGGAAGATTTGACTTAGCTGATCGAAATCTTTAAGAGTATTATCCTGGTTGAACATACTCTCAAAAGGTATATTTATCGCACCCGGTAAGTGTCCGCCACGGGCCTCGCCATAATCGGTAGCACCTTTGTACTCTTTTTCCGAGCGTGAATCGACGATCCTGATCTTGCCCAGGTTCTTATTGATAAAGTCCGTACTGGCCGTCAGACTTTCATCCACGTTGTCGATCTTAAATGGAACAGCTGTAGCTTTTACGACGTCCTTGCTGGTTTCGTTGCCGGCTGTCTGCCAGACCGCATAACCCCCGTCCAGCATTTTGGCATCCTTTATTCCCGCCATTTTCAGCATCCATAAAACACAGCCTTCTTCCCCCCAGCCGGGCGGTTGGGCGTAAACGATAACCGGCTTTTCTCCGGAGATTCCCAAAGCACCGATCTTAGCTGCCAATTCTTCCTGAGGCAGCGCCACACCCCAGCCGACCTCACCGGGTTTGCCCTGCATATCGCACAGGCTCTGCCAGGTGGCATTGACTGCTCCGGGGATGTGTCCGTTGGTATAGTCCTTTTCGACCCGGGCATCGATAACATCAACTTTATCCAGGTTATCTTTCAGCCACTGTACATCAACCATCAAAGTCGCTTTTTGCGCGTCCATTTGGACCACAGCAGGATTTTCTTTACTGGTCTTTTCCGGTGTGTTTGAGGTCTTGCTTCCACCGCAGCCGACCATGCTGATCAATAACCCCAGCAGCACAAACACAACCAGTGCCCTTTTTTGTTTCACGATTACCAACCTCCCTGATACTATTTCGTTAAACTTAAGTCTACTAAATTAATAGTTATTGGTCCAATAACTATTTATAATACTTCCGTAAAAACAAGCCCCAACAACTATCCGACAATAGGTGTTGGGGCTGTCTGATATTATAAATTATTGTTCCGGTTCGATCTCTATGGTTATTCCGTCGGCATTAGTACTCTTCATAGAAATTATAGAAATGATGATATTTTCTTTGGAGTACTTATACTTGGAATCGGCTGACTCTATAAAACCATTGGCCGCTAAGACCTGATAAGCCTCCGCCAGTTTCGTCCCGGGTTTTATTCCGAAAATCGAGGTCTCCGGATTCTTGCTGGTAATCCTGCGTACCTGGTTACTTTTCGAGTTATAACCAATGTTGATATCTTTATCGGCATACTCATACTCATAACCATATACACACATGGCCTTTTCGCCCTGGTCACCCAGCAACCCTTTTACTTTGGCTTCGTCCATCATCAGTTGCACCCCAAAAACATCGATTTGGGGATTAACTTCCTTAGTGATGAAAGAAGCACTTGACCCGGAACAAGCTGATACTGATAAGGCTATCAAGAACAATAATATCGTGCTGGCAACACTTCTGATACGACTATTTTTCAATACTGTAACCAGCCTCCTGCCAGGCGACAAAGCCACCGGGTACCCGGTAAACATCCTTAAAACCGGCCTCAAGGGCCAGGACCGCTCCCACATCACTTCTGGCACATCCGACAAAACCGCAATAAACCACAATGGGTTTTTCTTTGTCATTGCCTAAGAGCTTTACGAATGCTGCCTTCTGCTCATCCGTGGCATCGGCCATGCCAGTTTTGGGCAGTTCCGCGTTCACTGCTCCCGGTATATGATTTTTGGCAAAGAAGTCAGCCGGCATAGTGTCAACTATGATCATATCTTTCTTCTCGCCGACCCATGTGTTCAAATCCTCGGTTGAGACCAATTGGTAGCCACCTGCTTCGTAGTCCTTGATAAACGTCATGGTTGCCTTTTCAATAGCGATTTCGCTTCCGTCTGTAGCAGTTCCGACCCCGCTGACTGACGGCTTGGTTGCATCACCGCTCTTGGTTTGCGAACAACCCACCATAATCAACATTGAGAGAGCCAGTACCAGTAGTAACGCCAGAGTCCTTTTCTTCATTTCCCATCCTCCTTAATAAAAATTGTGCCGTAATATTACGACACAATTATATATTAGTCATCTTATATTTACAATTTTTATTTTATATATTACTTTATTTCATGCATTTTACTTCCTTTACGAGATTTAAAAGCCTATGGCTTTTATGCCTTCGGCAATATACTATTTGCTGTTTAATATTCTTTGTATAATCATTATGAATACTGTTTCAGATAGCCCTCAATATATTTCCTGACTTCCCTGCCAGGTGAATATATACCAAAATGCCCTTCGCAAAGTATGTCTGCCTCCAGGTCCAAGAGATTTTGCATGGATTTGCGCCAGTCATTCATATTTGAGCCCCAGCTCTTACTAAAAGGTCCGTGGATATCCTGGCCAAAGAGGACTCTCTGCCCGTCGATATCCACATATGGAGAGATGCCGCCCGGGGTATGACCCGGGGTATGTGGACAATTAATGGTCAGATTACCCAGAGTTATCGAATCATCTCCAGATAAAACTACATCCACCTTGACCGGAATATAATTCACCCGGTACATGGCGGCAGCGGTCAAATGGGGCAAACCCTCCTCGACGGCCGGCAGCTCCAGTTGATGGGCAACCACCTTGGCTTGTGTTTCATCTTTAATAGTATGCAGGCCACCGATATGATCGATGTGTCCGTGTGTAATTATAATGTAACGGATAGAATCCGGATTAAATCCCCCTGACTTTATGTTATCCATAATCATCCCAGCACTGGCTCCCGCACCGCAATCGATTATGGCACCTTCTCCTTCGCTTTCCACGAAATATACACAGCAGTCCTCACCACGTGAAAGATTGCCGCCGCCTACCTGCCAAACATGCGGACAAATCTTCTTGATCTTGCCCATTATCACAACACCTCCTGATTATCAGCCCTTGTGTCAAAAATACTTACAGTCTCATGTTATCAAAGGACGTCATCGCCAAACAATATAAAGCACGTGTTCGTAATACGCAATAAGCCCTGCAATACACAGGGCTCAGCCCGATAAAATACGGGTATTTGTTAAAATCAATTGTGATTCTAACACTGATCAATCGCCGTTCAGCAAATCTCCCAGGATACTGCTTCCTATGCTCTTGTTCTCACCGACATTATGGAGGCGGCTGGCGGACAGGATACGATCCGCCAGGCGGGATAGAGGCAGACTTTCCAAATATACCAACCCAGGCCCGGTCA
>Ga0123335_1003526_pt1 | contig 21667 bp, 20 predicted proteins | sample BiotimSIPDNA_2_FD_89707 | JGI IMG/M metagenome (GOLD analysis project Ga0123335, IMG submission 89707) | Anaerobic biogas reactor microbial communites from Washington, USA - Biogas_R2 time_0 SIP DNA | ecosystem: Engineered > Bioreactor > Anaerobic > Unclassified | place: Washington, USA...
AGCCCTTGGTAATTAGCGGTATAGGTGCTGTAAATAAAATTTTCGGGAATCCCCTGATTTCGACAACCGGCGATTTTGTTTTTTGATTCTGTAGGTTGTACTGTCGCCTCAACCAGCCAGCAATCCAAACCAACTGCAGAAACAAAAACGGCTGTTTCTGCAAAAAGTTTAGAAGATGATGTAGCAGAGCTGCACTCTCTTCTTCTATTAACTTAAAAATTAAATCCCGACAATACATAGCCAAGAATCGAACTGCTTGCAGAATTAAAATGCAACCAACTGCAATACAACCCGCAGCCCAACATCAAAACAGGCGTTTCTGCATAGCCCGTTGGTTGTTGTTGAAACAAGAGGGATACCCTGCATCTTCAAAGAAAGAAAAAATTGCAGAAATCAGCTACCTATTGTACTCTCTGCATTCTAGCTACGAAAAACCCGTTGCAGTCATGCAGGTGTGGGTAGAGGCGCTGACATGCTGTTAAGCCTTTGAGTCCTGGGACACCGATTTTCGGTTCGATCTCAACAAGCCGGAAGTCTGGGTGGGCTTTTAGGAAGGCTTCTACTACGCCCTCGTTCTCTTCCTCTGTAATACTACAAGTTGAATATGTGAGGGTGCCGCCGGGTTTGACTTTATCAGCGCAGTTGTTAATCAGCTGTAACTGTACCTCGCTCATGTTCTGGATGCTTTTTGGGCTAAGGCGCCATTTTGCGGAGGGCTGCTTCGCAAAAACGCCTGTGCTGGTGCATGGCGGATCCAAAACAACCAAATCCGCCTCGCCTGTTACTGGGATTGAGACTCTTGCATCGGCAACCACCGGTTCAGCATTGGCGGCGTGCATTCGTCGGGTTTCCTTCTGCCAGGTCTTCATGCGCTTAGCTGAGAAATCCAGCGAAACAATACTGCCACTGTTACCCATGAGTTGTGCCAGGAAAGTGGTTTTTGCTCCGGGTGCAGCGCATACATCATAAACAGTACTGCCAGAGGCGGGGTTCGCGGCTTCTGAAGCAAAGCAGCTGGCTTTATCCTGCACATAGAACAAACCCGCTTTGAGACTCGCGGAGTTGTTAAGCGTCTCTTTGGATTCCAGGACTTTGTAAGTGTACTTCAATGGTTCGGTCTTCTCGAGTTTAATGCCTTCCGCTTCGAGCTTGCCGAGGATTTCCTGTTCGGTGCCTGCCAGCGTATTAATGCGGATATAAGTCGGCGGCGGATTCAAATTCCCCTGCAAAAACGCAGCGGCGCCCTCTTTACCAAAAAGCTTGAAGCAGTACTCCACAAACCATGTGGGATTAAAGGTCTGTAATGCGATTTTCTCCGCCACAGGTGCCTCAGCGATTATCGGTGCAATCTGCCGCGTAAGCAAAAAGCCGAGGTAGGGTTCGATTTCACGCATCGCCTCCCAGCCCAAGATGCTTCGGCCCAAGCTCGCGATGGCCTCTGCCTCTTTAAGGTTATACTTCCCCCAGTTTCTTACCACGCGGGTCTGGTATACGTAGATGCGCAGAAAAGCCTGCAAGCCCTGATCATATTCGCCTAACGTTTTCGGCGCTAACACGTTGTTGATGAGTTTGTCTATAACGTTTTTTCGGCGAGTCGTCTCCACTATCAATCCGTAGGCTAGACGCATTGCTCCGGGGTTGTTTATGTTTAGCTGCTTAGCGGTTCGTACTAATGCTGAGCGCTCGTTTAATCTGCGTAGCTCCATCCAGCTTAGGGTTTCGATGGCGATTGTGTAGGCTTCCCGCAACAAATCAAATCACACACCCAACCAAATGCAGTGCCCCTAATAAGTAATTCAAAAACCAAGGCTGTTACTTCACATAGGCAGCCACATAAATTTATCAAGTTACCAACGCTGCTAGCTTCAATGTGTTCTATAGCAAGCTCCAATTATGGAGGTGACATATTTGTCAAGAAGGCGAATGAGTGAAGAAAACGAAAAAGGAAAAATGACGGTACAGGAAGCAGGCAAAAAAGGCGGCGCTAAAGGCGGTCCACGCGTCCGTGAACTAATCGAGGAAGGCAAAGAACACGAAGAGGAATAGTGCGTAGCAGCAAAGCTTGCACACATTCTGTTAAGCAACTTTTCCCTTTTCTTAATTTAGTTTAGGAGGATTTGGGATTTGAGTCAAATAATCAAACGCCGAAGCACCCCAACAACCCGCGCAGGCCAATATATGTGTCCAGAATGCGGAAAAATCTATGACACAAAAGCAGAAGTAGACATCCACATCCACAAAGTACACAAACCACGCATCAAGTCAGTGCTAAACAACATAAACGGATACTACACCGAATAAACATCAGCTTCAAAGGCCTTTTTTTCGCTGATTATTCCATCGAGAACTCTGCCGTTTTCCCCCACTAAACGCTTTTAGGCTTCAATGCACCATACTGGGGCATAGGGAAAAATGGGATGGCAAACACACTCGACAAATGGTTTATTCAACCCGCTAAACCTCAAATCGAAGAAGAGGTTAAAGCGCGAGCCCCGCCACCCCAACAGGAGCAAGCTCCAGCTAGAACTGAAGCGGCACCCCCTGCATTAGTAAAACGCGTAAAAAGGGAACGTAAATTCCCCCCGATAGCACCCTCAAATCTTCCGCCATCCTACCTGATTTCGGCGTCATATGACGGTAAACAGAGAAAAGCCGTCCTAAAACTCTACGAGCCAGTCGAGGGAGAAATCTACTTCTGGTATGACAACACCGGGCACCTGCCCTACTGCATAACAAGCATCGCAGAGCAGGAAATGGAGCTCTTTGACCGCGTAAAAGCTCACAGCGGCTTTGACCACTTCGAAACCGTGAAAAGAGTAGATCCCCTAAACGACAGAGAAGTCGAAGTAACAAAAATCGTTTGCAAAGATCCACTCGCTATCGGAGGACGCCCCGGAGAAACCATCCGTGACATCATCCCTGAGGATTTCCCTAAAGTTTTCGGCGCCAAAATGCAAGATGCAGGCGCAAAAATCTGGGAATCAAAAATCAAGTACTACCAGTCATACATCTACGATAGGCAGTTGCTGCCCGGCATGATCTACGAGGTTAAAGACGGAAACCTCCTTGCAGTCACAGACAACAGAGCCTCCGAGAACCTTGCAAAAATCCGCGAAGTATTCAAAGATTGCACCAAAGAGGAGCAGAGTTACGCCGAAAACTGGGCTAAACTGCTCGAGTATCCCTCACCGCAGTTCAGACGAGCCGCAATAGACATCGAAGTGTACTCACCACTTGCTAACCGCGTGCCGGACGCACGAGAAGGCGCCTGCCCCGTCATAGCCTGCTCGATTTACAGCAGCGACGGCGACAAAAAAGTGCTGGTGCTAAAACGTGAGGGCATGCAGGACGGCGACCCACAGCTTACCAGCGGCTTAGAAGTCGAGTACTGCGACTCCGAAGCGGAACTCATCAAGAAAGTCTTCGCCGTCCTAAACGATTACCCCTTCATACTCACATTCAACGGCGACGACTTCGATCTCCGCTACCTAGCTCATCGCGCCTACAACCTAGGCTTCCAGCGATGGGACATACCTATAGAAGTCGGTAAACGAGTCTGCCTTTTACGCTACGGCATCCACATTGATCTCTATAAATTCTTTTTTAACCGGTCAGTGCAGGTGTATGCTTACGGAGGCAAATACAAAGACGTCAGCTTAGACGACGTCGGCTGCGCACTTATCGGAACCCAGAAGATCCATCTGGAAAAAGCCTTCGGCGACCTAAACTACAGTGAACTTGCGGCGTACTGTCTGCGTGACAGCGAAATCACCTACAAATTAACCAGCCACGACAATGACTCCGCCATGAAGCTTCTGCTGGTGCTCACCCGCATCGCATCCATGCCCATGGAGGACGTGAGCCGACAGGGAGTCAGCCGATGGATCCGCAACTTTATGCACCGCGAACACCGCAACCGCGGCTACCTAATCCCCAACGCAGAAGACATACTCACAAAAAAAGGCAAAACCAGCACAACCGCAGTGATTAAAGGCAAAAAGTACAAGGGAGCCATCGTCGTCGAACCAGTGCCCGGCGTGCACTTTAACGTCGCCGTCATGGACTTCCCCAGCCTATACCCATCCATCATAAAAGTCTGGAATCTGGGCTACCAATCCATCCTATGTAACCACCCAGACTGCAGAGCTAAAAAGCCAATTCCGGATACTCAGCATTGGGTCTGCATAGAAAAACGTGCGCTTGAGAGCCTCCTGATCGGTTCGCTGCGTGACCTGCGTGTGCGCTGGTACAAGAGCAAAGCCAAAGACAAGTCGCTGCCGCCCGAGCTTCGAAGCTGGTACAGCATCGCTCAGGGCGCGCTTAAAGTCATCTTGAACGCAAGCTACGGCGTGTTCGGAGCCGACAGCTTCGATCTCTACTGTCCGCCAGTCGCCGAAGCCACCGCAGCCATCGGTCGCTACAGCATCACCCAAATCTTAACCCACTGCCGCACCGTGGGTATCGTGGTGCTCTACGGCGACACTGACAGCTTATTCCTCAAAAACCCCACTAAAGAACAAATCGAGGACGTGGTCCATTATACGGAGCACGAACTCGGCATGGGCATCGACGTGGACAAAACCTACCGCTACGCAGTTTTTAGCAGCCGCAAAAAGAATTACCTAGGCGTACTCGAAGATGGCTCAGTTGATGTTAAGGGCTTGACAGGTAAGAAGAAGCATATTCCCATCTTTATCAAGGACGCCTTTAACCAGATGAAGGGTAAGCTGGGGCAGGTTAAGAACCCGCAGGACTTCGAGAAAGCCAAAAAAGAAATCGCCCAAATCGTCCGCGAACGTTATAACACGCTAAAGCGCCGTGAGTGGGGAGATAACAGTGACCTCGCTTTCCATATGGTACTCGGCGACGAATTATCCGCCTACACAAAGACCACCCCGCAGCATGTAAAGGCGGCGAGGATGCTTGAGAAAAGCGGTAAAGAAATCCGCTCGGGCGATTTAATCAGCTTCGTTAAGGTTATGAAGCCGGGAAATCAGAATCTTTCAGCGAAGGAGAATGCAGGTGTTAAACCTGTTGAGTTGGCGTCCAGAAACGAAATCGACGTAGAGAAGTACGTGGCTTACTTGCAGGCGACTTTTGATCAGGTGCTTGACGCGCTGGGCTTAAACTTTGAAGAGATTATCGGCATGACACGGCTAGCCAGCTTCCTCGGCTAAATGGAAAAACAATTTTAATTAGAATAAGAGTAGTCGGCGCTGCTATTTCATCTTCCTTATTTTTAAGCTAAAGATTGCAGTTTTAAATCAGCTGGTGGGAAGAGTTGCTGTTTGGTTTTGGCGATAGTACAACCAGCACAGGCAAAAACAGGCCTTTTTCTAGTTTGCAGTTTAGCGGCTGTAACAAACAGCTAAAAACCCTCCCCCAATTCCACTCCTAAAGAGGTTGATTCAGGCATAAAGAACGAGAACCAGCTACTTTTCCTACTTGCCAACCTGACCGGTGCAATCGGCGGCGTCTTTGTACTGGTGATGCTGCAGCCGCAATCTGACTTCTATCTTCTGCTGCCAGCGTTCATGCTATTGGGCGTAGTCGCCGCCAATCTGGTGGTTTGGCTGCTGCTTGACCTTAGCAAAAAATCAGAAGAGGAAACAGCAAAATGGAGCAGTCAGCTTCCGAAGTCGCAAGTATCCGGTTGAAGTACGAGACTATTTGCTCAACGTCTTCATATTCTGCCTTGCATTAAGCAGCAACCCACCTGCCACGCTAACAAAAATCAGCCCCCAAACCAGCCAGTTGCCAAAGGGGTAATCAATATCAATCATCGCCGTGTTGGAGGTAGCGCCGTGTATTAGCCCAGCAAAGTACTTTTCTGTTGTAAGTGCTTGGGTTATTATTAAAAGAACTCTGATTACTATCAACAGGGAGCTCAAACTTACTTTTTTAGTCAACCCTGTCTTGGGATACGCTACCACAAGCAATCCTGCCACAAGCCCAAGGTAGCCAATCGGCAAATGATACCCCCAAAGCGAACCCATAACGCTGGCTTCCGAAAAAGAATGATAAATGCCAAACGGCGCCAGCAACAGTGACATGAGAGCGATGCCAAAAAGTACTCGAAGGGGCTTAAAGTTCAAGACAGCCGCCACCGATAATCAAACAGACGGTTATGCATATAAGATTTAAGCTGACCCAAAATCGCCAAGTGTCCTCTGCGGCGTCTCCTTGCTATAAAGCGGATACGTTACCTTGCCGCCTTCCACATGTGCAGCTTCGTTTAACTGATGTGTAATCGTGTCGGTTTTGCTTATGATATGCAGCACCTTTATGCGTCTTGCCACAAGAGCGTCGCTGATCAGGTTTCGGTGGCACTTCCACGGCAGCGCCTCCGCACACATCAACGCCACACGGTTCTCACGTGATAACGCCACAATTTTGAGTAGCGCATCCGCGAAGTCCTTGGTCTGCATGTAATCCGCATAGCCCCGAAAACTCAGGTTCTCCAAACCAAGGTTGATGCTGTTGGCTTTAGGGTGGCGCAAGCCGCCGATTTCGGGCAGATGCAGGTACTTTATGCCATAGCGTTTGAGGTAGGCGGGGAGGGTTTCTTTGTTGAATTGGGGGTTATGTCGGCTATGCGGCGCGGTACGCACGTCGATTAGGAGGGTGACGCCGTAGATTTGCAGCAGCTCAAGGAATTCCTCCATTGTGCGTGTGCTATGCCCAATCGTCAGCACATTTAATTCCTGTTCTCTGCTCAAGCTTTAGCCCTCATTTCCCTATTGTTCTGTTTAGATATAAGAGTTAATCAGCAAACCCTCGTTTACATTAGAAATCTTGACTAAGCCTTGTCAAGGAACCTGTACAAGAACCCTTTAATTTGATTGCACCTCAGACGTGTCCATGAACAAACTCAGTAAAAGTTTGACTGTACTGTTCATCCTCAGCTTCGCCTTCTCTTTATCAGGTTTAATGGTTATGCCTGCTTATGCTGCGGACCCTCTGGCGCCTACATATCCACCCACCATACCAACACCCTCTATTCCAAGCCTGAGATTCCAGCGTAGAATTTTCGACGGCTCCATTTCATGGGTGAATTAGGCATGGTTCCCATCCTGTACATCAGAGATTACACCGTTCCGTGTTGTCTGCACTGGATTTAAGTTCTCGCTATAAAACCGACTTAAAATTCTAATGGGGCTAATCTGGAAAATAAAAAACGCATAGCTAAACAGGCGTGTAGACGCCGATTGACCGCTGTTAAAACAACAATTTTAGCCGCAGAAAAGTGTTAATAATCCATTAACCCTAACATTTTTGGGTTTTGCTTTTATAGGAAGCTTTTTAGTATAGTATTTGTATGAGTCTGTGAAAAAGTACAGAGTCTATAGTGAGGTTAACATATTATGTCCGTATTTGCAGCTCCTGGAGCATATGACCGTGCAATAACTGTATTCTCACCTGATGGGCGACTATTCCAAGTCGAATACGCCATGGAACTCGTCAACCGCGGAGCCACAATCGTTGGCATCCAAACCTCAGAAGGTTTAGTCCTGGGGTCAGAAGAAAACATAGAGGTCCTCGAAGAAGCAAAGTACAGCTGGAAAATCTTTCGAGTTGACGACCACATCGGAGCAGCCATCGTCGGCTTAAGCTCAGATGCCCGCATACTAATTGATCAGGCAAGAATCTACGCTCAAAGCAACAAACTAACCTACGATGAACCAATCGACATAGAAGTCGTAACAAAACGCATCTGCGACATCCAGCAAATGTACACACAACACGCAGGTGTACGACCATTCGGCGTATCCATCATCTTCGGCGGAGTCGACAAAACCGGTCCTCGCCTCTTCGGAACACACCCAAGCGGCACATACCGCGGCTACAAAGCCACAGCACTCGGCGCAGGCAGAGACACAGTCATCAACATCCTAAAAGAGGAATACAAAGATGATATGTCAATCGACAACACAATAAAACTCGCAGTAAAATGCCTCCTAAAGGCGCTCGAAACACGCCAGCTACCGCCAAGAATACAGATCGCAATCATTCCAGCCGCAACCAAAAAGATGGAAATGCTAAACGACAACACAGTCGAAGGATACATCAAAGAGCTGGGTCAAAGCAAGTGACAAAGTGATGAGTGAAAAGTTCACAGTCGCACGCTTGACCAGAGAGAACGAGCATTTTGAAATCCTAGTAAAACCCAACAAGGCGCTAGACTACAGAAACGGCAAAATCCCGGGCATATCTGAGGTTTTAGCCGCAGACATAATTTTTAGCGACGCAAACAAAGGCACCAAAGTATCCGAAGAAGCAATGAAAAAAGCCTTCAAAACGCTCGACCCGCTAAAAATTGCTGACGAAATCATAAAAAAAGGCACCCTGCAATTAACAACCGACCAGAGAAGAAAAATGGTCGAAGATAAAAGAAGACAAGTTATAGACTTCATCTCCCGACAGGCAGTTGACCCAAAAACCAACCTGCCACATCCACCGATGCGCATCGAAAACGCCATGGAGCAAATCCGCTACCCAATCGACCCATACAAATCCGTCGAGGAGCAAGCAAAAGATATAATCAAACTATTAAGACCCATACTGCCGCTCAAAGTTGAGCAGGTAAAAGTCGCAGTAAAAATCCCCGCCCAGTACTCATCAAGAGCTTACGGCACCATCAAAACTTTAGGCGCCATAAAACGAGAAGAATGGCGCGGCGACGGATCATGGTACGGGGAACTTGAACTGCCAGCAGGCGCATATGCCTCGCTACTCAACAAACTGGGCGATGCAACTAAAGGAACAGGAGAAGCAAAAATAATCTAAGTAACAAAAAATGGTGAATTTATGCCAACATTCTTTGAAAAAAAACAGCTCGTGACACCCGGAGAATTACTCGCCGAAGGCGATTATTTACCCGGCGAAAACACATTCGTTGAAAACGGCAAGATTTACGCCGAGAGGATTGGACTCGTAGACAGCGACAACAAGAAAGTCAACGTCGTCGCATTAAGAGCATTCTACGTACCAAAAATGGGTGACATCATCATCGGAACAGTCACCGAAGTAGGATTCAACGGCTGGACCGTAGATATCAAATCACCCTACACCGCCATGCTAAGAGCATCAGACGTCCTTAGCAGACCCTTCAAACCACAAAACGACGAATTATCAGCAGTCCTAAACGCCGGCGACTTAATCGTAGCCAAAATCGCGTCATACGACCGCGCACACGACCCACAACTCACAGTCGGCGAGCCCGGCTTGGGAAAAATTACACGCGGCCAACTCCTCAGAGTGACACCGACAAAGATTCCACGCATCATCGGACGCAAAGGCTCCATGATATCCATGATTAAGCAGGAAACAAACTGCCAGATCATCCTCGGACTCAACGGCGTAATCCTCGTCACAGGCAAGACCCCTGAAGAGGAAGAAGTCGCAATCCAAGCAATCCGAAAAATCGAGGAAGAATCCCACACAAGCGGTCTAACAGATCGTATCACACAGTTATTGAAAGAAAAGAAACAACCACCTCAACCGGAGGAAACACAACAATGAACGAAAAAACTGAGAAATTAATCGACAAGAAAGGCATCCGCGGCGACGGAAGAAAAGTGGATGAACTTCGCCCACTTAAACTACAAGTAGGCGTACTTCCAAACGCAGATGGATCAGCTTACATTGAACACGGCAAAAACAAAATCTTAGCCGCAGCATACGGCCCGAGAGAAATGCATCCAAAGCACCTTGCACAAGCCGATAGAATGGTCCTAAGAGCAAGATACCACATGGCGCCATTCAGCGTTCAGGAACGCAAATCCCCTGCACCATCACGCAGAGAAGTCGAATTAAGCAAAGTCATCAAAGAATCCCTCGAACCAGCATTATTCCTTGAACTCTACCCAAGAACAGGCGTAGACGTCTTCATCGAAGTACTGCAGGCAGACGGTGGAACAAGATGCGCAAGCATCACTGCAGCTGCACTCGCAATCGCAGACGCAGGTGTACCAATGCGCGACTTAGTCGTTGCATGCGCCGCAGGCAAAGTCGAAGACCAAGTAGTCCTAGACCTCTACGATGCCGAGGACAAATTGGGCTCAGCAGATGTCCCAGTTGCTTACATGCCTAACCTAAACGCTATCACCCTGCTACAGATGGATGGCATCCTTGCACCAGCCGAATTCGAGAAAGCAGTCAGCATGGCTATGGACGGATGCAAGAAAATCTACGAGATACAGAAGGAAGCACTCAAAACCAAATACATGGTTGTTAAGGAAACCGACAAGGAGATCGAAGAGTAAAATGTCATCACTAGTAACTAAAGTTAAAGTAAAACAAATTGAAGCCTTACTCGAGAAAGGCACACGCATGGACGGAAGAACCTTACTCGACACCCGAGAAATCAAAATCGAGCAGGGCATCATCGAAAAAGCAGAAGGCTCCGCACGTGTATTACTAGGTAAAACCGAAGTAGTCGTCGGCGTCAAGGTTGAAACAGGTGAACCGTTCCCAGATACACCAAAAGACGGTGTTATGACCGTTAACGCGGAACTCGTACCACTCGCTTCACCTAATTTCGAGCCAGGTCCACCAGATGAAAACAGTATTGAACTCGCACGCGTCGTCGACAGAGGTATTAGAGAATCCCACGCGGTTGACACTGAGAAACTCTGCATCGAGGAAGGCAAACAGGTTTTCGTCGTATTCGTTGATGTCTACGTATTGAACCATGACGGTAACCTAATTGACGCTTCAGCACTTGCAGCTATGGCGGCGCTCCTGAACACTAAAATGCCAAACTACGAAATCAAAGACGGTGAACTGAAAATCAAGCAAGGCTACACACCGCTACCAATGAAGAGCCACCCAATAACCGTTACAATCGGCAAAATCAACGGCAAACTCGTCGTCGACCCAGCATTAGAGGAAGAGTCAGTGATGGATTCACGCATTACCTTTGCAACAAACGAGGAAGGCAACATCTGCGCCATCCAGAAGGGTCTATCAGGCTGTTTCACACCGCAACAGATTTTAGACGCCTCAAAGATTGCTCTGGACAAAGCAGTCGAATTAAGAAAGAAACTAAACTGGTGAAAAAAAGTTGCCTAAGACAAAGAAAGTAGGTCCAACTCGAGGTTTAGGTCCTCGATACGGTGCCACAGTAAGAAAGCGCTACGTCAAAGTAATCACTGAACTCAAAAAGCCACACAGATGCCCACAATGCGGATTCGTCCGCGTTAAACGCGTAAGCGTAGGCGTCTGGAGCTGCAAGAAATGCGGGTTCACCTTTGCAGGCGGAGCATACACTCCAAGCACAAAGCTAGGCGCCGTTGCGAAACGTGCAGCTAAGGGCAGCTTGGCAGCTGCGCAGGCATCAGCGCCGGCAACTGAAGCTGAAGTCGAGGTAACTGAAGAAACCAGCGAAGAATCCGAATAAACGGTTCTTCTTCCCTTCAATTATTATTTTTAGTTTTTATTTATCTCTGGCTTATTCTGTTTAGGGTACGCTATGTCAAGTGAAGCAAAGGCCACGATTCATTTGAGTTTTTCCGAGAGGCAGGTCGATACGCTGCTTTTCGCGTTGGAGCCAGAAGCGAAAGCGCCGCCGACACATCGATCCACAGTCAAACTCGAAAAAGAAGGCTGCAACCTCACCTTAACCGTAACAGCAGAAGACACAGTGGCTCTACGGGCAACACTCAATGCATACTTGCACTGGATAAACTCCACATTAAACGTCATAGAGGCAATCAAGAAAGCCTGAGTTGGTACCTGCCTACCTCAGAGTGACCTCCCCCTCCCTTATTTAAAGGTTAAAAGGCTGTTTGAGCGCTGCTTTTTTCTGCGGTTTAACCTGATTTGAGTAAACTGCATAGGGACATGACTGACAGCACGGAATCAGCCCAAACTCAGTACCTAAAAGATTCTCTTGAATTCTTCAATGGAAAAGTCTCACATGTATTCTGGTATGCTCTGCATGACGAGAACCCATCAAAGGGCGACTTCGGCTTAACAAGGCTAGATTTTCAGCCACGCGAGGCATATAGTGCCCTTCAAGAACGTCTTAGGTAACTATAAGCTGCCCCGTTTCCATGTTTTAACGGTCTCGTAGCAGAGAAACACAACCATAACCGCAGTCGTCGCCAAAGAGAAAACGTACTCCTGATACAACGCAGCCGGCCTAAGAACCGTCAACTCGATAACTAAAACCGCGACCGCGAAAACCGCGTAGAAGAAGTATCTTGGAACCAGAAACTTACTAACCTTTATGCTGTTCTCCAGTAGGTACTTGCTTACTGAGAACCCGCCGGCTTCCCGCTTTAGAAGTCCAGCGTCCTCGAGTTTCGTGAGGTGGTAGGTGGCGACTGAGGAACTGCTTAAATTCAGCGCCCGCTGCAGCTCCCTTGTGCCGACTGGCTTGCTGCTTTTCAGCAGGAACCGGTACACTTCAAGAGTGGTACCCTTTAGCACATCTTTGCTTTGATCGGCGGAGTCGGAGCTCATAATGCCAAAGAATGTATGTTTATGGATTTAAGAGCTACCTTTTTACGTGCGGTTTTGGCTGTTCGAAAGTTAGAACAGATTGTCTAAAAAATACCATTAAATAACGGTTTGTTCCTTCAATGGGGTAGGTTCATGATTTGAATAGTAAAATGTTGATGGCTCCACTTCTCGCCGTGGTTATGGCTTTAGTTATAGCTGGAGCTGTGACTATGGTTCTGCCTCTTAACCAGCCTGATGGTTCTGAAGCGTATTTTACTACTTCGGGTATTGGCGGTGCACAACCTACTGCTGCTCCTCAATCGGCTGCTTCGGCTGCGGATCTATATACACTGCCAACTTTCGTCATGCTAACGGTTGCCGCAGTGATCGTCGGGTTAGCAGTGGTCTTGCTGTTCTTCAGAAAAGAACCCCAATAGCACCCGTTTTTTGGTGTGCTAAAAAACGAATACCATGCTCTAAAGCATCGCATTATCTAGGGCCTCTGGATAAGCGTTAACCAATGAGGCTGTGGGAATGTCGATTGCAAACCTGTACTTTGTGCCCTGCGTTTTCCTAATTATCCTCTCCCTGATAATTGTTCTCTTATGCTTTATACGGTTTAAGTCGCTACGGAACATTCGGCGGAGACGGAACTGGGCGATTTATGCTTTTTTGATTGTCTTAAGCTTGGTTTTCTATCAAGCCTACTACATGTCCTTGGGACCTAATTACGTCTCTTTTTCGATAGAGAAAGCCCAAAATCCAATTTTGCCTGGGCAACAAAGCCAGTTTAGCATAACCTGTGATAGTAGCGGCGTGAAACAGGTCGATTTCTACATGGTTATCCGCTGCGATAACGCATCCCTTATGGCAGATAGCGCACAGGGATATATTCAAGCTAATGCTACTGCCATAAAAATCCCATTCAGCTTCCACGGCAGCGGCAGCCTAACAAAACCCGTATACTTTACCCCGGACACAGACGTTAGCAGCATATCGTTCTATCCGTCAGTTGAACGCATGAATAACAGCCCCATGGCTTTCTGGGTTTACATAAGCGAGATACAATGCGCCTACAACCCGCAAACCAACAGTTTTACTATGACTGATTCCTCTTTTTCTTATCCAACCGCTGTCCCCTAACAACCTGCAACTCTTATGGGTTTACTCTGTTGCCGTTCCAGTAAATCAACTCAGTATACTGCCCCTTCACGTCCTTAGCTAAAGTAGAGTTGTTAATGAGGATGTCGAATTCTGCTCCTTTCAGTTGAGTAAGCATGTTGACGTCGCTGCAGATTTTAGATGTGGAGACGTCGGCGCTCCAGAGGCCCCAAATCGTGTCTTGGCTGTTCCTAAAGCCGAAGCCGTAGTCTTCCGGTAGCACATATGCGGTTTCGATGGATTTGCCCGAGGGGCCGTAGGTTGAACTGTAATTCCAGAACTGCTTCATCGCAGACAAATGCTCCTGCCCTAACAGCCCGTAACTTGCGGTGCTAACCTCTGGGTAATTGAACACTACAACGTATTTTGCGCCGTTCTTGTACGCTAAAACAAGGTCCTCTAAGAGTCTAGCGCCTGACTCGATGTAGGGAGGCTCTGTGTAGGTCCAGGTTATCATGGCCCCCCAAGTTTTGTTATGCGCTTCTGCTGCGCCTCTAGCCAACGCGATTTGCATTGAGCGACTGTTATTCCAGCCGAACTCTGCCAGAACCGTATCGTAGCCCGCTTCGTAGTCGAACCAGTAGAGTCCATAGTCAGCGGTCAGCACGTCTAAGCCTGTGTTCTGGTAGTATTCTACTTCTGGTTTAAGCACGTTGACGTATTGCTGGGTCGCGTCGGAGTAGTTTTCTGCAGATTTCACCAGTTTGTAGGGGCTGCTGTCAAGTTGGTCTCCTCCGGGTTCATCCCAGCGGTAAACCGCCAGAAACTTTTCGGCGTATTTAGCTTTGGCATCTTGAACCCACTGCGAGGGGGTATAATTCTGCCAGCCGCTGTACTGGGATGTGTTGGTGAACAGCACCATAAAGTACAGGTCTTGGCTGTAGATGTAGTCGCAGCTCTGATCCAGAAGGGCGCGGTCTATTGAAACCTGCGGTAGCCCAAGCACGACCAAGTTAGTGTAATTCTTGACCTCGGTCACTACAGCTTTTAAGTCGTTGTAGTCTCCGTATGCCACTTCGACGCCGAAGAAGAAATTTGTTGTCTTATTATCGCTTGCAGCGTAGTTAATGACAAGCAGGGAGCCGGAAAGCACAAGGTCAACTGTGATTATTACTGCAAGTGTTACCCACTTCTTACTTAGGCGCCTATTCCCCTCTCTCGACTGCATACTGTATAATTTGTTTTCTAAGGGAAAAAGCTTTGTCGAGAAGCAGACCTGGAGACATAGTATATTAAGGTAATTAAAAACACTTAAATAAAATCCGTCCTTAGTAACCGAAAAGTCAGTAGAGGGAAATTAGGGATGATTTTTCATAACATATCTTTAGAGGGCGCGATTTTTGATATGGATGGCACATTATTCGATACAGAGAGACTGCGCATCGAAATGCTCAAGCAGGCATCAAAAGAGATCTTCGGCGAAGCCATATCCGACCAAATCCTCTACGATTCACTTGGAGTCAGCGCCGTAACCGCAGAAAAGCTTGCTAAACAACGATACGGCGGCAATTACCCATACAAACAGATAAGGGCGCGCGCAGACGAGCTTGAACGGCAGCATATACGGGAAAAAGGTGTCCCCGTAAAAGAAGGCATCTACAATCTGCTGGAGCGCCTAAAGAAGAACGGTTTACTCCTCGCTTTAGCGACATCTACTAGACGCGAGATAGCTGAAGAGTACCTGATAAATGCCCGTGTACTTCGGTTCTTCGACATAATCGTATGCGGTGACGAAGTAGAAAAGGGCAAACCTGACCCGGAAATATTTCTTAAAGCCGCAAGCGAGCTGAACTGTGAATCTGTTAAATGCCTCGTTTTTGAGGACTCACAAAACGGGTTGCTGGCGGCCAGTGCAGCAGGGGGGTTACCTATTTTCATCAAAGACCTAAAAGAACCCGACCCGGAAGTAAAAGCGTTAGCGTTCCGCTCGTACGCGAAGTTAACCGATTTTCTTGAGGAACTGATTCAGCAGATGCCCAAGATGCCCCTGCCGAGCTTAAACGAGCATTTTCCGCAAAGCATCGGCTACATGGTTGCTGGTATACATGGCTTCGGTGCTATGGGAGGCGGTTACCTCGCTCAGGTTTTCTCTCACTGGGATGGATACACGCGGCCTAAACAGATCATCGGAGTCACAAGCAACAACCATATACGCCGAATAGTAAACACGCTTGGTAAGTATCAGGTTGGGTATGAACGGCTTGCGTTTTTCCAGACGATCGCAAACATAAAGTTGATCGACATGGTGGATGAACCGCAGGTAATCCAGATGTACAGTAGAGTTCAGATTGTGGGGTTATCTCTTCCGGAGCAGGCGATAAGAACGCAGGCTCCCATTATAGCCAAAGGCCTTCTGCAGCGTTATGAGCGCACCCGTAAAAGCCTAACGATACTTATCGTTATGAACAAGATAAACGCCGCCGACTACGTTAAAAAACACATTAAAAATGCTCTTATACAGCTTGCAGGCGAAGAAAAAGCTCAGAGGGTACTTGAAAACACCTTTTTCAGCGGCACAGTCGTTAACCGAATGGTTTCCCGACTGCCTGAAGATGTTGTTCTTTCAAGACTGCAAATCAATTTATCAAGCATGCATAAAACAATCTCTGATTTCTCAGGTAAATTCAGGAAATTCACCGAAGCCTTCGAAGCCTACACAGCTAAAGATATCCAATACCGCGGTAGTCAAGTGGACGAAATCCAGACACTTGACAAAGCGATCACTGTAGTTAACAATATTCTGTGCATGTCACAGTTCGCTAATGACTTATCAAGAATCAACATTACCCTGTTTAGCAGTGAACCGGATATGCCCCTATACGCCGAGAAAGGCAGCCCCCTGCTTGATCACCTGCGGCAAGTGGTAACAGTCGAGGACATAACATCTATGCAGGCGATAAAGAACAAACTCTCAAACGGTACGCATGCAATAATCGGCTGGTACTCTGCGCTTTTAGGATACAAAACCATCGGGCAAGGCATGGGCGACCGAAGAGTGCTAAAACTGGCTGAAAACATACTCACCAACGAAATAAGGCCATCGATGCTTAAGGAGAACCCTGACTCTAAGCAGTACATTAACTCTATTACTATGGATTTCCTGATTCGCTGCCGCGCCTCCTTCAAAGACGACTGCATCCGAGTGGGTAGAGACCCTCTTAGGAAGCTTCAAAGCGGCGAACGAATAATGGGTGCAATACAGCTTGGGCAGAAGCATGGCTTAAGCACTGGAGGTTTGGAATTCGGCGCTGCATGCGCGATACTCTACTCTATTCAATCAATCGATCCAAAAGATAAAGAATGCCAAATAATCAAGCAGCTTTACGAGAAGAATTACTCTGTAATAGACGTTTTAGCCTATGACGGTAAGTATAACAAGAAAAAGTACGTCGGATTAAGAATCGTAGAGGATGCAGCGTTGATGACAAGAATTCAGGATGCCTTCAATAACTTAGCGAAGGAACTTTCCGCCTCTACAGAGCTCGTTTCTGCCCAAATCGATGCCTGATTAGATGCAGAGTATGTACTCCTTTTTTACGTAATTGATTATTTCGCATAGTCACCTGTATGTTAAGCCATTTTTCTCTATTATGTGCTAAAAAACTAGCTATGATATTAAAAAGGGGCAAACTTTTTTATACTTAAGACGATCACCCGATAATTGTTGGCAAGAGGGCGACTTTTGTCCAACGCAAAAATGCACTTCTTATCAAATAAATAGGAGAAGAAAAAATGCAAATTATGAAAAGTAAACCCTTTGCGATAGCAACAGCAATGCTTCTTATCCTTTCAATGCTCGGCGCAGCAATAGTTTTACCCAACGTAAACGGAGCTCAATTTCCAGGCACCACCATACCCGTTTGGGCTTACCTTGAAGCAGTCCCAGAAAGAGTGGGACTTGGCCAAACTGCCCTGATGGTCATGTGGATCGACAAGCCTCCGCCGACTGCAAACGGCATCTTCGGCGACAGATGGGTCAACATGACGATTAAAATCACAGACCCCGACGGAGCAGTAACCACACTTGGTCCCTTCATGTCAGACGACGCAGGTGGATACTCAGCAACCTACACGCCGACCAAACTTGGCACCTACTCAGCAGTCATGTACTTCCCAGGCGAAACACTCACCGGGTCACAGGGAAACCCAGGTTACCCCAACCTTAACAATGCAAACGTAGGCGACGTATACGGTTCAGCTACAAGCAACACCGTAACCTTCACCGTAACCGACGAGCCATACACACTTTACCCAGAGAATCCGCTGCCTGAGGAATACTGGAATCACCCTATACAGGCCTTCAATCACTTTTGGTCGCAGTATGCAGGTAACTGGCTAGGTATTAGCCCCGTAGAGTTCGCTAACACAGGCAACTACAACTTTGCAGGCAACTTTAACCCATACACTAAAGCACCTCTAACTGGCCACATCGTCTGGGCAGATCAACTTGTACCTGGCGCGGCAGGAGGTCAGATGGGTGGTGAATTCGGAGGAAACGCAGAAAGCAACTACTACAGTGGCTTCCAGTATCAGCCTAAATTTGCCCCAATCATTATGAATGGAATACTCTACTATCAGGCACAGCCCAACTATAACTCGCTTACCCAAGGTTTCGTAGCCAGAGACTTAAGAACAGGTCAGATGCTTTGGACGAAGAACTACAACAACTACTTTGCAAATGGCTCTCAGGATGTACTGCTATGCGGGCAGATCTATGTCTATAAGACCATGAACACCTATGGTGGACAAACTTATCTGTGGGCTACAAGAGCCAACGGATCAAGCACTAACCTTGACTGCTTTGATGCTGCAACCGGCAACTTCCTCTTCACGGTGTGGGGTGGAGGCGGTGGCGGATCATTCGGTCGACAGAACTTCCAGGGTACAGACGGCAGCTTACTACAGCTATACGTTAACTCTTCAAGAGTAGGCGGCGTAACAAGACAGTCACTATCGCTATGGAACTCTAGCAAATGCGTTAACCCAGGTAACAGCCAATTCTTCAACTTCCAGCAGAACGGCAACTACCCCTACGAGACAGGTGTAATGTGGTCAGTGATGCTACCCAACGCGACATCAGACGGTAAAACCATTCCGAGTTGGGTGTTCGACGATGCAGGCCACAGCGCATGGGATCCAGATAGTAGCACAATGATTCTCGGAGCAGGCACGGGCATGTACGCGGCGTACGGTTGGAACCCCGGTTGGCTGATGAAGGTAGCTGTGAACATGAATAACGGGGAGATACTTTGGCTTAGAAACATGACGCAGGTACCATTCGCGGCTTCAATGATGATTCCAGGTGCATCTAACGGAACATACGCTGAATACACGAAGGAAACATTCGAATTTACAGGGTACAGCACAGCTACAGGCGATAAAGTATGGGGTCCAACAGTGGCTTTCACAAACCCACTCGCGTACTATGACCAGACAAGCGCAATTGCGGCATACGGTAAACTCTATAGTTGGTCCTTCGGCGGAGAAGTGGTATGTATCGATATGACTACTGGCGCAAAAATCTGGAACTTTAGCACAGGCGACACAGGAGCCAACACTCCATACGGTACAAACCCATTCTGGATCATCGGAAACTATGAAGCAACAGTCGCAGACGGCATGATTTACTTAGAAACAGGCCACGACTATGGTCCACCACTATTTAGCGGCGCAAAAATCTACGCGTTAAACGCAACAACAGGCGAATTAGTCTGGGACATTCTAAACTTTGCCTCTGGTTCAAGTCTACCAGTAGCGTACGGCTACATGATGTCCTTCAACGCGTATGACAACCGCATCTACTGCTACGGCAAAGGCTTAACGGCCACAACAATTGAGGTTTCGTCGGTATTTAACAGCCCAACTCAGGTGCAGATCAGCGGCACAGTCACAGATCAATCCCCCGGCCAAACATGCCTAGGCATCCCCGCAGCAGGCACGCCAGCCATCGCAGACCCCTACATGAGCAGATGGATGGAGTACCTCTACATGCAGTCACCTAAACCCACCAACGCAACAGGAGTACCAGTAACCCTATCATACATCGACTCAAACAACAACTACTACACAATCGGCTCAACCACCACCGACTTCAACGGGCACTACAGCTACAATTTTACACCAAACATCGAGGGTCCATACACGATCATAGCCACATTCGAAGGCTCAAACTCATACTTTAGCAGTACAGCGCAGACACCTATAACATTCATGAATCCCGCAACCACAGCGCCAACAGCAACAACCGGCACACAATCAATGGTTGAGCAATACTTCCTACCAATGTCACTGGCCATAATAGTGCTGATCATCATAGTCGGCGTAGTACTATCATTGCTGCTTGTCCGAAGACGACCATAAATAACCCTCTTTTCCCTTCTTTCTTTTTTTAACTGTTTAATGGCATTCTCCAGTCAATAATTCCATAACCAACCTGCAATCCAAACCATTTGTTGATTCATTAAATGGCTGTTTCTGCAAAGTTCGTTGGGAGCTGAAGTGTAAGGGTGCTATCTGTATTCTTCTTCAAATAGAAAAACACTCTATATGACTACCATAGGATAAGAAAAACAGATACACTTTTAACCATCAAAAGCTAAAATAGCCCTCGCAGAATCATCAGTTGGCGCCCCCAATTTAGGCAGAAAAAACCAGCCAATTGACTTCTTGCCAAAATAATACAGCTAGACGGACTAGGGAAGGTTTAAATAAACACTATCTCATTTCGTATATGCTTCAAGTTAAAAAAACGGATGAAAATTCAGCATGTCACAGGAATACCGCTATATTGTTCGTATCGTGGGCACCGATGTACAGGGTACCCATAAGACTTCTTACGCAGTCGCGCATGTCAAAGGTATCAGCTCAAGTCTTTCCAACGCAATCCTAAAGAAGGCAGGCGTAAACCCTGACCTCCGCGTCGGTCTCTTAACTGAATCGGACGTTGCAAAAATCGAAGATGTAATCCGGGATCCAGCCAGATATGGCATACCAGCCTGGATGTTCAACCGACGAAAGGACACGGAAACAGGAAAAGACCAGCACAATTTAGGCGCAGACCTTGCATTTAAAATAAAAACTGACATTGACGGAGCCAAAGAAATCAGGTCTTGGCGTGGATACCGCCATGCATACAGCCTGAAGGTACGAGGTCAAAGAACCAAAACAACTGGTCGCCAAGGCAAATCTTTAGGTGTCAAGAAGAAGACTCTGCAAGCTAAGCCAGGCGCAACTGAAGGAGGCAAATAAGCATGGGAGATCCAAAGAAGCAGCGTAAGAAATTCGATACGCCACGTTTCCGCTGGCGCAAAGACGTACTCCAAGAAGAACTAAAGCTTCTCGGACAGTACGGTTTAAGAAACAAGCATGAACTCTGGAGACACAAAACAACACTATCCAAATCCAGAGGAATCGCACGTTCACTAGTCAGCCAAACAACCGAGCAACGCGCAAAGATGGAAAACGAGCTGCTCGCCCAACTGAAAAAGAAGGGTATCCTGCAGGAAACAGCAGTACTTGACAACGTACTCGACTTAACCATCGAGGACATACTCGAACGCAGACTACAAACAATCGTTTTCCGCAAGGGACTCGCACGCACAACATTCCAAGCACGCCAAATCATCACACACGGTCACATCAGCATCGACGGCCGCAGAGTAACAATCCCCGGCTACATCGTTCCCAAGGAGGAAGAGCCAAAGATTGCATACTCCGCAGAAAGCACAATCGCAAACCAAGAACATGCACTGCGCGTCGGCTTATCAGTGGTCGCAAAGCAGCCAGAACCCAGACAGCAGGGTAGAGGCCGAAGAGGCGGACGTGGAGGACGCAGATTTTGAGCATTAACCCAAACAGCAAACGTAACGACAAATGGGCAATAGTCCACATATTCAGCTCCTACAACAACACCCTAGTACACATAACAGACATCAGCGGCGCAGAAACCATCGCACGCACAACCGGCGGTATGTTCGTCAAAGCGGACCGCATGGAGTCATCACCATACGCAGCGATGCGCGCAGCAACAGGCGCAGCAGAAATAGCACGTGACAAAGGA
>Ga0123335_1003527_pt1 | contig 21660 bp, 15 predicted proteins | sample BiotimSIPDNA_2_FD_89707 | JGI IMG/M metagenome (GOLD analysis project Ga0123335, IMG submission 89707) | Anaerobic biogas reactor microbial communites from Washington, USA - Biogas_R2 time_0 SIP DNA | ecosystem: Engineered > Bioreactor > Anaerobic > Unclassified | place: Washington, USA...
AACATAAGTACCATCCTGGGCAAAATGCTTAACGGTACACAGCTTGATTACAAGATTATGGATAACAATTTTATTGTTATTGTGCCGAAAGCCGGTATGCAACAGGTAACCGTAAGAGGTAAAGTAACCGATGTACAGGGTATCGGTCTGCCAGGTGTTAACATCATTGAAAAAGGTACAACAAATGGTGTTATCACTGATCTTGACGGTAATTATACGATCAGTGTTGCTTCATCTGCTGCTGTTCTGGTTTTCTCTTCGATTGGTTTTAATACTGAGGAAATAGCTGTCGGAAACCAGTCGCAGATAGACCTCATCATGATTGAATCCCTGGAAGAACTGGGTGAAATTGTGGTGATCGGTTATGGTACTCAGAGAAGAGAGGCTGTAACAGGTTCGGTGGGATCAATCCGTGGTGATGAAATGCGTGAAATAGCATCAGCTGATCTTACACGGGCATTGCAGGGAAGGATTGCCGGTGTTGATTTGGTGCAGACGTCATCAAAACCCGGATCATCCATGCAAATCCGTATTCGCGGTACCCGCTCGCTGACAGCTTCCAACGATCCGCTTATTGTTCTTGATGGTGTTCCATTCGCAGGTACAATCAGCGATATCGACCCAAATGATATCAAGAGTGTAGATATCCTCAAAGATGCATCCGCTACTGCAATTTATGGTTCACGCGGGGCGAACGGGGTTATCATGATCACCTCAAACAAAGGCCTGCTGGGACAGAAAGCAATAGTTAATTATAATTTCTACTATGGGATCAAACAACCCATAAAGTATCCGATGATGAATGCTTCCGATTTCATTGAACTGCGTGCAGCAGCCGGAAGATTTGATAACGGGCCCGATGAATTCGATACAATAGATACTGATTGGCAGGACCTCTTCTACACAGATGCCATGGTGATGAATCATGACCTCAGGGTTGCGGGCGGTACTGAACAAGGAAGATACAATTTTGGTTTTGGATACATTAAAGACCAGTCACCAGTCCCGACACAGCAATTTACGCGGTATTCATTACGCGGTAATCTGGACCAGGGTGTTGGTGATTATCTTAATTTTGGATTTTCTTCGAATAATAACTTTAGCCTTACCGAAGGAGAACAGATTGGCCTTTACGGTGTTTTGAGCGCTACGCCTATTGCTTCGCCTTATAATGCAGATGGTACCATGAAAAGAACAATCCAGATGACACTGGATGAACCTTTTGTGCTGACCCGGGATGTTATTGATGAGATTGGCAATCATTGGGTAAGCGAAAGAAAGGGGTACGGGACCTATAATAACCTGTATGGTGAAGTTAAAATTCCCGGGGTAAAAGGATTGAGCTATCGCGTTAGCCTGGGTCTGAATCTTCGACTTGAAAACCGTGGTAATTTTACAGGAGAAGGAATCAACAGCACCAATGCCATAAATCCTTCAACAGCATCTTACCAGACAAGATTTACCACCAACTGGATTGTTGAAAATCTGCTTAGCTATGACCGTGTTTTTGCAGAAAAACATCATATAAACCTGGTTGGATTATATTCTGCCGAAGAAACACTTTACAACAAAACTAGTATGAGTGGTGTGGATATTCCCAACCCCGACTTCCTTTATTATAATATAGCACAGGCTCTTCAGACTATCACAGTTTCTCCTATTGCTGATCCAAATGATATCGCACCTTCAGGTATTGCAAGAGGATACCAGGACTATCAACGGTACGGGATGATGTCGTGGATGGGTCGTATTATTTACTCGTTCGACGAAAAGTACATGGTAACTGCAGCTTTGCGTTCTGACGGTTCTTCCAGGTTGACTGAAGATCTCAGGTGGCATACATATCCGGCTGTTTCACTTGGCTGGAACCTTGGAAACGAAGCCTTCATGAGCAATGTTTCATTTATTAATTTATTGAAACTTCGCGTCGGATATGGTCAGACTTCCAACCAGGCTGTTGATCCTTATGCAACACTCGGGGGACTGGAATCCAGACCATACAACTTTGGCGATGAATTTGCCATGGGATATTTTGTAACGAACCTCCCCGCAAATCTTGGGTGGGAATATTCCGAAACCTATAACTACGGATTGGATTTTTCATTGTTCAAGGGCAGATTGTCAGGAACAGCAGAATATTACATAACCAATACAGAAGATCTTTTACTGCGGGTATCTCTGCCTCCTACGGCAGGAGCTGAAAACGTATTTGGAAATATAGGCAAAAGCCAGAATAAGGGGATTGAATTATCGTTGAACGGAAAAATAATTGACAACCTGAGTGGCTGGAATTGGGATATGGGAGTTAACCTGTATAGTAACAAAAACAAGGTGGTTGCCCTTGCTTCAGGTCAGGTGGAAGATGAAGCCAACTGGTGGTTTGTTGGTTATCCGATAGATGTGATTTATGACTATGAAAATATCGGTATCTGGCAGGAAGATGAGGCGGATGTTGTTGACCTGTATGAATCGGGCGGAAATGTCGGTATGATCAAAGTGAGGTACACCGGTGAATTTAATGATGATGGCACACCGGTTAGAAGGATAGGGCCTGATGACAGGATACCTCTGGTACTTGAGCCTGATTTTCAGGGAGGTTTTAACACCAATGTTACTTACAAAGGTTTTGACCTGAGTATTGTCGGAGCCTTTAAAAAGGGCGGACTGCTGGTCAGCACCTTGCATTCAGCATCAGGTTATCTGAATATGTTAACAGGCCGCAGAAATAATGTCCAGGTCGATTACTGGACACCGGAAACACCTGATGCACGATATCCTGCCCCGGATGGTGTTTTATCAGGTGACAATCCTAAATATGGCAGTACCCTGGGTTACTTCGATGCATCATACTTAAAGATCCGTGCAATAACATTGGGCTACAGCCTTGACAGGTTAAACTGGATCAAAAATGCCGGGATTGGTAAACTACGGGTTTATATTACCGCACAGAATCCACTGATTATGTTCTCTCCTTTCCACAAAGAATGTGGTCTGGATCCTGAGTCTAACTCATATGGTAATGAAAATGCGGCAGTTACCAATACCTACAGGAGGCGTATTCTTACCATAGGGACCAATACTCCTTCAACACGCAACTATATTGCTGGCATTAATGTTACATTCTAATAAGTACAATTATGAAAAAAATACATTTAAAAATATATTTAGTTGCGGCATTAATGATTACATCGTTTTTGTCGTGTGAAGAAATACTGGAGGAAACCCCCCGCAGTACCTATACTGCCGCCTTCTTCAAAACTGAAATTGGTGTAAACGGAGGGTTAACGGCTTTGTATTCTCACCTGAGGTATATTTATGGCTGGGCTTATTACTATAATTCCTGTCTCACAGGTACTGATGAGGCTACCTATGGCCAGAGTGCAGACCAAAACTTTCTGGAATATGATATGAGTGGCAGGGGACAAGTTCAAAGCGTTAATCAGGCAAGTAATACGGTATGGACTGAAGTATTCCCGATGATCAACACAGCCAGTGGCATTATTGAGTTTGCTTCAGATGCTGGTCTACCGGATGCCTTGATAGCTGAGGCAAGGTTTTTCCGTGCCTTCGATTTCTTCCTGCTGGTTACAACTTATGGTGGTGTGCCTCTGGATCAGGGTGCCGGTATCCTGAAGTTCAATTCTTCAGCTTTAAGAACCTCTGTCAGGAATACAGTTCCGGAAGTCTATACAATAGGTATTTTCCCCGACCTGATTCAGGCAATTGAGGATCTCCCCGATGAACCGCGACTTGTTGGTGGTGTTACCAAAACGGTTGCACGTCTGTATCTCGCCAAAGCATATCTGACTTACGGATGGTGGCTCGAAAATCCGAATAATATTCCTACTTATCCGGAAGCCAGCCGTGTTGATCCTGACGGTCATAATGCAGCCTGGTATTTTCAGGAAGCTTACGATGTTGCTTTGGAGGCAATTAATAACCCCGGTCCTTTCGGATTGCAGCCTACTTATTACGATGTGAATCTTGGTGAAAATGACCGCAATAATGAAATTCTGCTGTTTGCTGATCATACTGAACTCGATGCGGTGTATAATGGAAGTACAGACCTTGATTATAGTACAGGTTCACAACCTGATAATTTTGCAGTCTGGATGATGACCTGGAACTATACTGAACTCCAAAGCAGTTCCAGTGATGCTACCTGGACGGCTGTTAATTCTGTTCAACGCTGGGCAGTGCAGCATCTTGGCCGCCCCTGGATACGCATGGCCCCCCCGATTGGTGTGTTCACAGAAACATTTTCTGACAAAACACATGATTCCCGGTACGATGGAACATTCACAACGGTATATCGTGCAAATTATGATATAGCTGGTATTGAAAGTCCTGTTTATAATGCAAATAACTTACCGGTCCTGCCAGGGGAACCTATTCTTACTTTCCTTGATGAAGACCCTGCAACATCGATTGAATATCCTCCTTATCCGCATGCAGATCCTCTTGTTAGTGCCGGTCAAAGTAACGTTGGTGCAGGATGGCTTCCCGGCAGGGCTGACTGGGTTGTTTCTCCTTCCGCTATCAGCAGGATTATGTACCCCGGACTTTGGAAATTGGGCACTTATCGTACGGACAATGAAGGTGGATATGGTCATCCTAATTCAGGGCTTACACGTCCTTTTAACATTGCCAAATTTTCCGAACTCTATTTAATTGCTGCTGAAGCAGCTGTTAAAGGTGCAACAGGAAGTATGAGCGCCCGTGATTTAGTCAATGTGCTTCGTGCACGGGCCGGAATCTGGCGCTGGAATAATAACGGAAATGTTGAAAAGATTGAAGATCATAGTGCTGAAATGATTGCTGCCACACCGGCAACAATCGACATCGATTATATCCTTGCTGAACGTTCACGTGAGTTTTTCGGTGAAGGGTATCGTTGGTACGATCTGGTACGTACGCAGAAATGGAATGAATATGCAGATGAATATACCATTTGCGGAACAGCGAAGGGTGATCATATTCCGGTTACTGTTCAGCGGACTATTGAGCCACACCATTATCTTCGTCCTATTCCTATTAATCAAATAAATGCGATGGAAGGAACTGACGAAGAAAAAGCTGCATATCAGAATCCAGGATATCAATAGAATTTTTAAGCAAAGTTTCTAACCCGCCTTTGCTCTTACAAATAAAAAAACCCGGCTTTATGCCGGGTTTTTTACTGTTTGCAGGAGAGTTGCTTTAAGTTCAATCTTCACTGCGGATAATGCCTTTGAAACAGGGCAGTTTTTCTTTGCCCCTTCTGCAATTTCCTGAAACGTACGCTCGTCAAGTCCTTCTGCTTTTACGGATGTTGACAGAAGGATACGGCTTATAAAAGGGCCTTTTTCATCACGGTCCATACTTACATGTCCTTCTGTTGTTACATCATCTGGGATAAATCCCTTCTTGCTGAGTTCATTTGCCAGTGCCATTGAAAAACATGCAGCATGAGCGGCTGCAATAAATTCCTCAGGATTCGTTTCTTTGCCGTTTTCAAACCTTGAAGCGGCATTGTACGGTGTTTCATATCCTGTTGTGTTCAGTCTTATCATTCCTGTTCCTTTTGCAAGGTTCCCCTGCCATACAGCTTTTGCTACAGATGTTTTCATAGGATGCTTTTTAGATTAACCTGAATTTATAACCCTGTCCTGGCCCTTTTGTTCAACAGCTAGTTATCTAACGCTATATAGTGTATAAACAGCTCATTTATTCAACATCTGAGGAAATCTTAATAAAAATATTATTTTTATCTTAACCCGAAAGGATGCCAACCATGAAAACACTTCTGATCTCCCCTGCCATTTACGACTGGCGGGGCCGTCTCATAAAACAAAAACGTGTATGGCTGCCGGGATTGACATGTGCTGATGCCTTACCCGGAAACCGGATTATATAAACAGCTTGAGGCAGAAGGCCGGTTACTTTACTCGGGAAAATGGTGGCTTTCGCCGGATTTTAAATTCGGGAAGAGTGCCTTTAAACCGCATAATATGACCGCCGATGAACTGGAAATTGGTTGTTACAATGCCAGGAAAGAATATTACAGGATAGGGTCCATCATGCGCAGGGCACTTGATTTCAACACCAACATGAGGTCGCTGAGTAATTTCGGTTATTACAATCTTGAAAATTATCTTTCATACAACGATGCTTTAAAAAAGCAGGATATCATGCTTGGTCTGGAATAAAAAAGGTAGCAGTCAGATACCTCAGGGTGTCTGACTGCTACCGTCATTTAAAATTATTTTCATCTACCCCAGGTAGTCGTTCCAACGTTTGTAGTCCCTTTTTTGCCATTCCTTGCTATGGTAGGCATAGCTTATTATAAGGGGCAGCACAGAAGTAGCTTCAGCATATACCATCTGCTCGTCTGTAACCTGCACTTTTCCCCACGAGCTGGCTTCTTTCAGTGTTGAAGAAGAACAGGCCCCGTCGCGGACATCGGCAACAGTAATCTGAACGGCATATTTGTGCATGGGTACATCTTTTCCGAGGATTTCCGCACATACAACAGTATCCTGAGCAAAATTTTTAGGCACGCCGCCACCAATCATAAACAATCCTGATATGGGAGCTTCCATCTTTATTCTGGTAAGTTCCAGGAAATCTTTTACAGAGTCAATGGAGACATGCCTGCCCGGATTTTCCCACTGATGTTTTACCAGACCAAATCCTGCACTGCTGTCGCTGAATGCCGGGCAGAATACAGGTACACCGCATTCATAGGCTACCTGTATCAGGCTGTCTTTTTTCACCGAGTTTTTAACAAGATATTTTCCCAGTTCATTAATAAACTCACGTGATGAATAAGGCCGTGGTTCTATTGAATCAGCAACCTTCCTGATGGTCATATCGCATTGCTGCAATTCCTCTTCGTTGATAAAAGTATCGTATATCCGGTCGATGTATAAATCTCTTAATTCACCGTCAGGGATATCGGTACGGCCAATATAGTGTTTGAAACCCAGTGCTTCGAAAAAGTCCATATCAATAATTGATGCACCGGTGGCAACAACCGCATCTATCATTTTATTTCTCACCATCTCAACATAGATCTGCATACACCCTGCTGCACTTGTGCTGCCTGCAAGTGTAAGAATATTGGTGCTTTCCTTATCCCGGATCATCTTCATAAGTATGTCGGTTGCCCTCGCAGTATCGCGCGATGTAAACGACATTTTCCGCATGGAATTGATGATTGGAGTGGAATCAAATGATTTAATATCAATATGTTCCACAACATTTTTTAAAAGATCAGTTTTCTTCACTTTATAAAAATTTTAAAACAATACCCGTAATATATCCAATGTAAGTAAAAAAATTCCACTTTCCTGATCAGGATAATTAAAAAATCAATCAGAAAAGTGGAAGTAATATATGGATCCGGAATCAGTTTAATACCTCCGGATCCTTTTATTTCATTGAATTATCGGATAGAAGTAATTGGTAAAGCAAAGGGCTACCAGTGCAGTACCATATTTCTTCTTTGGTACAAAACTTTCTTTCAGAACAGTAATATTACCCAGGGAGTAGTCCTCTGAAAAACCATTATAATACAGTTCATCAAGACTTGCGCGCAGCATTTCCTCCAAAACAGGTATATTATAGTTGCCGTTATGCTCACATACAAGGCCACCATACTTTTCACCTGTTTTTTTGTCATGCAGCCATCCGTAAATGATTCCAGCAGATACTCTTTCTCCTGCATTGCCGTGTGCAACAGCCATAATGGTTTCCATCACGGAACCGTGCACAAAATCATCAGGTCTTTCAACCTTATTTGCAATGGCAGGGAGTATTGAGGAATACGTCATGATGTTAGCTCTTTCAATTCCTGCTTCTTTCAAAGCCAGATGATAAGAACCTGCGTGAATGGTAATGTCACTTTCTCCTGTCCCTTTAGTAATAAAGTAGTCTTTCGGGATTCGACTACCAATAACCAAACCCTTGAGGGGGTTATTTACCTCACGAGAACGATCGTAAAGCAAATTACTAACCGATAATTTATTCATCTCAATACAGCTACATAGATTAGTTATTTATTGTTTTTAAAAAGCGGACAAATGTAAAATAAAAAATCTTTATACAGCCTAAATTCATGTATAAATTCTGAATTATTAATGAACAATTAACATCTATACGTAAATGATTATTAATATGTTCCTAATACTTAGTTTTTTAAGACCAGTAATAAATTTACATCAGAAATTTAAGCCTTAAAAAATTTTTTATTCACTGTCTGCCGGCGTATTGAAATAATCGTGCCAAAGCCATTCATGCTTGCATAAAATTTTAATTATTTTTGTTCTATAGTCTGGTGCGTTATTTCCCAGTTTATTTATGCTCGGTATAATTTTCAATAATTTGTTTATCGGATGAAAATATCTTACAACTGGCTAAAGGATTTTATTAACATTGACCAGTCACCTGAAGAACTCGGAAAAGTTCTTACCAATCTGGGATTGGAAGTAGAAGGTATGGTTGAATATGGTAATACCATGGACGGATTGGTGGTCGGTAAGGTGATTACCTGCGGTAAACATCCAGATGCCGACCGTTTAAGTGTAACAACAGTTGATATCGGAAATGGTGTAATACTGAATGTTGTATGTGGGGCTCCTAATGTAAAAGCCGGACAAAAAGTTATTATTGCCACTGAAGGTACCGAACTCATGCTGGGCGATAAAAAGATTAAAATTAAGAAATCGAAGCTGCGCGGGGTAGATTCAGAAGGTATGATCTGTGCTGAAGATGAAATTGGCCTGGGCACATCGCATGAAGGAATTATGGTCCTGGATGAAAATGCCACTGTTGGAATGCCTGCTTCTGAATATTTTAATATGACCAGGGACACCATTTTTGAAATCGGACTTACTCCCAACAGGATCGATGCGGCCTCACATTTCGGAACAGCACGCGATCTGGCAGCCTTTTTCAACCTTTCAGGCAAGGGTGAACTAAAAAGGCCATTTGTGGCCGACCTGAAACCTGATGACCATAATATGCCTGTACCTATTGAGATTCAGGACCCGGCAGGATGTCCCAGGTTTACGGGAGTTGTTATTACCGGTATTCATATTGCTCCTTCCCCGGCATGGATGCAGAACAGGCTCAGATCCATCGGGCTGTCCCCGATCAATAATGTTGTTGATATTACCAACTATGTTTTGCACGAGTTGGGACAGCCTTTGCATGCTTATGACGCCGATAAGTTGCACGACAGGAAAATTATTGTCAGAAGGCCTCCGGAAGGTACAAAGTTTACAACCCTTGACGGTATTGAGCGGGTCCTTTCAGGAGAGGATGTTATGGTTTGCGACGGAAGGGACCCTGTTTGTATCGCTGGTGTTTTCGGCGGCCTTACCTCCGGTATAACAGAATCAACTAAAAACGTATTTCTTGAATCTGCCTGTTTCGACCCGGTTTCTGTCCGTAAAACCTCCAGGCGTCACGGACTTAATACAGATGCTTCTTTCCGGTTTGAAAGGGGTGTGGACCCTGAAAACACATTGGTGGCGCTTAAAAGGGCCGCCTCAATGATCAAGGAAATGGCGGGAGGTATAATAAGTTCTGATATTATGGATGTATATCCCAGGGTTGTTAAACCTGTACAAATCAATGTTCTGTATAGCCATATCGACAGGCTCATCGGGAAAAGTATTGACAGAAAACTTATCCATTCAATTCTTAAATCACTTGATATCATTATAATCAAAAAAACGGATGAGGGCATTACCGTTCAGGTTGCACCATACCGCGTGGATGTTACCAGAGAGGCTGATGTGATTGAAGAATTACTGAGGATATACGGGTATAATAATGTCGAATTCCCTGACAAAATTCACATGAGTGTTTCACCCTCAGCAAAACCTGACAATGAGAAGCTTGTCAATGAAGTCAGTTCATACCTAACTCATTCGGGCTTTACTGAAATTATGTCAAACTCCCTCACCAAAAAGGATTATTATAAAAATATCCGGCAATATCCTGAGAAGAGGCTTGTACCTTTATTAAATCCCCTGAGTGCCGACCTGGGCGTTATGAGACAGACCTTACTTTTCGGAGGACTTGAAGCCATTGCCCGAAACATCAACCATAAAAATGAAAACCTAAGGTTTTATGAGTTTGGGCGTATTTATTCACTTCTCAATCAGGATGTTACGAAGTTTGAAAATTTCGTTGAGGAACCTGTTTTCGGACTGTTCCTTACCGGTAACTTCGAACGGCAGACCTGGACAACCAATGAGAGACCTGCAGACTTTTTTCAGCTTAAGGCTTTTTATCTCAACATTCTGAAAATACTGGGAATTGGACCTGGCAAACTGGGAACCTTTGATATACCTTCCGGTAACAGCATCTTTAAAGGCGGTTTGGAATACCGGTGGAATGATAAGAGGGTTTTGTGCGCCGGACCGGTGAGTAAAGATATTCTTGATACCTTTAAGATAGAACAGGAAGTTTTTTTTGCTGAACTATGGTGGGAAGAATTACTGGCAATGTATTCAGGCAGCCGCTCTTTTAAGGAACTGCCTAAATATCCTGAAGTGAGGCGCGATCTTGCGTTACTGCTCGACAGCAATGTCAGTTACAGTCAGATTGAAAAACTGGCTTCTCAGGCTGGCGGCAAACTATTAAAAGGGATGGAGATATTTGATTTCTTTAAAGGGAAAAATATCCCTGAGAATAAAAAATCGTATGCGGTGAGCTTCTTTCTGCAGGACCTTGAAAAAACTTTAACTGATAGCGAGATAGATCAAATAATGAATAATATATTAAAAGTGCTGAAAGATAAGTTGGGTGCTGAAATCAGATAAATACTTTAATTTATGACCAAACTGTCTTTGTACAAAGGTAGTATTACCGATCTTAAAATTGACGCTATAGTTAATGCCGCTAATTCAACCTTGCTTGGTGGCGGCGGTGTCGACGGGGCCATACATCGCAGTGCGGGACCAGGTTTACTTGCTGAATGTAAAACCCTGGGAGGTTGTCCGGTAGGGGAGGCAAAAATTACCAGCGGCTACAATTTGCTTGCTAAATTTGTTATCCACACTGTGGGACCTGTCTGGCACGGAGGATCGAGTAATGAGAAACAACTTCTGGCCAACTGTTATGCCAACAGCCTGGCTATTGCGGAGAGCCTGAAATTATCAGGCATAGCTTTTCCTAATATCAGTACCGGAGTATATATGTTTCCTAAAGATCAGGCTGCCGAAATTGCTATCAGCGAGGTCACTAAATTCGCCCGGCATGCTGAAAATATAAAGGAGATTATCTTCGCTATTTTCGATGAGGAAAACTACCGCATTTATTCACAACTGGTAAAAAACTGATTCGTATCTTTAAACCCTATCCGCGATAAAATGTTATTTCATGTAAATGTTATGATATTACGTGAAATATTTGGCGGCCTTTTTTACACTGATAATCTTATATTGCCAGGGCGTCCTTTCTCAATGTTTCGACACAAATTATACTTTTGAGGAAGGTGAAACTTTAATTTACGATGCATATTTTAACTGGGATATTATCTGGTTAAAGACCGGATTTATCGAATTTAACGTTAATCAGAGCTCTTATAATGGCCGGTATATTTATCACCTTGAAGCTACGGCCCATACAAACAGCTCTTACGATTGGATAATCAGCGTAAGAGATTCCTATCAATGTTATCTTGATATAGAAACCTTAAAACCTTTGTGGTACCATCGCCAAAAAAATGAGGGCAAATATTATGCTGATGACAGGTATTTATACAGTCATGAAAATAATTGCGTGTATATATTTACCGAGAACACAAACCAACCGTTCAGAAAAGACACTTTGAATATGGGTGAGTGTACATGGGATGTGTTGTCAGCTCTCTATTATGCCAGGAACCTTGATTTGTCTGAGCTTCAGCCGCATGATTCAGTTCCTTTGGCTGCCATCATCAACAATAAAATATACAACCTTCATATCAGATTTTTGGCAAGGGACACTATCCGGATGAAGAACGGGAATAAGTACAGCTGTCTGCTGTTCTCGGCTCCATTAATTGAAAGCGATGTTTCCAAAGCCGGTAATGATATTCGTTTCTGGATAACTGATGACAACAACAGAATTCCTGTATTCATTGAGGTAAAACTACCTGTCGGATCAATCAAAGCTTACCTGACTGAGATGTATGGTTTAAGAAATAAAATTACTTCTATGGTTAAATAAGCAATTTTTCTCTTATTTTAATACATTAAATCAATATATGATGCAGGTAAGATTATTATTGCTGGCCCCTTTTATGGCTTTCATGGCTTTTTCAGGTGATGATGACCCCTATCTTTTAAAAGAAATCAGGGAACATAAGGATATCGTAAGTGCTGTGGCATTCAGTCCGGATGGCAAATATTTTATGAGCGGCGGTGAAGATAAGTTGTTGCTGGTTTGCGATGTTGCAACAGCAGGGACTCTTTACCGGATCACAGATAATTACTATGCCCCGAAAGCAATTGAAGTAAATCAGCTTAACGAGATCTTTCTTGCTTCAGGGCCCGACATTAAACTGATCGATCTGAATAATAAAACCATTTCAGTATATAGTGGTAATGCCACACATATCTGGTCTTTAGATTATGCGCCTGAAAGGAATAAAATAGCAGCAGGATCCTTTGACTATTCCGTTAAAGTTTGGGATGTTTCCACTGCAAATGTTGAACTCATACTGAAAGAGCATACAAAAAGCGTTTTAGCGGCTGTTTTTAGTTACGACGAAAAATATCTGGCAACAGGTTCCCTCGATAAAACAGTTAGATTGTGGAATGCTCAGACCGGAGAATTGATGAGGACCATGGATATCCATAGCGATAATGTTTATGATGTTAAGTTTCATCCTTCGGGAAAATATCTTGCCAGTGCATCGAAAGACAAAACCATCCGCCTGTGGGATGTTGCCACCGGGAAAGTTTTGAAAACATATTCGGGTCACGACAAAGGCGTAGTGGAAATAGAGTTTTTACCCGATGGGGAACATCTGTTAAGTAGTTCAAGCGATGGTTCTATCAGGCTCTGGCAAACCAGAACGGGCAAAATGGTATATACCTTTACAGGCCATGAAGGAGATGTTAAAACCATTGCCGTATCAGCAGACGGCAGCAAGCTTGTCAGTGGGGGTTACGATTCGAAAGTTATGTTATGGGACATTTCTAAGAAGATTTTTGTTGAATATTCTTTCTATGACGAATTTCAGAATGAAAAAAGCGGATCTTCACTGTTTGATGCCAGGCAAAAATCTGAAACAAAGGCTGATTATGAAGCACGTGTTTTAAAAGCAAATGAACTGGAAAAGGAGATCCTTGAAAAATACTATAAGAAATACCTTCAGAATCTGCGAAATATTCCCTTTGAATAGAAATTGCCGGGACTTTAAGTGTTTGTCCCGGCAATTGATTCAGAATTTCAACCTTATAATTTCCTGATTTCCTTAATATTGTCGGTGAGGTTCCTGTCTATCAGTTTATAATAAGGATCAATGCCTGCCTTTACGGGTTTATGTGTCAGCATAACCGTAAAACCGGCGTGAACGGAATCGACATGTATTTTCTCAAGGAAGATCAGCGAGTCTTTTCCATCTGTGTCTTCGCCAAAAAAACCAACGTCGATCCAGTCATTCAGGCTGGCAGAACCTTGTTTTCCAATGCTGTCGGCGATAAATTTTTCACAGGTGGCAAACAATGCTGCCCTGTATTTTCCTTCCGATTCCTCATAGTAAGTGGAGTCGATCCTGTTGCTGAAAAGGGTGATAGTTTTAAAAAGGTCCTGTACCAGGTAAGCCATCGTGTCGGGAATGACCTTTTCAAGATAACCCAAAAAATCCGTTGATACCGGGTACGGCGGTTTCCGGTACGAATAATCGGAAAGGAAATCTTTTAAGGCTTTATTAAGGTTTTCTTCACCAATATAATCCCTCAATGAATAAAGCACAACACTCCCTTTATTATAAGCCATATAGGATTGGTCATCGACCAGGTACAAAGGTACTTCCTTCTTTCTTTCTACAGCCCTTCCGAGCAGGTAATGGTTCTGTTCGTATTCCAGGAATTTGCTGATATTTTTTATCCCTGATTCTTTTTCCATAACCATTATCGCAGTGTAATTGGCCAGACTTTCCACCATCAGCAGGTTACCTTTTACATTCGCCGGACAGATCTGATGTCCCCACCACTGGTGTGCGATCTCATGTGCGGTTACGTAGAAAGGTATGTCGATGTCGTTCTTTTTATCCACATCCATGATGAATCCCACTCCTTCCGAAAAGGGTATGATACCCGGGAATGACTGGGCATATAATTCATATCTCGGGAACTCCACGATGCGGATGGAGTGGTGCTGGTAAGGACCAAAACTATTGTTGCAATAAGTGATGGTTTTTTTCATGGCATCTATCATCTTATCAAGATTGTATTCATGGCCCTTATGGTAATAGAGGGAAAGTTCAATACCATTATAAACTTCTTTTCTCACCTCATACCGGGCACTGAGGAAGGGCACAAAATTCCAGATGGGTTCATGCATCTCATACTGGAAATACCTTCTGTTTTCTGCGACCCATTCTTTCTTTAACTCGCCGCAGGTTAACGCGATCTGGTCCGGCTCGGTGCTTAGCAGTGCTTTGTAACTGATCCTGTGGGCATTCTGACTGATGTAGGTGTTATCATACTCTGTGGAATCGCCAAGTTCCGCCATTTCGAATTTCCGTTCCGGCAAACCCGCTTTTTTGCGGTCTTGTTTCTTTGTCAGAATAAAGCTTTCGTCGTAGCCGAACCATGGCAATAATTCACCATGAAAGAAGGTGCCGTTAGGGACCAGTTCATGCCTTTTGCCCCAGTTGCTGAATCCTTTCTCCTGAAACTCTGTGGTATAAGCAAAATGCATTGTATCACCAGGTTTCATGGGTTCATGCAATCTGTACATAAAATATCCATATTCATTGGAAATACTAATCGTATCGAGTTCTTTGCCGAACTGAATATTGCTGATCCTGATTTCGGGCTTTATGCGAAGATGAATGGTATCGATGTTGCCCTGAGATCCGTTCACCAATACGCAAGTGCCGTTAGTAATACAATGGCTTTCAGTTGGGAAGATATCGACTTTGATATCAACATCTGTAATCTCTGGTTGCTCATAACCATCATACCTGGAGTAAGTTTTTTCATAAGTGGCCTTGTAAATCCGGTCTTCTTTTTTTGTTCTGTATACATTCAGCACATTGGTATTACGGTAGATTGCAAAGCCTGACATAATGAAAAGGACCAGACACAAAAATATCACAATACCGCCGTATCCTTTTTTTATGTTGAGTTTCAACAGCCCAAGCCTGTATTTCAGCTGTTGTTCCGAACCCCTTCTGACCAGTAAAAAACTCAATGTCAGAAAGATAATTCCAAGCATAAGCCAGTAAAAATCCATCAGAAGAGTGGGGCCAATAAATTTCTGAAAGCCATTCATTCCTGAATAGGATTCAGATATGGAACTTCCATACTTAAATAAAATATGCTGAAGTCCAAGCCGGCCCGATGTTATCGTCAGTGCATAGAAAAGAACTACAAGCCCGTGACCCAGGAATTTGTTTCCTGCAAGGGTGTGGATGAAAAAAGTCAGCATGGTTATCAGTAGCATGTAAGGGAAGGTGTTCAGCAGAAGAGATTTTATATACACCATCAGGTCGAATTCAAAGAAACCGCTGATGACCTGTATTGTCATGCCTGTAAGAATGATGACCAGCATCAGGATCATTTCAGCCAGTACCATAGCACTGAATTTGGAAAACACCATCTGATTGCCTGAAAGGGGAGAGGCGTCCATAATGGGTGCAAATCTTAATGAAATATCTTTCCATAGCAGTTCGCCGGAATAAACGATAATGATAATGATAAGGAAGATCATGAACGAACCTGCTATATGGTCAACAAGCATGTAAGTGATGGGCAATGAAGGCGTTCCATACATTGTATTTCCGAAACGTGCCATGGCCATTAATCCTATTGCACAGACTATCATGATAAAAAAGGGTATGGACCTGATGATAGTCCTGAAGTAGAAAACTGTAAGATACCACCACTGGTATATCCTGTTTTTCAGACTTTCATCAGCCATATAAGTGATATTTTCTGATTCCCTGATGCCTGTTTGTGTTTCAGCAAGCGCTTTTTTCCTTCGGAGCGACCACCTTTTACCTTCACGGGCGGGCTTAAAAAGCCAGGTAAATAATATGCCTGCCGTGCAGCTCAATCCAAGCCAGATAATCCTGTTGTACAACGTATAACTTACTAATGGTACAAGCATATTATTTTTCTCGTAGGTAGTCCAGTATTTTGTCAGCTGGTAGCTGGCTTCAGAACCGAATGGTTCCAGCAGGGCGAATAATGGACTTTGGGTGGTATCTTCCAGAAGAAGGCTGATTGCGAAGTAGACGACAACAAAAATCACTCCCTGGGCATAAATGGCAGCCTGGGTCCGGAAGTAGCTTCCTGATATGAAGAAGAATACTCCCAATATAAAGATGTTGGGGATAATAAATATCAAAAAAGGGCTCAGGTAGGTTGAAAGCATGAAGGGGGCTATCATTTCCTTATCCTGCCAGGGCATTGCAAAACCCAGGATCATGCCCAGTGGTATGCCTGTAAATATGATTACTGTAATGATCATAGAACCTGTAAAACGGCCCCAGAGGTATTCCCACTTCTTCACGGGTAAACTGAACATGATCTCGTGAAAGTTTGCTTCAAAATCGCGGTAGACGGGCACGCCCATGATTGCTGCACAAACAATACAGCCAAAAATCATGATGGCCATCATAAGCTGGGTAATAAGAACAGGTGCGTTGTGATAGAGTTTTTCACCTGCCTCACCGTACGAGATCTCCGGCATGGCAACAAACATGAAAGAGATCCCCAGAAAAATGAAAAAGTATATATAGGTTGCAGGACGGCGCAGCCTGTATATGAGTTCGAAATTTATAATTTGCCGGAACATGGGTTTTGGTTTTAGTTGTTTGAAATATAATTGTGAATGGCTGCAAAATAAACATCTTCGAGTTCCGGAACAGCAGGTTCAAAAACTCCGGGGTTCTCATCATGATAAACGTGTATATCGACCATGCCATCTGCAAATTTGCCTGATAATATTTTGTAGCTTTCTTTATAGGATTTTTCTTCCCCTTTGGTGATGGTCTTCTTCCATACTTTTCCCCTGAGAAGGCCGACAGCTTCCCGTGGTTTGCCGATATATTTTACTTCCCCCTTTGAGATGATCGACATCGAAGTACAGATATCCGCAACATCATCTACAATATGAGTGGAAAGGATAACAACAACCTGCTCACCAATTTCGCTCAGCATGTTCAGAAATCTTTTTCTTTCAGCAGGGTCGAGTCCGGCAGTAGGTTCATCGACGATGAGTATCTTCGGATTACCAAGTAATGCCTGTGCAACACCAAACCTCTGCTTCATCCCACCTGAGAAGCTTGCAAGTTTCTTGTTCCTGAATTCAAATAAATTAGTTTGCTCCAGCAGGCGTGAAGTGAGCGATTTACGAATGCTTTTATCGACAACTCCTTTGAGCACGGCGATATGACTAAGCATCTCTTCAGCAGTGATGTTGCTGTAAGTTCCAAATTCCTGAGGCAGATAGCCTAATATTTTCCTGACCTCATGTTTTTCTTTCAGCACATCGAGCCCATCAAGAAATACAGATCCTCTGTCGGCTTCCTGAAGCGTGGCGATGGTACGCATCAGTGTCGATTTGCCGGCACCATTCGGCCCGAGCAATCCAAAAAGTCCGTTGGGAATCGTCAGGTTGATGTCTTTTAAAGCCTGTACTCCGTTTGAGTATGTTTTTGAAAGATTACTGATTTTAAGTTCCATGATTTTGGTTTTTTGAGATTTATTGTTGGATTTTTATAAGTTTAATCTTTTTTGAATTCCAGGATATCACCCGGCTGGCATTCGAGGGCATCACAGATGGCTTCGAGTGTGGAAAATCTTACACCACGCGCTTTCCCTGTTTTAAGTACCGACATGTTCACTACCGATATTCCAACCTTGTCGGCAAGGTCTTTCAGCGACATTTTCCGTTTAGCCATCATGATATCTATATTTACAATTATTGGCATGGTTCTGATGAATGAGACTATACAAAACTTTGATTTTCTTCCTGCAGGGAAACGCCTATCTTGAATAAGGCTGCCATAAAAAATGTGAATACTATCGCTACAATCATACCTGTACCTTCGGCGAGTACCATACCAAACATACTGCCCAACCCGAACGACTCCAGTTTTTGCAAGGTAAATGTGTTATAGAAAATGACGAAATAACTGATAACCAGATTGACAAGCAGCAGGAAGCCTATGTTTTTCAGTCTTCTTGCATTGGCCAGGGAGAATACTTCATTACGTGAAGCAGACCTGATAATTCCCCGGATACAGATAAGGATGAGAATATAAAATGCAAATGATATCAATGGTGCCAGTACGTTAATGATTTTGAGGGTTACAGGTAGATTATGAACCAGAACTCCGGTAAACCCATATACCATTTCAGACTTAAGGATGGTACCTTGATGGTGCAAATTTAATGCAGGATCTTTAATAACAATATAGGATGAAATGATACCCGATTTGTCAGTATCGTTATTTGTCAGAAACAGTCCCAGAAAGGTGAGGACAATAAAGAGGATAACTAACCCATATACCACCTGAAAGAATATCCTGATGGCTTTTAATAATCTTCGATTTGAGGTATTCATTATGTTGAAGTTTAAGTTGACAGCACAAACATAATAAAATTATTTTGTAAAACAATAAAAAATTAATGTAAAACATTAAAAAATATATAAAATACGATAAATAATTAATGTATTAGTTACTGGTTCGAAAACTTACTAACCAAATAGAAAATAATTCCGTAAGAATTATAAAATCATTAACTAATACCTGTCATGAAATATTTTATAATTTTTATACAGATAATCTTCATTTCGAATTATGCGATAATATCGGGGCAAACCCTGGATGAGACCTTTCATAAACCTGTTCCATACAGGGCTGCAAGAATCAATTGTGTTGAAGTATTGCCAGATGGGAAAATAATGGTAGGAGGGGATATAAGTCATTATGATATGACACCCGTCCATAACCTTATAAGGCTGAATGCAGATGGTACTCTGGATGAAACTTTCAGTTTCGACAGCGCTGGATATTATGCGATAGCGGATATTGAAATTCAGAGTACTGGTGAAATTGTTATCCTGGCCCGTGAATTCTACTCTCTTCAGGATGAATTGTTTTTTTCCGGCAGTGCAGTCCATAAACTAACTGCTGACGGGGAAATAATAAGGACTATGGATTCACTAATAAATGTCAACACCATTGAATTACAGGACGACGATATGATATTGGTGGGTGGTGGTGAGGATTATTATTATCAGAATGGATTTCTGCACAGATATAGGAGCGATCTGTCGACAGATACTTTATTTAATAACCAGCTTTACTTTAACAATGAAATATCAGATATTAAATTTGACAGCAATAGTATTCTGATTAGTGGTTTGTTTTCAATGATCGATAGTTCAGAGGCTAATAACATTGCAAGGCTATATCTGGACGGGACAATAGATACATCATTTTCTACAGGTTTGGGAACAAATATGAGATCAAGCGTTATGACGATTCAGAATGATGGCAAAATATTATTGGGCAGTACATATATTTCTTCTTACAATGGAATTCCTTGTTCCGGTTTTATAAGGTTGAACCCGGATGGTTCTCTTGACACTGGATTTAATCCACCAGAGAACATAAATGCATCTTCTGAAATATTCCTGCATGACAATTATATTTTTGTAGGTTCAACACATCAGGATGAATTATCCCATTCTGAACTTCTGCATAAATTACACCCAAATGGGGATGCCGACACTTCTTTCAATGAAATTCAACTTGATGTTTTTGGTACAGCGAAATTGGCTATTGCTTTTGACAGGAATGATCTTTTGCTTAACAATTCCGGAATGGAAGGCAATATCTTCGGGTTTTCCAAATATGATTCAACAGGAAATTTAATTTCAGATTTTTCACCGGCTATATGCCGATATGGTAGGATTGTAACAGGTGAATATTTCAACAATAAACTTTATTTGGGCGGTGATTTTGTCCGCTTGGATGATGTAATTACCAGAGGAATTGCCTCTCTTAACATTAACGGTGAGGTTGATAATACTTTTATTTTTTCATCGAGTGTCGCTAATGTCGTGCAGATATCAGGTTCATCAGATTCAACAATTCTGGTTAGTGCTGGCAGGGGGCTGTTATACAGTTCTGACAAGGGTTTATACAGGCTTGATATGAAAGGTAATATTCTACCCCAATTTAATTATCAGCCATTTGCAAACCTTTATTCGATAGAAAAATTCATTCAACAAAATGATATGAAAATATTAGTTTACGCACTTGGTACAGGAATATACAGGCTCAATGAAAATGGTAGCAGAGATAATACCTACCATACATATAATATATACACTAACGATTTTGATTATGATCCCGTCAATAAAAAAATATTTTATGTTACAACTAATACTGAAGACTATGTGACATATAAGAACAAAATTGTAAAACTTGACTCCAATGGCTATATTGATGAAACCTTTGGCGAAAAGGAATTTATAGCAGATCAGTCTGTAGGATTAATCAAGATTCTTAGAAATGGAGAAATTCTATTAGGAGGGTGGATTCGTCATTTTGATGGATTGGATGTACCTTATGGTCTTATTAAGCTAAGACAGGATGGATCTATAGATTCTTTGTTTTTGATTAATCAGCAATCGATGTCAGCTCCTCCAACCGACTTTTTGTTTGAGAAGATTATGCAGATAGATGATAAAATCTATATTTTCGGACGTTTTTTTGTAGCGGTATTAAATATAGATGGCACTCAATATTCAAATTTCAACTTACCTTTTTCTGTTAATGAGTTTAGTTGCGGCATTCCATTTGAGGACACTTATTCAAAATCAACTTATATTATTAAAGGGTTATTTACTTTAGGTACCTTTAATATTGATGCCGATCCATCATTTATTATGAAAATGAAATTGTATCAAGGTGTGACGGACATAGAACTGTCCGATGATCCGTCATTTATTTTGCTTTATCCAAATCCTGCTAATGAATCCCTCACCCTGTTTTTTCCGGAAGCTAAAGGTTATGTTAAGGTTTATATTTATGATCTGATGGGTAACTGTGTTCAGTCCGATATAAATATTGAAAATGCCGGTGAATTCAGTATCGATTTGTCAAAGATGACGGCAGGTACCTACTGGCTTGTTGCTATTTCTGATGAAGGAAGGTTTACTTCTGAGAAATTTGTGAAGGTGAACAGGTAAGAAAAATATAACATTCGGGTATTTCGGAACACGGATCTTGTTTCAGAGATGGGTGAATAAGACTCTTCGTATAGTCATAGCGGATGCTGAAACAAGTTCAGCATATCCAATTAAAGAGCATACCGAAATAGCGGATGCTGAAACAAGTTCAGCATATCCAATTAAAGGGCATACCGAAATAGCGGATGCTGAAACAAGTTCAGCATATCCAATTAAAGGGCATACCGAAATAGCGGA
>Ga0123335_1003531_pt1 | contig 21643 bp, 13 predicted proteins | sample BiotimSIPDNA_2_FD_89707 | JGI IMG/M metagenome (GOLD analysis project Ga0123335, IMG submission 89707) | Anaerobic biogas reactor microbial communites from Washington, USA - Biogas_R2 time_0 SIP DNA | ecosystem: Engineered > Bioreactor > Anaerobic > Unclassified | place: Washington, USA...
CGGATGGACACGCACGCCCCATCGAGCGCCAATGGAGGAATGATCGCGTTGAAACGGGAACCGTCCATCATGCGCGCATCGACCATTGGGCAGGTTTCGTCGACCCGGCGGCCGACCTTCGAGATGATCCGGTCGATGATCTGCATCAAATGTTTGTTGTCGCGGAATACGACGCTGGTCTTCTCGACCTTTCCGTTCCGCTCGCAATAGATGTTCTTCGGCCCGTTGATCAGAATGTCGCTGATTGTGTGGTCTTTCAGCAACATTTCCAAGGGGCCGAGGCCGAACGTCTCGTCCAACACTTCGTTCACCAAGCGCTCGCGCTCGTTGCGGTTCAACAACGTGTCTTCGCTGTCGCAGAGGTGTTCGACGACCAAGCGGATTTCCCGCCGCAGGGTGTCGTTGTCCATCTCGCCCACGCGAGAAAGGTCGAGCTTGTCGACCAGCTTGCCGTGTATCCGCTGCTTGAGATCCTCGAAGCTGCTTTCCTTGGGGTCGGTGGACCGAAAGCTCGTCATCAATTTCGACATAATACTCCATCCAATTCGATCGTTGATGCCATCCCGCTAAACGTTGATACTATCCCGTCAAAGATAGCTTACGCGCAACGGATGGTCATCTCTGTCGAGAAAAGAGAAGCGCGTTATGCCGGATGTTCCGATTGGAACGATTGCAGCAGTCTATTCGGACTTCGCGGCGGTGTTTTCGAGAAGTTCGTCCGGCGCTACCCTGTAGGCGGCAGACCGCAGATGAACTTCCGCCAGCCGTCCAGGCGTTCCTTGTCCAAGCCGATTTCGCGGACTATCTCGGCGTCGACGCGGCGGTCGGTTTTGGGCAATACGACGCGGACCTTCAAGCGGCCGTTCGGCAGGTAGCGGAACAAGACGTCCACCGGATACTCGGCGGGAAGATTCGCCGGTAGGTCGCGAATGGAACAGCGGCCGATCTTCGTGCAATCGTCGGCCGTGGGACTTTCGCCCTCGACGATCTCGACGCGAACCGACCGTTGCCCCGCTTTTTGTGTCTTGAACGTCCGCTTGGCGGTAATCGGCAGCCGGGTGTTTCGGGGAATGATGATGCCGTTGCGGCGGCGCTTGGTCAACGGGTCGAAGCCGACCACGCCGAGGCTGTGTGAATTGACGTTGCGGATTTTGAAGGCGGCGGGCAGGCCCTGTTGCCGGGCGAGAATCAGCGAGGCGTGCAGTGCCGCCCCGTGGGCAACCGCCTCGTCGGCGGCGACCGAATCGTCCGGTTCCATGCCCGAGAGCTTGCGAAGCATCTGGCGGACCATGGGCATGCGGGTCGAACCGCCGACCAGCAGCACTCGTTCCAGATCGTTCCATTCGAGACCGGCGGCCTGCAGCGCCTGAACCGTGGTGAAGCGGGTGCGATCGAGCAGGTCGGCCGTGGCCTCCTCGAACTCTATTTGGGTGATTTCGATCCGTTCGGAGACGCCCTGATGATGGCAAGCGACGGCCGCCTTTTGTCGGGCGGAGAGGGTTCGTTTGGCGTCTTCGCATTCGCGCCAGAGTTTGCCCGCCGATACCGGGTCTTCGCGCGGGTCGGCGTGTCCCCGCTCGATGAACCGCTCGGCGGCCAGATCGACCAGTCGTTGGTCCCAATCGTACCCGCCCAGCCGCACGTCGCCGTCGGTGGCCAGGGCGTTGAACTCGGCGCCGCGGATTTGCATAACCGTCACGTCGAACGTTCCGCCGCCGAGGTCGTAGACCAAGATATTCCGCGGTTTGAAGCTGCTCCCCTCTTGGTCGAGGTATCCGGCCTGGAAGCCGAAGGCCACGGCGGCGGCCGTCGGTTCGTTGAGGATGTCCAACACCTCGAAGCCGGCCATGTAGCCCGAGTCTTGAGTCGCCTTGCGCCGCACCTCGTCGAAGTAGGCCGGGACGGTAATGACCACCTTGCTGAAATCGCCGATCCGCTTGGCGGCGTCCTCGCGAAGTTTATTGAGGATCAGGGCTTCGATCACCTCGGGCGGATACTGCTTCCCTTCGAGCAGTTTGTGATAGACGCGATAACCGACGTCGCGTTTCGAGCATTCCGCCACGCGATCGGCCTCGATTGCAATCGCCTTGAGCGCCTCCTTGCCCACGACCACCTCCTCGCCGTCGAACAGGACGACGCTGGGCGTGAGCAGGTCGCCCTCGGCGTTGACCACAGTCGCCGGCCGGCCGCGATCGTCGATCCGGGCCAATGCCGAGAACGTGGTTCCCAAGTCGATGCCGACGGCAGGTGTGGAAGGCGGCGTCATATTGGTATTAAGTTCACCCAGGGCGGCCGCTGCGCGGCGACCCTGTTAATATAGGTTCCAGGGGAACGGAAAGGTTTCCGGCCGCAGCCAACAGAGGATCAAATAGCCGAGGGTCAGTCCCAGGGCGGCTGCGATCACGTGCCCCACCATGCCGACCCAGCGCGGTAGACTTTGCATGGGCGCCGATCTGATGCGGTGTGAAACGTCGATTTCCCAGCTTTCGTCGGCATCCTCCGGCATCTCCGGTTCGGGATCATGCGTTCTGGGGCCGGCGACGAAGGGTGTCCAACCGCCGGGTTGCGAAGGTTCGCCCGGCGGTTCGCCGAAATCGGCCTGCATCGACTCGACCTCTTCGCTGCTGAGCGGCTCAGCGCTGCCGGGGTCCGATTCGTCCATCACTTCTTGCACCAACGACTCGAACTGGTCGAAACCGGCCGCTTCCTCGATCGGCCGTTTCCAACGCGCGACCCAATCGCCGGATACGCCCAACGCGCGTTCCAGATCGAGCGTGGTCCCCTGATGCGTGCCGGGCACGATGGCCGAGACGGTCAACCGCCCGTTCTCCGCATACTCGAACGTAACCTCGACGGGCCAGTTTTTCGGCAAGCCGTCGGGCAGATCGCGAACGACCGTCCGTCCGATCGCCGAACACTCTTGTGGCGAGGCGCTTTCGCCTTCGAGAATCTGGATGGCGATCGAGCGCTGATTCTCCCGCCGGGTGGCGAACCGTTCCTTGAACTTCGCCGGCAGCTTTGTGTTTCGTGGGATGAGCACCACGTTCTTTTTCCGCATCGTTTCGGGATCGATCCCCTCGATTCCCAAGCTGTGCGAGTTGACGTTGCTGATTTTCAGCGCTGCGCCGGCGACTCCGCCCGATTCCTTGCCGAGCAGATACGCGGCATAGAGCGCTGCGCCGCGGGCGACCGCTTCGTCCGGGTTGACGGTATGGTCTGGTTTGATGCCGCTTAGTCCCCGCAACATCCGCACGACCATCGGCATCCGCGTCGATCCGCCGACCAGCAGCACGCGCGAAACGTCCTTCCACTCCATCGCCGCCGTTTTCAGCAGTTGCCGCGTGGTGTAGGCGGTTCGTTCGAGCAGGTCGGCTGTCATTTCCTCGAACTGATCGCGTGTGACGGGCACCTCGACGGTCTGGCCGGCCGCCTCGATGCGCATGATCGTCCGCATTCGGGCGCTGAGCGCGTGCTTGGCCTCGATGGCGGCGGTCAACGCCCGATTGATGATTACCGGGTCTTCCCGCGGATCGCGTTTGTGCAGCCGTTTGAAACGCCCGGCAATGTAATCGACCAGCCGCAAATCCCAGTCGTGTCCGCCGAGCATCACGTCGCCGTCGGTGGCGATGGTTTCGATATTCCCGGGCGAGAATCGCAGGAGCGTGGCGTCGAACGTTCCGCCGCCCAGATCGTAGACCAGCAGGGTAAGGTTCTCTTTCGGAGCGGCGTCGGGCGTTAGGTATCCGAGCGTTTCGCCGAAACTGAGCGCGGCGGCGGTAGGCTCGTTGACGATGTCGAGGATTCCGAGCCCCGCCATTTCGCCGGCGTCGATTGTCCGCTTGCGGCGCGGTTCGTCGAAATATGCGGGGACGGTGACGACCGCCCGGTCGATCGAGCCAAGCTCGCGGATCACGTCCCCCTTGAGCTTCCGCAGGATGCAGGCTTGGATGACCTCGGGCGGAAGCCGACGGCCGTGGATCGCGCGCGAATAGTAGGGCAAGCCCATGTCGCGCTTGACCCACTCGGCGACCATGTCGGGATGGACGATCGTGGCGGATCGGGCTTCCTTGCCCACGACCAATTCCCGGTCGTCGAACAAAACCACGCTGGGAGTTAACAACTCCCCCTCGGCGTTGCGGATCATCTCCGTCCGGCCCGAGTCGTCGACCCAGGCCGCCGCCGAAAAGGTAGTGCCCAGGTCGATTCCTACTGGATAATGACTCGCCATCGGGCAACCGATCCGTCCGAAGGAGATGGATTAAATTGGTTTTTTCCGTCCAAACATATAAGTATACCTCTAAAGGCGGGAACAACAAGTCGTTTCCTATTGTCTATTCGGGGGGAGATGGGCAGTCCGTGCTTTTCGCAACTACTTTTCCGCGTTATACTACTGATATATGGCAACTGTCGATCATATTACCACCGCCGAACAACTTTTTCTCACGCCCGGCTTGGGACGTTGTGAACTATTGCGCGGAGAACTCGTTGTGATGTCGCCGGCCGGCTCGGAACACGGCATGATTGCCGCGTCAATCGCCGCGTTGCTTCGTGAGTTTGTTAAACCCCGCCGCTTGGGCGTCGTTTTAGGGGCGGAAACAGGTTTCAAGATCACCCAAGACCCCGATACGGTCCGCGCCCCGGATGTTGCATTTATTCGAGCTGATCGAATTGGTGAGAAACTGCCCAAGGGCTATTTTCCCGGCGCGCCGGATTTGGCCGTCGAAGTTCTTTCGCCCGACGACCGAGCCGGTGAAGTATTCGAGAAAGTGCAAAATTGGCTGGACGCAGGATGCACTGCGGTTTGGGTTGTCGATCCGAAGAGCCAAACCGTGACGGTCTACGACGCCGCCCGCAATGCCGTGGTTCTAAAAGCCACGCAAACCATTGACGGCGGCGACCTCCTGCCCGGCTTCAGTTCGCCGGTGGCGGAGTTTTTCGCGTTCTAGTTGTTGCGACAAACATTTCGACGCGCCGTCGCCGTTGGCTCCAGGTTAAAACGAGTTAATTTAATCTCCATATTTTCCATGATCCCCATCCTTGAACTGTCTCCCACCGAACTTCGCGACTGGTTTGTCCGGCATGATTTGCCGGCGTATCGGGCGGGACAGGTGCGGAAATGGCTGTTTCAGAAACGGGCCGCCGCGTTCGAGGAAATGACCGACCTGCCTGCCAAACTGCGCGAACAGCTTGCCGCTGAGTTTCAGACGTTTTCCTCCACCGTCGCCGAGCATCACAAAGCGGCCGACGGGGCGGAAAAACTGCTGCTGCAACTACATGACGGTGAGCGGATCGAATGCGTGCTGCTCCGCGACGACAAAGGGCATTGCACCGCCTGCATAAGCTCGCAGATCGGCTGCGCGATGGGATGCGCATTCTGCGCCACCGGCATCGACGGGCTGGTCCGAAACCTCTCCCGCGGCGAAATCATCGAACAGATTTTGCATATCCAATGGTTGCTCGGCACTGTGGGAGGCGTCTCCCGACGCCGATCCGAGAATGGCGGGAAAATCGGCGACGCGAGTCGCCTCCTACAAGATGCTGAACGGCTTAGCCACATTGTCGTGATGGGCATGGGCGAGCCGCTGTTGAACCTCGACGCACTTATGCCCGCCTTGGACGAAACGGTTGCCCGCGACGGATTGGGAATCGGCGCACGGAAGATCACGATCTCCACTGTTGGCATCCCCGCAGGCATAAAACGGCTCGCACGGGACAATTGCCAATATCATCTGGCCGTCTCGCTGCACGCCGCCGCCGACGAATTGCGCAACGAAATCGTGCCGGCCAACCGCGGTTTCGGCGTCGCGGCGATCATCGAGGCGGCCGACGAGTATTTCGAGATGACCGGACGCCGGGTGACGTTCGAGTATGTGCTGCTTTCGGGCGTGAACGATCGGCCGGAACACGCCCGGCAGTTGACCGCACTGCTACGCGGCCGGCCGGCGCTGGTGAATCTGATCTCCTACAATCCAGTGCCGGGGCTGCCGTTTCGCAAGCCGTCGCCGGCCGCAATCGCCCGATTCACCGAATTGCTGACCGAAGGCGGCCTGAACGTCGCCATACGGCATCGCAAGGGGGACCGGATCAGCGCCGCCTGCGGACAACTGCGGCGGGTGAGGGGAGGAAGGGAGGGAGGAAGGAAGGAGGAAGGTTGAGGAATGAAGGATGAGGGATCATTGCATGATTCTTGTAGCAGTCTCCCGACCGCTTGCGGTTTCGCACTAAGCCGATTGCCAATCTCCAGCAATTCAAATCAAACATCCTCTTCGCTCGAATGCATCCAGTGCCGCCATTGGCGGAGGTCTTCCATGCAGACCAACAGCCCTCGGGCGACGGCCGTCAGCGGGTCGGCGGCCGCACGGACGGGCAAGCCGGTCTGCTCGGCGATAAAACGGTCTATTCCCCTCAGCAGTGCCCCGCCGCCGCAGAGTACCAGGCCGTTATGCACCAGATCGGATGCCAACTCAGGGCTGCAATGGTCCAACGCCGCTTTGATCGACTCGATAATCGCTTGCAGCGGATCGGCCATCGCGTCGCGTGCTTCCTCGCTGGTAATTGTCACGCGGCGGGGCAACCCGGTGACCGAGTCGATCCCGCTCAGCTCGACCGAGCGTTCCTCGTCGAGCGGGAACGCGCTGCCGATGTCGAGTTTCAGCCGTTCGGCGGTCGTCTGCCCGATGCGGAGGCTGTAGTGGCGGCGTAAATAGTCGACGATGGCCTGGTCCATGCGGTCTCCGCCGGTGCGGATTGACGTGGCGGCCACATTGTCGCCGAGGCTCATCACGGCGGTTTCGGTCGTGCCGGCGCCCAACCGGCAAACCATGCTGGCGGTCGGTTCGGCGATGGGCAGGCCGACGCCGATCGAGGCGGCTTTAACCTCTGGCATGATCCAGACGCGGCTTGCCCCGGCTCGATGGACGCTGTTGAATACGGCTCGTTTTTCGACCGGAGTGATTCCGCCCGGCGTGCCGACCAACACTCGCGGCCGCAGCCGTTTGCCCGGCGGGCGGGCTTTGCGGAAGAAATAGCGGAGCATCGCCTCGCAAAGCTCGAAATCGGCGATCACGCCGTCGCGCAGCGGGCGGACGACCGAAAGCCGCTCGGGCGTGCGGCCTTCCATCTGTTTGGCCAGATGTCCGACTGCGCAACCGCCGGAGAGAATCTTCTTGGCGCCTCGCTGAACGGCGACGACCGACGGTTCGTTGAGCACCACCCCCTCGCCCGCTAAACAGACGACGGTGTTCGCCGTGCCCAGATCGACGGCCAGGTCGCAACGGAAATGATTCAGCAGGTTTCGGAGCATCCTTGCTCTTGAAGGGGATTGGGTATTTGGGATTGGGGATTAGATGTAATGGGACAAGCTTCAGCGAAGTCCCACCACCGTTTCGAGCGTATTTGGCGAGACTGCGCTAAAGCTTGTCCCACCCTACTTTCTTTCCACCGGAGGCTGTTAGCCTCCGGCTATTGCGTTGGATGATTGAATTACTATCCGATCGAAAGGGGCAGCGCGGCTTCGCATTCTTCCACCTGCCGCGACATCACCACGCTGGGCGCGCCGTCGAGCTTGAACTCGTAGTTCCTGTTGAACAGATACAAGAACAATATTCCGAGCAAGACGGCCAGCAGCGAGACCACCAACAAGATGGTGTAAATATCCGCTTTCGGCTTGCGATGCGAGACCGTGGGGCGAATCGGCGCCGATGCCTCGAGCGTATTAGTCGATTTTGGTGTCGACACGATCACCCTCCATGACGTGGCTGTTTTGGAACTTCGGATCGATCTTGCAGACCGAACGGGCGGGCGAGGTCTGCACGACCTCGACGCGGCCGACGTATACGCTCGATCCGGCCGAGATGCGATAAATCTCCAGGCGATGTCCCTTTTTCAGCCCCGCGTCGGAGCCGATGGAGATTTCGACCAGTCCGCCGTCCTTAACGGCGAGCACGACGGCGTCGACTCGCGGAGGGGTCGTGCTCTTATAGTCGCTGTCGGGACTGGGGGCGTCGAGCCACAAGGCCAGCTCTTTGTACTTGGCCAGATCGCGGGCGACGTCTTCGGCTCGCTTGCGGAGCAACTCCTTTTCGTTGACCGTTTGATGCAAATCGTCGGTCAGACGGACGACCTCCTTGAAGTGCTCGTCGCGGTCCTGCTGGGCTTGAATGAGTTGGACCCGCTTTTCCTCTAGTTCCTTGCGATAATCGGTCGCGTTTTTCTGGGTGGCGATCATGGCGGCGACGGAGTCGCGTTTTTCTTTTTCCTCGGCGGCGTATCCAGCCTCCAGATCGCGGCGCTCCTTGAGCAACTCTCGACGCTCGGTTTCGAGCTTGGTCAGCGATTGGACCTTCGCTTCCCGCTCGGTGGCAATGTCTTTATTGAGCGTCTCGATTTGCGAACGCAACTCGTCGTTGATTTTTTTTAGCTCCAGCAATTGAAATTTCAAGCCGACTTCCTTGCCTTGGGCAAGCAGCGGCGACTCGGGCGGAAGAATGACGACCTCCCGCCAATTTCGATGCGTGGCGTAAACGGCCATGGCGAACGCCATAAACACCAGGCTCATTACAAAGATCAAGACGACAAAAATCTTGCCAACCAGGTTCATGCTCGGAATGCCTATGCAGAGAGTAATTTTGGTTGTGGCGGGCAGCATGACTTTGAGCAACCCGCACCATTTGTCTCTTTAGTATAACTTCGCCTATTTTCTCATGTCAACCAGATAACCCGTAACTCAGGGGATATAGGCGATTTTGGGGCGGCATATTCCGACACGCCGATTAGCGGAGGGGGAGGCGCCCCACCGTTAAGAGCGTCTGCCCGAGGCTATTTTCCCGCGGAATCGCCCGATTGTCCCCGATATTCCGAATATCACGCATACAATCAGGCACGCGCCGGCAAACCAGTCGCCATGCTTGAGATACCAACTCGCGCGGCTTCGGTCAATTTTGGGGCATGCCAGGATAACCTCTTCCGCCCGGCGAGGCCCCATTGCCAGGATGCGGCCGTCGGCGTTGATCCAGGCTGAAAAGCCCGTGTTGGCGGCAATCAGCAGCGGTTTGCGGCACTCGACCGCGCGGAATACGCCGCAAATCAGGTGCATGTCCAACTCGCTGGACCCCCAAAACCAGCCGTCGTTTGTCAGGTTTACCAGAATGTCCGGTTCGCGCCCTTCGGTAGTCAGGTCGTTGATTTGCCGTCGTATGACGTGCGGCAGTACGGTCTCGAAGCAGATGTTCGGCGAGATTAGATTGCCGTTCAACTCGAAGGCGGCCGGCCGCTCGCCCGGCGTTACGCTGATCGGCAGCGGAGTCAAGCCTTGCAACCAAGGAAAGCGGTCGGCAAAGGGGACGTATTCGCCGAACATAACCAGGTGGATTTTGTCGTAACGGCCGAGTATATCTCCCTCGGGCGAGACGTGGACGGCCGAGTTGGTCACCCGTTGCGAGTCGCCGTGAAAATGATAGCAGTCGATGCCCAGCAACAATGGAACATCGAGCGCTTGGGCCAGACGCCGCAACGACAATGCGTTGTTCTCGGCTGTTTCGGCCAGCCAGCCGCGAAACTCCTCGCCGGTTCCCGCTGCGCCGGGCGGCAGCCGGACGTCGTCATCGTAGGTCACGATCGGGTCGAGGAACATTGTCTCCGGCCAGACCAGCAGGTCGGCATCCGGGTGTTCCTCGACGGCTCGGCGGGATAGATCGAAATACTCCCTGATTATGCGGTCTTTCATACCGGGATCGTGGCGCATTTCGATATCGATCGAGCCTTGTATCAGCGCGACCGTCGGGCCGGGTTCGGGCCGCGCGGCGGCGATGCGCCAGTGGCCGTAGAGCGTTGCCAAGGCGATGGCAGCCGCGGCCGGCAGCAGCGGCCGGAACGAGCGTCGCGCCCGCTCGCAGGGCAGAACGCTCGCCAAGCAGGCGGCGACGAACACTACCAAAAAGCTTGCGCCGTACATGCCGGCCAGATCGCTCAGTTGAATCAACTCGATCCAGCGATATTGGGTGTAGCCGAGGCTGCCCATTGTCAAGCCGGTGAAGACGTGGGCGCGAGCCAGTTCCAGGCCGGTCCAGACAATCGGCGCGGACAGTGCGAGGGGGAGACGGAGCCGATGCACGCCCACCCGCGACAGCCCGACAAACAACGGCAGGTAGACCGAGAAATAAAGCGAAATGGCCACCCAGCCGATGCTCGTGGCCGGATGCGGCAGCCGCAGCCAATGCAGGGCGGCCATCCAGAAGCAGAACCCGGCCAGGGCCAGCGCGAGATACGGGTGGCGGCCCGGCAGCCGCTCGCGGCGAATCAGCCAAAGCCAGGGTATCGGGGCAATCCACGCCAGCAGCGACCAATCCAGCGGCGGCATGGCCGCCCAGAGCAGGCCGGACCCGAGCAGCCCGAGCAAAAGCGTCGATCGCGGTGAGTCAAGATGTTTCGCCCAACCGGGCTGCAAACTTCGATCGTCCAAAGTCAAACCGCCTTCCGTGTTTGCGCATACAACCATCAGCTAGATGATGGATGATTATCCTCTCTAGCCCCAAACGCGAAAAGGGCAATTTCGCTATGGTTAAACGGGGCCAACGGCAATATCAAGAACAGACCACACTCATTGCCAAAGAACGAACATGAGGATTGTATCCGATTAAGTGATGAAATATAATATTATCGGTCTTAATCAGAACGAGGGGGGTAAGCAATGATCGCCACGGAAGCAACCGCCGAAGTATTTTTAACCGCCTTGCGCGCTCTTCCGAAGGAAGAGCGACAAGCCGTGCTGTCTCGCATCGTTGATAACGAGGAGTGGTATGAAGACTTGAAGGATTTGGCAGTGTTTACTCAACGCCGCGACGAACCATCTCGGTCATTTCGCGACTTTCTGAAACAACGGGAGGGGTGAACCGAGTGCCGCCCTCTCCGAAATATACGGTCAGTATCAAATTATCGGCCGAAAAAGAGATGTCGGCATTGCCGAAATCGGTTTTTCGAGCCATATCCAAGAAGGTTCTTGATCTTGAATCTAATCCTCGCCCGTCGCGTTCAAAGAAACTTAGCGGACGTCGGGAATACCGTGTGCGGGTAAGAGATTACCGCATTCTTTACACCATCAACGACTCTGAACGGACGATCGAAATAGTAGCAGTCGGCAATCGTAAAGACGTCTATCGGCGATAACAAACGGCTGAAAAAGCGGCTGAAGCACAGATTACCGGGGCGACGGTTATACCACCGTAGCGGCTTGGCCGTCGTGCCGATGGCCGCTAAACGGTCGATTGTAAAAGCCAAACGCCATTTCGCACGGCTAATCCTCGACCCGCAGCTTGATTTCGTCCGAGTTGCCCTTCAGTTCCGGGGCGTACATTGCCCAGGCGCGGGTCGGCAACGCGGAGAACCGGCCGGGTATTTCCGCTCGCATCCGGTACGATACGCTGTGCTTGCCCCGGGCAATCGTGCGGGCGAAGAACACCACGCGGTTGTCGCGGAACTCGACGTAAGCGCCCAGATCGTTGCCCGTGTAGCCGCTCCGCAGATCGACCGGCTCGAATCCGGCCGGCTTCATGTCCTCGAAGACGAGGTATTCGTAGTCGTTCTTCGAGTCGATTTCCAGTTCGATTTCCACGAGGTCGCCGCTTTTCAGTTCGGCGAGATTTTCGATTTCTTGCCGCTCGAACTTCTCGACCTTCTGGTCCACAACCTGCCCGCGCGAACCGGCCGCGTGGATCGATTTATCGACGCGGACCAGTTTGTAATACTTGCGGTTGACCTTGATCTCCAGTCCGGCACGCTTGATGAAGTCCTCGAGCGTGAAGGTGGTCAGGTATCCGTTGTAGTAGAGCGGACCGACGCCCATCTTCCGCAGTTCGACGGTGTGCCGGCCCGAGTCGATCGCGTCGCCTTCGAGCACGAACTTGTTGTCGAACTGGAAGAGGTTCTTCGCGGTGATTTCCACGGCCTTTTGTAGTTTGCCGTCGTAGTAGACCTCGACGGTCATCTCGGGCCGGTCCTCGCCGCTGGCGCGGAGGAAGTCGGCCATCGCCTCGACGCACAGCGCCGTGTCGCGGGTAGAGTTCCAATAGGTGGCGTGCCGCCGGTTGTTCAACAGATACTTGACCAGCCGCGGGGCCAGGTCGCCCTTCGGATCGGTCCGCGACAGCAGCTTCAGGTAATAGGCGTGCGCCTCGTATTCGCTGCCGTACCAGTGCCACCAATAGCCCTCGGGCAAGCGGAGCCAGGCCGTCTGGTTCTCGTCGTCCTGCTCGACGTATTGCGAAATGTTCCGCAGGATCATGGCGAGCTTTTCCTTTTCGCCTTGTTTTTCCAACGCGAGGCCGTACATCGCCATGCCGTAGACGGCCAGCTTGGTCCGGTCGCGGTAGAGGAACTCGAGCATGTCGGGGTTCTTCACGCCCGCGTCGATCAACACCATGTAGACGAAGGCGTCGATGTTGTCGGCGTACTTCTTGTAGGACAGGTTGTCAACCTGTCCCGATCCATTTTTGGACAGGTTGCCAACCTGTCCTACAAGTTTAGCGTTTTTCAGCAGTTCGACCTGCTTGTCCTGATAACGCTTGAGCCACTCGACGCCGCGTTCGAGCACGCCGGGCACCAAGGCCACGTCGTTCCGCTGGGCGATTTGCAGCCCGTGGACCACCAACGCCGTGGTGTGCGGCGTGGAATGTTCGCCCCAGCCGGAGAACCAGCCCCAGCCGCCGTCGGAGCATTGCATCTCGGTCAGCCGTCCGACGCCGTCTTTGACCATCCGGCGGACCTCGTCTTCGTCGAAGACGGGGTTGTAGGACAGGTTGCCAACCTGTCCCTTTCTAGTTCTGGACAGGTTGCCAACCTGTCCCTTTCTAGTTCTGGACAGGTTACCAACCTGTCCTACGCGGTGCTTCGCCCTTTCTCGGTCATCGCCGAGTTCTTGGGCGTTGAGGTTCGTTCGCTTCTTTTCGATCTCTTTCAGGTCGAGCTTCATGTCCAGCAGGATTTTTTGCGTAATCACCGTGGGCAGGAAGCGGTTCAACGTCTGCTCGGTGCAGCCGTAAGGATAATCGACCATGTATGGCAGGGAGTCGACCATAGCCCCGGCCAGCGTGGGCGAGAAGCGGACCTCGAGCCGCGATTGCTCGGATCGCCGCTCGGCCGGCACGTCGATGGTGAATTTGCCTTCCGCATCCTTCGGCCGGATCGCGCCGCTGTAGGAGTCCATCTTGAGCATCCCGTGGATGTAGCAGGGGAATCGCTGCTCCATCGCGTCCGACTCTTCGTCGGTCAGGGCTTTCATGCGGATGACCGCCTCGCCTTCGTCGAGGACTTTTACTCGCCAATCGACCCGGGCTTCGCCGTTGGCATCGACCGGGAGCGGGGTGTTGTACATCTTGCCCGTGTTGAGCATCACCGGATGGCCGGGCTTCGGATTAAGCTTGTCGCCTTCCGAGATCAATTCCAGGCAATTTCCGTCCAACTCCAACACCACAGTGACTTCCTTTTTCGTTTTCAGGTAGTTATGCACGATGGCCGACAGCACGACCTCGTCGGTTTGCACGAAGAATCGCGGGGCTTGCAGGCGGATGATTAAATCCTTCCGAGTCACCACGTCGGTGAAACCTTGTCCGACGCGGGTGCCTTGGCCCATACCCCAGACCTTGATCCGCCAAGTGGTCAGATTCTCGGGCATTTCCAGTTCGACGTCGGCCGTACCGTCGGCGGCAGTGGTCAACGCGCCGACCCACAGGGCGGTGTCGGCGAACTTCGTCCGCACGGCCGGCTCGGCCATCGGCGCTTCGGCGCCGGGGCCGGCGCCGGGGCCGGCGCCGCTGCCGTTGGTCGCTTCCATAGCCGCAGCCATAGGCGCTGCGGAATCGAGCATCGGCGCTCCGGCCTGAGCCGATTTTGCCCTGCCCATTGCGGGCATGCCGCGGCCGCCTTCGGCACCGCCAAATCCAAGCACGTCTTCACCACTGTCGAAGGATATCAATTCGTCGGCCACCGTGCCGCCGAAGACGCCGATGTCGCTCATGGCGACAGCCTTGGGTTTGACCATGTTGCCGAACCGCCGGCCGAGGCTCGATTGCGTTTGCGGGTTGTGGTGGCGCCGCCACTTCCAGAAAAACTCCTTGATGTCGGCCACGTTTGATCCGCCCGAGATGTATTCGAGCGATTTGTCGTAGATGGCCACGACGGTCGAGCCGACGAACGGTTCGCCGGTCGCATCGGTGAGTTTGATTTTCGCCTTGGCCGGTTCGCCCGGCTTGTACGCCTCCTTCGACGGAAGCACCTCGACGTTGAGTATCCGTTTTTCCGGCGGAACGACGATTTCCCTTGTCTCGGTATGCACGCGGCCGTCGGCGATGGTTACGGCTTCGACGAAGATGTTCGGCATGTCCTTTTGCACGACGCCGATCTCCTCGACGGTGCTTTTGCCGTCGAGGCGGATCACCTTCGGCGGCAGATAGACGCCGTTCGTGGGCCGGGCGAACAGCAACACAGTCCCTCCGCTGCGGTCGGTGTTGATCTGCAGCTTGATCGTATCGCCGGGGGCATATTCCCGCTTGTCGGGGATCAGTTCCAGATGGTTGAAGCGGAACTGCGCGCCGTCGAAGCCCTCGCCGATGACGGTAAAGAGGTAGCCGCCTTCGATGGTGTGGGAGGAGGGATTAGGGATTAGGGATTGGGGATTGGATTTTTTTGATTCGGCGGTTTGCGTCTCTTCACTAGCCACTGGCCACTGGCCACTAGCCACTAATTTGTACGAAATCCGATACTGTCCCGACTCGGAGGCGGCCATTTGCTGACTGGCCACGCCCTCGGCGTTGGTGTCGAGAGTCCAGGTCTGGACCGGCGTCTCGACCGGCTTGCCGTCCTTGTAGCTGATCTTGAGCAACTTCAACTCGCCGCTGCCTTGAACGGGTTTGCCGTCGAGCGTGCGGGCGGAGAAGTGCGCGCGGATCGTATCGCCCACCCGGAAATAGCCCCGATCGACCCAGGCGTAGACCGTAAACGGCTTTCGGGCGACAAGCACTTTTCCGGTGCCGACGATCGTGCGGCGCGACTGATCGACCACCTCGGCGGTGATCGAGTAGCTATGATCCTGGTCGGGATGGATGGCCTTGACCACGGCTGTGTCGATCTCGACCTTCACGGTTCCGTCGGGGCCGATTTCGACCTCTTGTTCGGCGACCAATTCTGGCCGTTGTCGGCCGCGCGGCCACCAGGAGGGCGTGGGGCGCGGGCAACCCCAGCTCCGCCAGCCCGGATACCAGTCGTAGTCATAGCCGAACCACCAGTAGCCCGGGCCGTAGAGCCAGTTCCACGGCCCGATGGGATACCAGCGCTCATCGTGGCTGCTGCGTTCGATCTTGTATTTCACCTTTGCGTTCGTGACGGGCGAGCCGAAGTAGTATTTCGCCGAGATCGTGGCGGTGATTTTGTCGCCGAGCATGACCGGCTCGGCCGGGGCATCAACGGTGACCTCGAACTCCGGCTTCTTGTATTCCTCGACGCGGAAGCTGCCGCCGCCGTAGTGCCGGTTGCCGCCCGGGTCTCGGACGATCATCCCGTACAAACCGAGCGCGGCGTCGGCGGGGATCGAGTATTCGCCCTCGATGCCGCCGTAGGTGTCGGCCTTCAAGGTCTGCTCGACGACTTTATCCCCTTTGGGATTGCGAATCTCGACGGTGAACTCCCGGCCGGCGAATTCGGAATCGTTCTCCATGTCGTACTTCGCGTGCCGGACCCAGAACTTGTAATGCACTTTCTGATCGGGGCGATAGACCGGGCGGTCGGTGATCGCGTATGCCTTCACGGCGTTGTATTCCGCGTCGTGCCTGCGGCCGTACCAGACGTGATCGAAGCCCAGATAGGCAAAGCGGCCGTCCTTCGTCCGGGCGATGGCGAGCCATTGCATGTGGGTCGGCTGCCGGTCGGAGCCGAGCGTCACATGGCCGTCGGCATCGGTATATTCGGCGAACTGTTTGGTGACGATTTCAAACCGCTGCGTCTGGTTGTTGCGAATTTGCCGCCAGCCGAAGAACTCGACGTTGGCCTTGGCCGCCGGCCGGCCCGAAACGGCGTCGGCCACGAAGTAATACGACTTGTTTTCGAGCGGTTTTTTGACGATGGCCGTGTCATCTACCCAGACGACGATGAAGCTGGAGTTGCCGCCGTCCATGCGCGCCTCGACCAGATACGCGCCCGGGCGTTGCAGCGGGGTGGTTACCGTTGCACGGTCGTCGAAATGATGCTCCCGCGGCTTGACCGTCATTTTCCACTCGGCGACCTTCTCGCCCAGATATTTTTTCCGATCTTCCAGGCGGTCTTCCGCCAGGAGCCGGTGGCCGATATTGCCGATGTTTATCTCCCGGTGATCTATCCGATCGGGCCGGGACTTGAGATAACGCTTGACGTCGTCGAGCAGTTTTTCGACTTTTATTTCGTGGGCGGTCAGCGTGATCTGTTTGCCGTTGCGGAAACGGTATTCGATCGCGGCGCCGCGGCCGGCGGGCTGAGACTCGTTCGGTTCGAAACGCCCCCAGTTGCCCACGATCTGATCGAGTTGTTGTTGCCAGGCTTGGCGGCGTTGAGGTCGTTCGTTGGGAAATTCCTTCAACAGCCGACGCCAGTGGTCGGCCGCCTTGGGATATTGCCGGCGGTTCTCGAAAATTCGGGCAAGCCGCTCCAGGGCCTCGACCCCGTAGGACAGGTTGTTAACCTGTCCAGAATTGTTGTTCGGGGACAGGTTACCAACCTGTCCTACATTGTTACCAACCTGTCCTACGTCGTCGGCCACCTGTTGAAGTATCTTGATGAAATTGAACTCGTCGGGCAACTCGAACCGCTTGATTCCGTTGGCCAGTCGGGCGATCGTCTCGTTCTCGCCCAGCGTGTGCAGGGCGTATGTGCCGCTCTCGTCCTCCCGCGTGTCGTCGGTCTCTATCCGGCCGAACCGCCATCCTAATTGGGCCATTGTCTGCACGCCGAACTGGTTTTGTAGGAAATCGGCGAACCGCAACCGCACGGCGTTCAGTAGTTGCGGGTTCATTTCGGCGGTCTGTTGCAGACACCACCGCCAGCGTTGGCCGTCGTTTTCAGAGGCGTCGAATGTTTTCGGAGTGCTGTAAAAGATCGGTTTTCCGTCGGCGTCGACCGGAGCGCCCGGCGTGCGTCCGCCGGATCCCCAGCCTTCCTCGTAGTCGGGCAGAACGCTCAAGTCGGTCAGATATTGCAATCGCCACGATTCGTGGTAGCCCCGGTTGTTCAGCAGCATATTGGCTAGCCTCGAGAGAAAGTCGCCCACTTCGGCGTGGTTGTCGTCCTTCATGGCCGCCGGCATCGCCTGGACCATCAGTTGCAGGGCGCGGACGCGGTCTCGCTCGGCGACGTTGACTTGCCTTCCGCCGCCGCGTTTATAGCCGCGTTGGAACTCGCCGGCGACGATGAAGCCGTGATGCGGCGCGTTCATGTATTGATTCGCCGCCGCATGGAGCAGCCGCCAGTTGTCGGCGTGGACTTTTACGACTTCTTCGCACAGCGAGTCGATCTCGTCGACGCGGTTCAGCCGCATCAGACATTGGACGGCCATGTCCAGGTCGCCGCCTACCATACGGGGGGTGTTGTCCGGGTCGAGCGACAGCTTGCGGAAACCATCGTAGGCGTCTTTGAAGTTTCCCTGCTGGAAGTTGGTTTGCATCTGCTGCCTTTGTGTTTGTTGATCCGGGGCCGCGGCCGCGGAAACCGAAAATACACCGAATGCAATCGCCGTCAATCCGGCCGCCGCCGATAAGAATGTCCAAGAGGTCGTTTTCATCTTAAAATCTCCGAGAAACAGGCCAAAAACCGCTCGATGGCGGCGTTTATTTCATGCGCGGGCAATAGTGTTGCATTTGTTCCGCCAGAAAAAATGCATCAGTTTCAACCGCGTGAAGCATATCCAACTGCGAAACGTGGCGCGATCGCCTATCCTTCCCCCTTAAGACGCGAACATTGCACAGAAAGTTCCAAGAGCAAGAATATCGTATTTGAAACCCCGCGTCGCCCCCCCCCCATAATAGAGTATCGACCTGTCGTTCGTCGTCAAGTCTGGGTAGGATGTGATATGCACGGTGTTGTTTAAACGAAAACATTAGAGCGTCTTTGACTGAAACTGATATAGCACAATCACCACCCATGACCGATCCGCAACGCACGATACTGGTCGTCGATGACGAGGCTTCTCAACGTCAACTGCTGGGCGATTTTGTCGCTTCGCTCGATTTCCGCGCCGAGGAAGCCGGATCGGCCGAGGAGGCGTTGGAGAAGATTCGCCGCGGGCCGCCCGACATGGTATTGCTCGACGTTCGTTTGCCGGGCATGGACGGCGTCGCCGCGTTAGGCGAAATCCGCAAAATCGCCGCCGATCTGCCCGTGCTGCTGATTACCGCCCACGGCGAGCTGCGCCAAGCGGTCGAGGCCATTAAGAGCGGTGCCGAAGAATGCGGCGGCAACCGCACACATGCCGCCAAAAAACTCGGCATTAGCCGCCGGACGCTCATCTACAAACTCCGCGCGATGGAATGCGAATAACGCCACACGTAGGAAATGCGGCTCAACCCTTTCCCCGGCTGATACGGTCGGCCCAATAAAGCGGTTCGGGCAAGCGGCGGCCGGTCAATAGGCGGCGCACCAACCTCTCGCTGTATTTCAGATCGACGCGATGGCCGGGAGAGATGAAGATCGGCCGGCGGCTCCCCGACGTTGGCCGCAGCGCAAAGCCTAGCTGATGACCTTGATGCACAACCGGCCGCGATTCGCCAGGCGCGATGTCCTCGGCGTCGAATTGCCCGAAAAGCGGCTTTTTCGTTACCCCGACGGTCGGCAACGAGGCAACGACGCCCAGATGCGAAGCCACGCCCGCGCGGCGCTGATGCAGCAGGCCGCCCCCGTCGACCAGGAGCACATCTGACAATCGACCCGCCGCGCGGACCGCATCAAGCAAGTCCAACAGAATCGGGATTTCGCGGAAACCAAGATATGTGCTGATGTAAGGAAAGGCGACGCGGCGGCTGACGGTTGCCGACCAGACCAACCGGCCGGAGTCGGTTTCGACCAGTGCAAAGGCGGCAACGCCCGTCTCCGGCGTCGGATATGAAACATCGACGCCGCCGACGAGTTTGGGAATTCGCCGCCGTGGGCGAATGACGATTTTCGCTTGAATATTCTCTTGAATCTCGCGCAATCGGGCCAGGGGCCGCTCGGTAATGAAATCGCAGAAGCCGAACCGATTCAGATCGACCGTGTCTTGCGAAACGGCGACGCCCTCGCCGCGGAGCAGGCGGATTTTGTCGTCTTCCGACCCGGCGACGAAGCCGCCGATCGCTCCGCCGGCGCGGAGGATGCGGTGGCAAGCGCAGCCATCGCCGTGTTCGTGGTGTAGCGAGTAATGGCCGACCCAAGTCGCGGCGACGGAATTTCCCAGCGCTCGGGCGAGATCGCCGCAAGTCGTCACCCGACCGGCCGGCACTTGCATGATGAGTTGTCGCAAGCATCCGGCAAGATCGGCTACCGGCGGGAAATTATTACGCATGTTTTTGCCGATTCCCACTCAACCGTTCACGGTTGCATTTCGACTGCCGTCGATCATTTCGCGACCGGACTCGGCGGAGCGACTATTATTGCTTCGGCGTCCAGCCGTAATCGTGATAGTAGTGTTTCAGGCGGCCATCGGCGGCGAGGTCGAGGACGCCGAATCCCTCCTCGAATCCCTTGAACGGTCCGCCCCACCACCCGCCCGACACCGCTCCGTCGCAAACGAACGTCACGTCGCGGAACTTGACCTGATCGACCTGATGCAGGTGGCCGGAGAGGGCCAGTCGGACATTGTGCCGGTTCAGTAGTTCGGTCAGCGCTCGGGCGCCGCGGCACATCAGAGCGTGAGGCACGTTGCGGGCATCGCGATCCTTCGAATCTTCAAAGACCGTCACGCTGAAAATGGGGATGTGGCAGACGACGGCCGCGGGCATCGCCGCCGGCTTCTCGTGCAACTCTCCCTCCAACCACTCCATCTGCGCTTCGTCGATGTACGACACGTAGCCGAAGGGAGGGTCGTTCTTCGCGGGATCGACCGCCGGCTGAACGTCGTCGAGCACGAAGAAACGCCAGCCCTTGTGGTCGAACCGGTAATACGTGCAGGGCAGATCGTGCATTTCGCAAAACATTTTTTTGCCGTACAGGGGATCGGTCGGCTTGACTCCCTTTTTGTTAGACCAGCCGAATACTTCGTGATTTCCCAGGCAGTATTTCACCGGCAGTCCGGCGTGGTCGGACATGGTTTTCTTGAGCAGTTCGTAGAGCGAAGTCGCACGCTCGCGGGTTTGGTCCAACGCGTCCATGATGTTGTCGCCGCCGGTGAGAATGAAATCCGGCTTGGGATTCAGACTGTCGATCGCAGCCAGACAAGCCCGCAATCCCTCGGGGGCGTTGCGTTCCGGGGCGATATGGATGTCGGTCAGGTGGACAAAACGGAAACCGGGGTGATCGGCCGGGGCCGGCGCGTCCTCCGCGGAAACAAAAGTTTTTCCAAAGCTAAAGGAAGCCGCTGCAGCAGCCGCGGTGCCGAGGAAACCGCGTCGTGATAAATTGGTTGTCATGGTCGTGTGCTCCAATTGAAAGTGCGTGAGAATAAAGTTCGATCGCGGGAGAGGGGGGAATCATCAATATACCGCGGAAAAGCGGCCCGCGAAAGACGCTCGGTGTTTGCGATTTCGTCGAGGAAACCCGTTTCCGGAGAAAACAAACCCCCACAAACTGACAGGCCGCCGGACTGCTCGACATTTTCTATAGGTCTTTGCCCAGCGAAATACCGACCTTGCGGAGATGCTCGACTTCGTCGAGTCTGTCGAGTTGGAAACGGCCATTGCCGTCCACCGTGACCGTGGTGATCGAGCAGTTCCGCAGCGAGAAGGGAGTAAGCGGTTGGGGCAATTCCACCAACCGTCGCAAGGCGGCGACCAGCAGACCGCCGTGGGCAACGACGACTACGCTGCCGTGGCCGTTCGAGGCGATTTTTCGCAAAGCCGCGGAACCGCGATCGGCCAGTTGACGCCGCGTCTCGCCGCCGGGGATGGCAAAATCCTCTTCGCCGCTGCACCACCGGGCCAAATCATCCGCGCACTCGACCTCCAAATCGCTCCGCAGCCGGTCCTGAAACACGCCGACGCTGATTTCCTTCAACCGGTCGTCCGTGCGGATTGGCATTCCGTGCCTGGCGGCAATATCCCGCGCCACCGCGTATGCCCGTTGCAAGGGACTGGAATAAATTGCGTCGAGCGGCACGTCGGCCATTGCCTCGGCCACCGCCCGGCTCTGACGCTGTCCGAGTTCCGAGAGCGGCACGTCGGATTGTCCTTGAATGCGCCGCTCGGCGTTGTAGGTGCTTTCGCCGTGTCGAATTAGATATAGGATCATGTTAGGCTGAAGGCTAGAGGCCGGAGGCTGGAGGCCATAGGTTGCAAGTACACCCCTCGTTCCCAAGCTCTGCTTGGGAACGCACTGCCCGGACGCTCCGAGGTTGTGAAAAAACTGTAGGGTGCGTGAAACGCACCACAACCGGTAGTGCATGGTGCGTTTCACGCACCCTACATATTGTGTTCGCAATGAATGGAAATCAATTTTTTCACAC
>Ga0123335_1003535_pt1 | contig 21639 bp, 22 predicted proteins | sample BiotimSIPDNA_2_FD_89707 | JGI IMG/M metagenome (GOLD analysis project Ga0123335, IMG submission 89707) | Anaerobic biogas reactor microbial communites from Washington, USA - Biogas_R2 time_0 SIP DNA | ecosystem: Engineered > Bioreactor > Anaerobic > Unclassified | place: Washington, USA...
AGACCCGCGCCGGGCGCAGCAGACCGCCGACCTGGCGGAGACACTGCGTCAGGTGCGCCGCCACATACCAAAGCGCTGGCTGCTCTTCCCCATCGACCCAGGGAAAGTCCGCATCATCACCTTGTGGATTTCTCCACCCCCGCCGAGTTTGCGACCCGGGAATTGCTGCCCTTTTTGAAAAACGGGCGCCAAATCATCCTGCGCGAGTTCGGTCACGTCAACGACGTCTTCTCGCTCAATCCCCCGGCCATCGAGCGCCTGCTGGTCAGCTTCTTCGACACCGGCGAAGCCGACGACTCGCTTTTCACATACACACCGATGGACTTCAAAGTCTCGCTTGGATTCCCCAAGATCGCCAAGCTGCTGCTGAGCGTGGGCGGCGTGCTGGTGTTGGGGTTGCTCGCGCTCATCGTGGCTTTAGTAATGCAATAGCTCGAACGACATGGCAGGTCATCAATGGCCTGCCGACACTCAGACGTCCCTACAGGACATCTGAACGTTGCCCGGCGCTTGAGCGCCGGGGGCAAGGGTGACCTCTCCCTCCGTCCCGTAGGGACATCTGAACGTTACCCGGCGAGTTCGGCAGTTCACCCCCACGAGCGTTGGGACAACTACTCCCTACTCCCTACTCCCTACTCCCTACTCCCTACTTCTTGCACTGCTAAGGTTCACCCCCACGGGCGTGGGGACAACGCGCGAGAAGTTGCCGATGTCGGTGAGCCAGTGCTTGATAGCGCGTGATAGCATTTTTCATTTCGGGCGACCTGCGAGCGTGCGGTGGAGGTCGGCGGCGAGTAGGCAGAGATGGCGGTAACAAGCGTCGCTGGGGCTGGTGCGTTCGCTGAGCACGGTGAGGAACAGCCACAGCGCGTTTTCTCCCTGGGCGTTGGCGCGTGCGTACAGGGCGTCGATGAGGGCGCGTACCTGGTCGATGGTCGGGCCGGCGTCGTCGGGGATGGCATTTCTCCACGTGGCGAGCCGGCTATCGACAAACAAAGGCGCGTAGTCGCGGGGCATACAGAGAACGAGGCCGGTTTCCAGTCGACAACATAGGTCGCCGGGCAATCCCACGGGGGCCGGGGTTCTGCGGCGCATCTTCCGCAACGTCTGCCGGAGGGCGTCTTCGCCGTTCACAGCTTGACTCCAAACTCGGTAGATAGCTCGTCAAGGGCTTGGGCAATTGCGCCGGCGATGCCGTCTGCGGCTTCGCCGGACAAGGCGCGTTTATCGCGCAGGAGGCGCCCGAGGCGCGAGGCGTTCTGTCCGTGCAGCACGAAAACAGGGACCAGTTTGTCGACGGTGGTTTCCTCGTCGCGGGCGTTGATCAGATATTCCGAAATCGCCAACTGGCGGGCGTAGAGGTCCGCCAGGACCGCGTCTATATCCGGGATTTCGGCGGTTAGTCCAGAGGTGGCGCTGTAGAAGCCGTGTTTCAGCGCGTTCTTATTACCGACCGGCGCGCCTGGCGGGGCGGAGGCTCCGCCGTGGGCCGCGCAGCGGGGCGGGTCGGTATCGAGGATTGCCCAGGCTTTGCACGGGGTCCCGGCGCGGGTCATCGCGGTGCATCGTTGCGTCATTGGTGGCCTTTACTGCGAGCATACGCGCGAGTGAGAAGGCGAGTTTGTACCACGTCATTGTGTGCGCTTTCGTTCGGTTATGTTCGGTTTCGTTTGCTTTCATTGTAGCACGGATGTTCTAGGAGGTCAAGGGGGGGGAAAAAGGGAACTCCCCCGGTCTATGGGGGGCCGGGGGAGTGGGGGGAGTTATGGGTAACGCCCCGGTTGAGTGGCTTGGCGGCGGGACGAGATCATTTTTGGGATCAGAACCAGCTTTGGGCGTCGTAAGTTCAACTTAACCGGCAGAATCCAGCCAAGTCCACCTCCAACCAGAGGTTGGGCGGCTTTTGCTCTTGGTTTTTGTCTTTGATAACATACCAAACGAGCAAACGTAATTATCACCTGCCAGCATTCACAAAGTAAACCTATTTTGCGGGGAATTTCGGTTACTTATGCTGGAACACTCGTTCGCTGTTGAAAAATATCCGGTTCTCAAACTCTTGCCAACAAGATTAGCACCTCCTAATTTCTGTAAGCTAATTTGCTGCGGGAAAAACACCTGGTTTTCAGACCTTCCCGTAAACGGTTATGGCTGAAGCGATATTGAATTTACTTTTCCTTCAGATATTCATTCAATCTCAACAATGTCACAATCTCGACCAATCCCTATTAATTTGTTTGCCGCTATCTTACTTCAGCAGAAATTGGATCGATGTAGAATAATTGCGAAGTTTCGTCATAATTTATTATTTTTGCAACAAAGTGTAGGTTATCTCCCATTCCAATAGAATCCGGAACATTGTCACCAATCAGATTTAAATCAAAAACACTGCAATCTTCAAATTTGAAATTAGGCCCAGATATCGATGTTTCACTATAATCCCACGGTGAAATTAAGAAGTCATATCTTGTGGTGTAATCTCCATGATTACTCATATTCGCAATGTTGCCGTCAAATTCAATAGTCCGGCCTGCATACTTCACAGCAAATTCTTTGATTATTTGATCGCCAGGATCTTTAGTGTTCAGAACCGCAGCAAATTCCTCATTATTGTCTACAGTAATGATTTCTTCCTCAGCATAAGTTTCAGTTTTTTCAGTGGATTGAGCTTTTTCAGTAGGTTCAGCTTCTACTGTAGATTCAGGCGTTGATGATTCAACAGCTTCATCATCTTCTTTTTCAGTGGATTGAGCTTTTTCAGTAGGTTCAGCTTCTACTGTAGATTCAGGCGTTGATGATTCAACAGCTTCATCATCTTCATCTGCCGGGAATGTATGGTATGAAATTATTATCTCAATATCTGCTGGATATCGGCTGTCTGTAGAGAATGATGTATACCCATCGACTGATACATCTTCAACTTCCCCATCTTTTGTCAGCCAACCAAAAACTAAATCGTCTATTACTTCTGTTTTGACATTGGTGAAGCCAGCATTTTCGAATTTAGCTACGACATCCTGATAGTTTGCATCCTTCAGGTCATTTGAAGAAATTGGTAAATTGATTTTTCCATCGTCTTCTTTACCACCGCATCCTGCTAAAGAGATAGCAAGTACAAGTACAGAAAGCACTATAAATATTTTTTTCACAACCGTCCTCCTAAGGATATAGGTATTTTTTACTGAGCTAAAATATTCGGCTAGGCCCAGGAAACGCCGTCGCGGTAGGAGGGGCAGTTACCCACCCCTCCCCCGCCCAGATCCCGGCGTGCGGTTTTCCCGCACCGGGCTCTTCAGACACACTCGCTTCCGCAATGCGACTCACGCCGCAATACGCTGTCCCCCACAAATCAGTTGACCTTGCTTGTCCAGATCAGCAGTCTGGGCAAGGTTTGCCTCTGTGGGCTACGTGTGCCTGTCAGTCCCTTCCCCTTGGCAGTTGTCTGCCCTGTGAGCGGCCCTACCGTCTCAGAGTACTATGGACTGATCCGACTCCCTGCCCGCCTTCGGCTCTCCTACTTGGGGTTTCGGTTCGGCCTACCTGTCTACCAGTAGAGGCCAACACCTATGTACTGGTTCAGGAGCGGTCAGGGCCTCCCAAGTCCCTGCTGCTTCTCTACACACGTCCCACACTCTTAGTGGACCCCGGCGGACCCTCGCGGCACTCACCTTACGGATGTCCTCATCCACGATGTCTTCATCCGCGCGCGCCGTCTGTGTTGGCTTCCGTTTCGTTGACAACGTCGCCATCCGCATCTGAGGCATCGCTGCCTCCTAACCCGTAACGAGGCTATATCAAGTTTGGGGAAGTGCGGTCTTCCCTGCGGGCTGCGTGTTTCCCTGTGTACGCCTCACCGTTGTCGTTCGGCGGGCTGATTCCAGAAATTTGTGTCCCTGCTTGCCAGGCGCGTATAGGTCGCTGGAATCCCTTCCTTTACGCCGAGGTTTTCTTCATTACGGTAACTCCTCAACCGGCCTTAGCCGCCTCCTTCAACGCTGCAACACTCGGTAGGGGTGGGTGGTTAGCCCTTGCCCCGTTAAGACTTGCACTTTACCAGAAGCACCAAGTTAGCTTGGCGCACCAACGGCCTGGTTAAGCGGCGCGGCGGGTGCGGCGTAGTGCCTTCAATAGCAAGTGCAATTGTGCGCGTTTCCCCGCCGATTGCTGCGGCGATAGCCGCGTCCGCTTGAACCGATGTTAGCCCGCTTTGATTACCACAAATTGTTAATGGTTATTACTCGATTTTGCCATAACCTGCGTATCGCCGTTTACTTTTGCTGGCGATGGATATAGGGTCTCCCCGGCCACTTTGATGTAATCAATCACGCCTGAACTCAGATGAAATTCGCCAACACCGGAATCATCAACCCATACACTGCTTTGTCCACCGCCTACCCAAAAAATAGTAGCGGTGAGTTTACCCCACGGATACCCTCTGCGCTCACGCAGAATTAAACGATTAGCCATTACTTTCCCTCCTTATTTTGTTGGGAAACTGAGACAGACTTAACTATCGGGTCAAGGAACAAAGCGCGAATCGTAGATTTTAGCACCTGTGATTTGACTATTACCCGTGCAATACTTGGAGAAACTGCGTAATAGAAAGACACAAACGCTCTTCCCATTATTGATTGTACTAAAACTTCATCTCGATATTTTCGCAACACATCAACTTTTGCCATTTCTTTGGGCGAATATACTGCTGTGGCGACAAAGCATTTATCACTCGATTTTTGTTTTTCGGCTCGGTTTTCCAGTTTCCTGTTTAGCCTTATTTGTTTTTCGGCTTGGTCTTCCAGTTTCCTTTTTAGCCTTCCCTGAGCAGAAAGGTATATTTTATATGCTTCATTAAGGCTGTTTGAATCCTGACAAGGTAATTCTTGGGGATTAACGCTCCCAATTGTTTGATACATCTTAGTAAGTAATTGGCTGAACGTAAAACTAGCCCTAGTATCTGAACTGATATCGTCTGCGAGTATTGCTATTGTAGATGCTTGGTAAGCGTAATCCTCACAAGAGTAGCCTGGAGTTATCGCCAAATTCCTGAATACACTCAAGAGTTTCTCTACTTCTGAGGTAAAAACGTCTTGAGAATTTGAAGCGTTTTTTTGTCCTAATGTCCCACCCAGTAGTAGAGTAAGAGCCGCAACAGTGTCACTTGATGATGAATTTGCTACTTTGACAACATCGAACATATCCGTGAGGTTTAATTTTTTCGCTGCAAGTTCAACTTTTATAGATTGTGAATCAAAATCATTTGGGGAGTATCGCAGAGCAATATCAGCGTGTTTTTCAGCAAAATCATCATCGTTCAAACGCGATGCAACGTGTGCTAATAGGTAATGCACTTCTGGGAACGGCTCATCTGCCTTTTCTATTAGCATAATCAACCACGAGGCCGCATCTTGCAAATCTTTCACAGTTGCATTTGCGTCATAGGCAATTTGAGCGGCTTGTTGCCATATGCTTTGCATTTCATCTGTTATCACAAGTTTCCTCCAAATTTACGTCGCTTATAGCGGGCTAACAATGTAATTATGCGGAAAGTTTTCCGCCTAAGCCGCCGCCGTTCATTTCGGCAAAAGTACCCGCTCCGACATCTTATACGGAATTTATTCGGTATAAGACGCCTCTAGAGCGATTTTTGCCGAGACGTCAAAGCAGAATCCAATGCCGGTGTATCTCGCCAAATACTACGCCCCCGGCGTCGGCGTTTGACGCGCGGGGGCGGGAGTGTGCTATACTTAGGCCCACCACGGCGCGCTATCGCCGGTGGTCAATGCCCCGGACTGTTCAGAGTCGCGGGGCGCTTTTTATGGTACATCCTCATTATAGGGGAAAAGGGGGAAGGTGGCAAGTGGGAGGAAGCCCGATGGGCTGAGGGGAGTTCAGCGTCAGCCAGGAGCAGCGCGTTGGCGCTGCGCCATGTCGAAGGCAGTGTGGCGGCACGCCACCGCGAAGGGGGTCTGCCCTCGGAGCGCCGACCTGATGGAGTGAGAAGGCCGTGAGCGCCCGCGCCGGTCAACCGGCGCGGATTGGCGCAGGCCGTGGGTGGGTCGAAGCGAGAAGCGGGTTGGCGGCGGTTAAGCCGCCAACTTACGACTACATTTGTTATGTTGGAGCGAAGCGACAACATAACTCAATGTAGTCGGAAAGCGTCGTCGATGGGCGATCCTTTGCTGTGGCGGTGCCAGGGCGTTAAGCGAGTTCGATGTGCTGGCCGGGTTTGAGCCAGAAGCCGAGTTGGGCGGCTTGGCGGTAGGTGAGGGTGGCGGTGCTGAATTGTGATCCAGCGCGAGCGGGATCGGCAGTGAGGGTGAGGGTGACGAGGCGACGGGTGGGGTCGCGGGTGAGATCAGCAATGGTAGCTGTGTGGGTATGGGATGTTGGCTCAGGATCGGTCATATGATTCTGTGTTGCTTTCATTCTTCGATTATATCTAAAAATGTGAGAGTGTTCTTTATTTTCTACCGATGCTATAATGATTGCTGCAGGCCTGGAACATTATTTTCCAACGGGTTGATATACTAAGAGTAAAAACAGAGGGAGGTCGTAATGCCCAAAGTTGATGAATTCACCCGTGAAGGGCGCAAAGAGCGTGTTTTTCTGTGTCTGCGACGCAACCCAATGGGTTTAACAGAGGCTGAACTGGCCGAAGAAGCCGGTTTTGAGCGTCGGACACTTAACAACTACCTGCGTGACCTGGAAATGGAAGGCAAAGTCTATAAGGACGGGTTGTTGTGGATGGCTCTGCCTTATGACAGAGCCGAGTTACGGCGTTTCAACCTTTCCCCTGAAGAGGCGATGACGCTGTACCTGGCAACACGGATTTTCGTGAAACAACACGACAAGCGCAATGAACCCGCAGAAACCGCACTGCTAAAGTTGGCAGCGGCATTGACGACCGAAGCAGGCGTGGGGCGCGAAATACACCAGGCAGCGCAAGAATTGCGCCAGCGTCCCGATGACGGTACTTACAGTCGCGTCTTCCGAGCAATGATGCAAAGTTACATCTACCGTCGCGTGCTGCATCTCACTTACGAACCAGCTCACGGCAGACCCTTTGAGACTGATTTCTCCCCCTATTTGTTGGAACCCTCGGCAATCGGATTTACAACGTATGCCATTGGGTATAGTAGTTGCGTCAACGCGCGGCGCACCTACAGATTGGAACGAATCCGTGCTGTACAGTTGACCCGGCAGGAATACGATATCCCTGCCGAGTTTCCTGGCCTGGATGTGTTGCGTAATGCCTGGTCGATTTTCTACGGGGAAGAACTAATCACGGTCACGTTGCGCTTCAGTCCAACTGTGCGTAGACGCGTTTTGGAAACGCGTTGGCACCCTTCGGAATGTAAACAAGAGGATACCGAACATTCCGGTTGGCTGCTCTGGTCGGCGCAAGTGGCGGATACGACGGATATGTTACCGTGGATCAAGGGATGGGGCAGCGAGTGTGAGGTCCTAGCGCCCCAAACGTTACGGGAAACATTGATGGGCGAGGCAAAAGCGTTAGCAGAGCGATATGGATGGTTTGTGTCATCACAACCGGGAGATAGGTCCTCTACACTGGACGATTTCTTTGGAGGGTAATGATGGCATTGTATCCTTACCAGGAACAAGTCAAGACATTGATTCAATCCGGAAAGTCGGTTGTGTTGCAAGCACCTACCGGCGCAGGGAAGACGCGAGCTGCGCTTTCGCCGTTTATCGAAGGTTTCTTTGATCACGCTCCTGAAACTTCTCCACGCAAGTGTATCTACATTGTTCCAATGCGTGTATTGGCGAATCAGTTCGAGTATGAATACCGCGAATATGCCACTGCCTACCAACGTAAATTTGGACGAAAAATTCAGGTGCGCATCCAAACCGGCGAGAGACCGGAAGACCGCCGCTTTGAGGGCGATCTGGTTTTTTGCACAGTTGATCAATTCCTTAGCAGCTATATGACGATACCTTACAGTCTACCGCACCGTCTCGCTAATCTCAACGCAGGCGCGTTAACCGGAGCGTATATCGTCTGTGATGAGTTTCACTTGCTCGATCCGGATTCCACATTGCCCTCGACGCTGTATACGCTCAAGCAATTGCGCCATCTTGCGCCGGTTCTGGTGATGACGGCTACGTTCAGTCGAGATATGTTGTCAGCGTTGGCGCATCAATTAGGCGCAGAGACGTTAGTGCTGCCGCCAGAAGAAGCGCGCGCCATCGAGATGCGTGGCGGCGCGTCCTCTCCGCGGCAACGTATCTGGCGGACTGCCGATACGGGTTTGAACGCTGACGCAGTGCTGGCGATGCATCGGACGCGCTCACTGGCGCTGTGCAATACCGTCCAGCGGGCGCAGACGCTCTATCACGAGTTGCAGAAGATCATCAAGAATAAGGAGAAGAAAATAGAAGTTGTGTTGTTGCATAGCCGGTTTTTGCGAGAAGATCGGCAGCGGATTGAACATGAACTGCGCGCCCATTTCGGCAAAGAGGCACATTTGGCAGGTAGTTGGATTACGGTAGCAACGCAAGCTATCGAGGTAGGGGTGGATATCACGTGCGAAGTGTTGCACACGGAGTTGGCACCGGCCAGTGCGCTGATCCAACGCGCCGGGCGCTGCGCTCGTTTCCCTGGCGAGCAAGGCGAGGTGTACGTCTATCCGGTCGAGAGTTACGCGCCCTACGGCAAAGAGGCAGGCGAACCGGGCGATGATCCGGCTTGGGTCAAGGAAATGAAAGCGGCATGGGCATGGCTTACTGTACACGCGGGCGAAGCACTCGACTTCGCGGGGGAACAGGCGTTGGTCAATGCTGTGGCGATGCAGCGCGACCGCGCCGTGCTGGAAGGTATCCAAGAGGGTGAACCGGCTCGCGCCGCAGCAATTCAAAACGTGCTGCGCGGTAATGCGCCAGATACCCGCTTGTTGGTGCGTGACGCCGACACCCGACTGGTGCTGCTCCACGAGATGCCAGAAACACTGCTACGCAACCCTTATGGTGCAATCGGGTTCAACATCCAACGGATGACGCTGTATGGGATGGTGAAGGGGTGGTTGGAGCGTGAAGGGGAGTTCCCTTGGCGTGTGCTGTACCTCGAGGAAATCCTATCTGGAAGCTCGGGCAGTGGTGAGGAGGGGAGCAGTCTTTATCGTTGGCAACTGCTAAAGACAATGCAACAAGTCACCGGTGCACGAGTGTTAGCCGTGCATCCAGCGCTGGCCGGTTATTTGCCGGACGAAGGTTTTGTGGCCGATCGGAGCGTAGGGACATTTCATTCGACGATGCCACCAGATGCGGACAAAGCCACCTGGGAAGGGACACGCTACCGCCTGGAATCCTACGTCGAACACGTGCAACAGGTCTTGGGAGCGTTTGCCGAGATCGCCTTGTCAGAGATGCGCTATGCGGCGCCGGCATTGGAACGCGCTGCCGGCTGGCTCAACGGCAGCGTGATACAGGCAGCATGGTTGGTTTGCCTTTTTCACGATGTCGGCAAATTAAGCACAGGCTGGCAAGCGTGGGCGCGTGCCTACCAGAAGCAGATTGGCAATCCGGTGGGAGCGGATTTTGCGGCAGCGCACACCGATTCCGAACCGGGTAACACGAAGCATAAAGCTGCATTGAAGACTGTTAGCAGGCGTTATCCCAGGCCCAATCACGCGGCAGAAAGTGCGCTGGCGGTGGGGCCAGTGCTGGTCGAGGCGTTGGCGGGCAATGAAAAGCTGGTGCGGGCCGCTCTGGCGGCGATTGCGCGTCACCACACCCCCTTTGTCGATGAAAGCCAGAAGTACGAGTTGGAAACGCACGCCGGGTGGCATCTGGCAAAAGCGGCGCGCTATGTCCCTGAAGACCTACAACGAGGTCTCAATCTGACGCGGGTGAAAATGAAGGGGCGCGGCGAGCAAGTGTCTGTGGCGGCCCCGGATGATTTATGGGCTTGGTTGGCCTATCTGTTGCTGGCGCGGGCGTTGCGGCGGGCAGACCAGGAAGGAACGGCGCGCGGAGCGCGGGGATAGGGACAGGTTGAATTGAGGAGGTCAGGATGTGTTTCAAGCAGAATACTTTGTAGACAAATCAAGTAATACGTTGGCTGATAATCTGGCTGCGTTTGGCTTAGCGTTTGTGCTCAATGCACTTGCTAACCCGCCAGGGGAACCCAAGCGAGCCGACATACGCCTGGAAGATCGCGGCTTTGCCTTTGCCGTTGTTTGTGATCCACCGTTGCACCCCAAATGGGTGGAGGAACGAGGTTTTTTTGTCGGTGCGCCGTTTCTCGTCACCTGGGATCGGAGATCCGAACAGAAGGTGGTGAAAGGCAGCACCTTGACGCTTGCTGACCTGGAAGGACGCGACGGCGACACCGTGGTGGATTATGAGGCTGAGAAGCAACGCAACCAAGCGTATTTCGACTGGCTCCGTGGCTTGAGTACAGAAGACAAAAAGCGCGCTGTGCGCGGCGAGTTGCAAGGAGCAGATACGCCACGCGCTGATTGGGATGTGTTCCGGGCAATCAATCCCGCCGCCCTGCAAGCCTACAACAGCTTGATGGCTGCCTGGTGGCAAGGACGCACGGTTTTTCCAGAGTTACTCAAGGTGCTTCTGCGGTTGACAGCGATGACGCCTAATGATGAAGTCGGCGCGGAGGTGACTTGGCGTAAAGTATGCAAGGCGCATGACTTGGAGAAGCCCAAAGCCGCTACTGCCAGCCAATTGTTCAATCCAGCGCAGGGCAAGGGGACGAATTATCCTAAGGCCGAATGGCGTGCACCAGGTAACCTTAAGGGATTTTGGCTGCTAGAATGGCTAAAAGTAGTAGGGTTGTTCCATGGTGGGTTCACTCGTATCGTTGCCAATCCGAGCGACCCGCGCAATGCCAAAGATCGTAAGACTTATGTTTTATGTCCCCTTCATCTGAATTGGGGTGCGCATCAGGCTGTGCTCAAGCATTTCCGTCCAGCGATGGTAGGTAGCGCCACGGCGATCAAGTTGGACATTTTGGCTACATTGCGCTATACGGATGCGTTTCTCAAGCATTACGAGGAAGCGCGAGAAGCCGATTTGTTCGGCCATCGTCCCAGCGATCTGGTGAGTGGGATGCAGATGGCGTTTTACAAGAGCCTGGGGCAATCCCCAGCCGTGTTGAATATCGCTACACTCAACCTGCCGCGTTGGGTCAACCCACGTGATTCAGAAGCACTGGTGGAGTTTCAAGAAGCGCTGGGCGAACATTTAGCCATTATTCGCAATCTGGATGAAACGCGCGGCGAACAGTTTACGTTGTTGTCGCATTTCCGCGATTTCCTTTCAGGTGACGACTTCACCCCGTTCTTTGCGTTTACAACCGCGTACAGCGGTTTTGTGATGCAGCAATATGATCGGCGCAAGTATGTGCGCCCTTTCACGACCACAACATTGGAGGTGCTTTTTATGAACAGCGACAAACCGGTTTTCAGTGAGATTGTGCAAAACGAGGGTTTTAGGGCCGTTGCTTATGCCATCCGGCACAGCACGGTCGTACCGCAAAGCCGTAAAGGGAAAGGAAACAAGCCGGTGGTAGATATCCGCTATGGCTTAGGACAGCAGTTGGCGCGCAAAGCCGCGTATCCGGTGGATTTTTTGGCAGAAATCGCTGAGTTCATCCACCTTTACAACGCCGAAAACGCACAACTGCGCGAGAAAGGGCGCAACCCGTTCCGCAAGAATGTGACCACGGCGGATATCGAGGCACTGACCGCGCTGGTGGATCAGTTTGGCTCTAAGGTAGTCTGTCAGATGCTGGTGGCTTATGGCTATGCGCGTGAACCTTATGAGTCCAAGGAAGAAGATGAGGTGCCAACGGAAGAGTTGTCGATGGACGATGATGCCGGCGACGGCCAGGATGAGGAATCAGAGGATTAAGGCAGAGAAAGGAGATTTGATAATGACGCACAGTAAGGGGATTTACTCGGTAGCAATTTCGGCGCAAGCGATTCTGGATATGCACTCACTCAATAACGAGGGCGGCGAGGGTAATCAGATTCAGACGCGGATGGTGAATATCATCGGCGCGGATGGGCAGTTGCACAATGTCAACGCGATTTCTGGCGATATGTTCAAGCATATTCAGGCGGAGCATCTGCATCGTCTGGCTGTGGCGGCAAGATTGCCATTATCGGAGGGCGCACGGCAGTTCAACGCGAATCGCGTGAACTTTGATATTGACGCCGACGGTGACTTGGCAAAGGCATTGGCCGACGCGACCAGTGATCCGGACAAATTGGATGTGATCCTGCAACAATGCGCGGTCACAGATATGGAAGGGATTTTGGTCACGGCTGGGGGGCTATCTTTGCCCCGCAAAAGTGTGGTGGAGTTTGGCTGGGTAGTGGGCATACCCGAATATGTGGAGACGGATACGTACTTCCACGTGAAATATGTCTCCGACCGCAGCTCAGGGGCGCGGTCCAAAGCGGAAGGTGACGAAGGACGCGCGGCCAACATTGGACAAGCCATTTTCCATCGCCCGGCATCGTCGGGTATGTACGCGATTGTGCTAAACCTGGAAACGGCGCGCATCGGGTTCAACGATCTAGCGCAGCGGTACGCCATTGATATGGAAAGTCGCACAGCACGGTTGAAGGCACTATTGGAAAGCGTGCTCTACACCTTTGTGGAGCCGGCAGGGGCGATGCGCAGCACGCAGAATCCGCATATCGTGGACTTCGGTGGCATCGTCACTGTGAGTCGTGATGTAGTCCCGGCGCCATATCTCTCGCCGCTCAAACGGGACTTCGACGCTGACGTTGCGCGCATTGCAGATGCTATCAATCAACTACGGCCGGGCGCAGTAGAGATGCAGGCTTTCGGCTCGATGGGTGAGTTTGCCGAGTTGATGGTCAAGCTCATTCAGGAGGCCTCGCCTTTTACGCTGACGTTTGGTGAAGATTAGGAGGTGCGCGATGTGGATCATCGCAGAATATGAGGCTGTAACGCTGTTCTCACTCAAGTTGAGTGCGGCGACGGCTTCTGGCGGCAAGACGCTCCTAGTCCCCACACCTTACGCACTCAAAATGGCGCTTTTGGATGCGGCGTGCTGCACGGTTGGTGTAACGCGAGCTGAAGCCTGGTGGCCCGCCATCCGCGACCTGCGAGTGGCGCTATATCCAACGGAACGCGTGGTGGTCACCAACCTGTTTCAGAAAGTATTGAAACCACGCCGTAGTCCGGCGAAGGTCGGCGACCCGGAGGCTGGACCCTTCCAGAAAACTATCGGCTACAGAGAATATGCGCAATTACTCGGCCCGTGGAAAGTGGCGCTTGGCTCTGAATTCTTGGTACCTGATACCATACAGCAGCAATGGATGTCACCTTCGGCTGCCGATAGACGTGCAATCCAGGGCGGTCGTCAATTGCCACAGGATTGGCTCGAAGGGTTACTGCTCAATTTGAATTATTTGGGCAAACGCGGCGGTTTTATGCAGTTGATCAAGCTATGGGGACAATACACGACCTTGCCCAAAGAGTTCGTGGAGTTGACTGCGACGCCAGAAACATTCACATTAGGGGGAACACTGCAAGTACTGGATGATTGTGCTTCAACGTTAACCTTTGCCAAGGCGAATATTTACAGCGGGGAGAGGGTAACGTTGGGAAAGGAACGCATCACGCGCAATGTGGTGTTGCCCTATCGGGTAGCGCGTTCCAGTAAGTCGTTCACGCTATACGAACGGGTATAAGTTCCAAAGGGCGCGGCCTCATCCGCCGCACCCACATCTTACTTCGATCCGATGGGGAGGATACGATGGAGCATTTTACGGCGCACCGCTTGCGCTTTGTGATGGAGGCGCAGGACATCGTAGAGCTCAACGAGCATCAAGGCTCGGCGATTCGCGGGGCGTTGTTTCACGCGCTGCGACGCAGGTTCTGTGCGTTTTCGCGTGATTCAGAGGCAGTGTGTGAGGCGTGCGCGCTGGCGCAGACATGTGCGGTGGCGATGTTGGTCAGTACGCTCGATCCGCAACACGCGCGGGGGCAGGATCGTCCCCGGCCGTTTACAGTACAGCCGCCGGTGCAGGGCGCAACGTTCGCCGGACATTTCTGGGAACGGGAGGATGGATCGGGGGTGTTCCGGTATGAACCGGGCGAGGTGTTGGGGTTTGGGTTGACGTTGTACGCGCAGGCGATGCAGTTGTTTCCCTATGTGGTGTTGGCGTTGCAAGAGTTCGAGGAGGGTGGCCTGGGGCGCAGGTGCGAGCAATATGATGGGCGATGGCGGCAGGGACGGTTGGCGGTGCGTGAGGTGTGGGCGGAGAATCCTCTCACGGGCGAGCGCCAGCCGGTGCTGCGCGAGGGCAGTCGCCAGGTACATGTACCTGATGTGCCGGTGACGCACGCGCAGGTTGTGCGCAGGGCAGATGACAAATGGCAAATGGCAAATGGCGAAGTGCGGATTGAGTTTTTTACGCCGACGCGTCTGGTAGAGCAAGGGCGGTTGTTAAAGCCAGAAACGTTTCGTTTTCGCCCATTTTTGCAGCGGTTGTTGGAGCGGTTGGAGAGTTTGAGCGAAACGTTCTGTGATACGCCGCTGGAGGTGGATTTTTCGGGGTTACTGGCGGAGGCGGAGGCGGTGCGGGTGGTGGAGGAACGTTTGCAGTGGGAGGAGGTACGCAGTTATTCGACACGACGGCATGCTGAATCGCCAATGGGTGGGCTGGTGGGACAGGTAAAGGTACAGGCAGAGGAGTGGATGCGATTCTTGCCGTGGTTGTTGTGGGGGCAGTTTGTCCATGTGGGGAAGGATGCGGTGAAGGGGAATGGTTGGTATGAGGTGGGGTGAATGGAAACAATGACTTTGATTGTTGACCAGTTCGGCGCTTATGTGGGGAAACATAGTGAGCGGTTGCAAGTGAAGTGCAAGGGGGAATTGTTGGTCGAGGCCCCGTTGTTGACGCTGGATAATGTTCTGGTGATTGGCAAAGGGATTTCGATCTCCGCCGATGCGTTGGCGTTGTGTGCTGAACACGGTGTGCCGGTACATTGTGTTTCTTCACGGGGGGAGCCTTACGCGGCATTGTATGCGGCGGGGTTGGGTGGAACGGTGCAGACGCGCCGGGCGCAGTATGCAGCTTATCACGATGCGCGTGGGGCGGCGTTGGCGGCCAGCTTTGCGGCCGGAAAGATCCAAAATCAAGCCCGTCTGCTCAAATATGTGGCGAAGAATCGCCGCGAAAAAGACCCGCTGCGTTACGATGCTTTGCAAGCTGCAGCGAGTAAAGTGGAGGCGCATCAAGTAGAAGTACGCGCCTGGGTGTCTATCAACCGGGATTTGAACGATGAAACGCGCCGCGCAGCCTTGCTTTCGATTGAAGGCCGCGCGGCGCAGGCTTATTGGGAGGGTGTGCGGGAGCTGGTGCCACCAGTGCTAGGATGGCCAGGTCGAGAGGGACGTGGGGCGGCTGATGTGTTCAATGCGGCGCTCAATTATGGGTACGCGGTGCTCTACGGACAGGTGGAGCGGGCGATTTTGTTGGCCGGGCTTGATCCGTATGCAGGTTTTATCCACGTCGATCGACCGGGTAAACCAAGTTTGGTGCTGGATTTGATCGAGGAATTCCGCGCGCCGGTGGTGGACCGCGCGCTTTTGGGGATGCTTGGACAGGGAGTAGCGTTGCAGCAGGATGTGGAGGGGCGTTTGGAGATGGAGACGCGCCGCACGCTGGCAACACGTGTTCTGGAACGGATTGAGGAAAGCAGCGAGCGTTACGAGGGCAAGCGGCAAAAGCTGCGCTGGATTCTACAATCGCAGGCGCGGCATGTCGCCAGTTTCTTGCGAGGGGAGCGGGCGGCATATAAGCCTTTTAGCTCCGGTTGGTAGTAGGATGCAGGTTGTGGTGGTGTACGACATTCCGAGCAATCGCATTCGCACGAAGATTGCCGATATTTGTGCCGATTATGGTTTGGAGCGTATTCAGTACAGTGCGTTCAGCGGCGATTTGCGGCGCGTGCATCAAGAGGAAATGGTCGCCAAGATGCGCAAGCGGTTGGGCAAGCAAGCGGGGAAGATCCAGCTCTTTCCATGCTGTGAGAAGGATTGGCGGGCGCGAATCGAAGTGATTCAATTGTCGAAGAACGATGAGCAGGTGGGGGATACTGATGTTAGTGGTGAGTGATTTGAAGCAATATGCCTACTGTCCGCGTATCGTTTATTATCGTTATTGTTTGCCCGCTATCAGGCCAGTGACTTACAAAATGGAGCAAGGGCGGGGAGCGCAAGATGACGAGGAGAGTCGCGAGCGGCGGCGCAGTTTGCGTGCCTATGGGTTAGCTGAGGGCGAACGGTATTTCAATTTGGATGTGACAAGTGAGGTGCTGGGCTTACGAGGGCGGATTGATCTGGCAATCCGCTGTAAGACGGAGGCGATTGCGGTCGAGTACAAGGATTCGCCGGGACGTACCGGGCAGCACATCCTGGTGCAATTGGCGGCCTACGGGATGTTGTTGGAGGAGCTATGGGGATTGCCGGCGCAACGTGGCTTCATTTACTTCATTCCTGCGCGTCGAACGCGGGAGGCAGTGCTCTCTATGGACTTGCGTTCAGAGGTCCATAGGATGTTGAGGGTGATTGAGGATGTGATCACGACTGAGCAGATGCCGTTGCCCTCTGCACAGCGGGCGAAGTGTGAGATTTGCGAGTTCCGGCGCTTTTGTAACGACGTTGTATGAGCCTATAGTGAACCTTGCCGGAGGCGGCGAGGTTTTTTGTTGCCGGGCGACTGTCGCAAACCTGACTTGTTTTGGCGCAAAAGTGAGGTTGCGAAGGCGCCTTTTGCGCAATGGGACATGTCCGACCAGGAACCTTAACATATCTTCCCACTGTGGGTCAAAACGAGCTTGACAAAGCTCCAGAATCCAATACAGTGGGGAAACAAGGTGGGGTTTCACCCACTCCGATCCGTTTGAGGATACTGAAAGCTCGTGGGGCAACGGCCCCTGGTGGGGTAGTGGTTGTTTCACCCACTCCGATCCGTTTGAGGATACTGAAAGCACGGGCATCTACAACGACGCGAATGGGCGCGTGCAAGTTTCACCCACTCCGATCCGTTTGAGGATACTGAAAGCTAGCGCCGTCTCCTGCACCACATCGTCCACAACGTGTTTCACCCACTCCGATCCGTTTGAGGATACTGAAAGATCCAGTTCCGCGCGGATGTAGAACTCACCCGATTCCGTTTCACCCACTCCGATCCGTTTGAGGATACTGAAAGACGTACAGCACCGCGCCGTTGGTGCGTGTCCATACGTTTCACCCACTCCGATCCGTTTGAGGATACTGAAAGCACATACAGCGTGATTGTCACCTTCGAGCTAATATGTTTCACCCACTCCGATCCGTTTGAGGATACTGAAAGTTGTGAGAACTTGTCATTCATAATTTACATTATGGCGGTTTCACCCACTCCGATCCGTTTGAGGATACTGAAAGCACCACTCACACCGGTTGTTATGTCAAGTATGGTTGTTTCACCCACTCCGATCCGTTTGAGGATACTGAAAGACAATCGTGGTTTTAATATTAGTGTGTCGATTAGCGGTTTCACCCACTCCGATCCGTTTGAGGATACTGAAAGTCAATTGCTTGCCCCTCCTACTACACCATTGTGGTGTTTCACCCACTCCGATCCGTTTGAGGATACTGAAAGTTGAGACCCGCGAAAAGCACCGCATCCGCCGAGCCGAGTTTCACCCACTCCGATCCGTTTGAGGATACTGAAAGACAAAAACGCACTGTCAACCCCTCCCCCACACCGCGGTTTCACCCACTCCGATCCGTTTGAGGATACTGAAAGCAGTCGAGGAAAGCGCGGGCGATGGACAGGACCTTGAGTTTCACCCACTCCGATCCGTTTGAGGATACTGAAAGATGAGGCACTAGACGAACTCGATGAGGCGATCCAGGGTTTCACCCACTCCGATCCGTTTGAGGATACTGAAAGTGAGACGATCTGCGAATCGTGCGCCGCAATGATCGGGTTTCACCCACTCCGATCCGTTTGAGGATACTGAAAGCCTGTCAATCACGAGTTATCACCAGTTTTTCCTACGTTTCACCCACTCCGATCCGTTTGAGGATACTGAAAGTCACGACCAACGCACTCCCGGCAATGATCTTATATGTTTCACCCACTCCGATCCGTTTGAGGATACTGAAAGCAGCGATAGTGCGTTCGCCGCCCACCGGGCCGTGCGTTTCACCCACTCCGATCCGTTTGAGGATACTGAAAGCCAATCGGCGCCGGTTCCAGCGGATTGGTTTTCTTGTTTCACCCACTCCGATCCGTTTGAGGATACTGAAAGCGGCAGCAGCGCGAGCGATCTGCGCCAGTGGATCGGCGTTTCACCCACTCCGATCCGTTTGAGGATACTGAAAGTGCACGGTCCCCGGCAGCGGCTCACCCGGCTGGCGTTTCACCCACTCCGATCCGTTTGAGGATACTGAAAGGCCGTTACCGCCACACTGCCCGATCGCGGGTGAATCGGTTTCACCCACTCCGATCCGTTTGAGGATACTGAAAGATACTTCGCGGTGATCTTCTGCGAAGCACCAGTAGTGGTTTCACCCACTCCGATCCGTTTGAGGATACTGAAAGCGGCAATACTCCCCGACCGCCCAGGCCAACAGAAAGTTTCACCCACTCCGATCCGTTTGAGGATACTGAAAGTTAGGGAGACATCGGTCACCATCCCCTTCGCTGCTGTGTTTCACCCACTCCGATCCGTTTGAGGATACTGAAAGCTGGCTTCGATCCTGGACGTGATCGAGTTCTCCGAGCAGTTTCACCCACTCCGATCCGTTTGAGGATACTGAAAGAAAAACGAGGCGTAAGCCCGCATCACGCACCACACGTTTCACCCACTCCGATCCGTTTGAGGATACTGAAAGACTTGACAATTAAGTTAAGTTGTGGTAGAATAAAATGTTTCACCCACTCCGATCCGTTTGAGGATACTGAAAGCTGTACCGCCGCCTGCGATCACCGCACCGTATACAGTTTCACCCACTCCGATCCGTTTGAGGATACTGAAAGACCATCCCCGTCGAACAAGCTACGGCGGCGGTGCAGTTTCACCCACTCCGATCCGTTTGAGGATACTGAAAGGGGCGTCCGCCTCGCTCATGCCCCATTCATAGAGAGGTTTCACCCACTCCGATCCGTTTGAGGATACTGAAAGAACGACGCGCAGTGTGATTTGTACTGGAGCAGGTCGTTTCACCCACTCCGATCCGTTTGAGGATACTGAAAGCCACGACCGCCCACGCGATGAGCCGCGCGCGGGCCTGTTTCACCCACTCCGATCCGTTTGAGGATACTGAAAGCTGGTTGACCAGCACGGGACGTTGATCGAAATGGAGTTTCACCCACTCCGATCCGTTTGAGGATACTGAAAGGGCCAGTTGGGACGGGGTGGCGACGCATCCCGATGTTTCACCCACTCCGATCCGTTTGAGGATACTGAAAGTGAGCGGCCAGGTTCCCCATCGAGAACTTGAATACGTTTCACCCACTCCGATCCGTTTGAGGATACTGAAAGCTAAGAATCGCGCCATACGACGCCACACTATCAACGTTTCACCCACTCCGATCCGTTTGAGGATACTGAAAGAGGATTACATACTCGCCGGTCAGTTGCAACATATCTGTTTCACCCACTCCGATCCGTTTGAGGATACTGAAAGCCTGCATCCTGCGCCTTGATCTCCAGCGCCAGGTCGGTTTCACCCACTCCGATCCGTTTGAGGATACTGAAAGGTGATACCGGCCCTGTTACAGCATCGCAAACGTACACGTTTCACCCACTCCGATCCGTTTGAGGATACTGAAAGGCCCTCCTCCCCGCCCGTCTCGATCCACCCCAATACGTTTCACCCACTCCGATCCGTTTGAGGATACTGAAAGCTGCATCACTGCTGTGTGTGTCTTGAGCACGGCTTGTTTCACCCACTCCGATCCGTTTGAGGATACTGAAAGCGCCGCCATCCCACCTGTAGACGTTGATGGCGATGTTTCACCCACTCCGATCCGTTTGAGGATACTGAAAGTTGGACAAGCCGTATCAGTTGACGGGCGAGCCACGGTGTTTCACCCACTCCGATCCGTTTGAGGATACTGAAAGAGAGAGATGGCAGGAGATCGCAAGCCCTATTGGAGTTTCACCCACTCCGATCCGTTTGAGGATACTGAAAGGTTGTCCTGGACGACGTTGTCTTCGCGCTCGTGGGTGTTTCACCCACTCCGATCCGTTTGAGGATACTGAAAGGCCAGCTCACACAGCAAGCGCAAGCGGCGCGCCACAGTTTCACCCACTCCGATCCGTTTGAGGATACTGAAAGTTCAAAATGCGCAACGCATTGAGCGTTTACGAGCCGTTTCACCCACTCCGATCCGTTTGAGGATACTGAAAGGTCGAAGTCCCGCAACTTCACTTTCGCCGCATCCGCGTTTCACCCACTCCGATCCGTTTGAGGATACTGAAAGCGGCACTCTCCGGGACGATGTTCAACCCCGGCAAGGTTTCACCCACTCCGATCCGTTTGAGGATACTGAAAGCGGACTTTCACGCACGTCGTCCGTGCCCGCCTTGAGTTTCACCCACTCCGATCCGTTTGAGGATACTGAAAGGCGATGTCGTCCACGTCGTCGTTACCGACCACGGCAGTTTCACCCACTCCGATCCGTTTGAGGATACTGAAAGTAGCTGATTTTGTGGATCGTGGGGCACCGGCATTCGTTTCACCCACTCCGATCCGTTTGAGGATACTGAAAGTTGTGTGTTAGAAGCCGTTCGGCACACGCTGTGTCGGTTTCACCCACTCCGATCCGTTTGAGGATACTGAAAGGCGGGTTTCACGTGCACGTAGGGGTGAAGTCGGTGTGTTTCACCCACTCCGATCCGTTTGAGGATACTGAAAGGTCGTTATCGCCCGGCACAATCCGGGCCACTGCTATGTTTCACCCACTCCGATCCGTTTGAGGATACTGAAAGGCCGACCTGGTCAAGGGAGACGTCCGCGACGGCGCCGGGTTTCACCCACTCCGATCCGTTTGAGGATACTGAAAGTTGTGGGCGGCGGCTTATCTTGCGCCATTGGCCGAGGTTTCACCCACTCCGATCCGTTTGAGGATACTGAAAGAAAGGAAGAGACAGCCCTCGATCAGGAGTATCAGGAGTTTCACCCACTCCGATCCGTTTGAGGATACTGAAAGATAGGCGTGCCCCTGCCCCTGCCCATTTCCCTGTGCGTTTCACCCACTCCGATCCGTTTGAGGATACTGAAAGTGCGCTCTGCCCTGCCGGTGCGCGTCCTCAGCCGTGTTTCACCCACTCCGATCCGTTTGAGGATACTGAAAGCCGGACCGGCCAGGCCGATCCACCCCTCACAGGTGTGTTTCACCCACTCCGATCCGTTTGAGGATACTGAAAGATCCAGTCCATATACCCATTGACCGCGTTCCGGTCAGTTTCACCCACTCCGATCCGTTTGAGGATACTGAATGTCAAGCGACAATTAGAAATTAACATTAACGACAATTAGAAATACCCATGCCGTAGGGCTAGGCCTCGGCGACCTGGGCCACGGGATCCGCAGCCAGGACAATACCATTGCGCCGGGCGGCT